>Ga0316205_10005351_pt1 | contig 10686 bp, 5 predicted proteins | sample 3monthpyrite_MG_FD_204941 | JGI IMG/M metagenome (GOLD analysis project Ga0316205, IMG submission 204941) | Microbial mat bacterial communities from mineral coupon in-situ incubated in ocean water Damariscotta River, Maine, United States -... | ecosystem: Environmental > Aquatic > Marine >...
CGAACCAGTGGTTGGATAGAAAAACTTCATGTCAAGTCTAACGGTGTACGGGTTAAAAAGGGTGATTTGTTATTTGAACTCTATTCGCGCGAGTTAGTAAATGCCCAGGAGGAATACATTCAGTCATTACGCAGCAATAATAATTATTTATCCCGTGCAGGTAAAGAACGCCTTGAAGTGTTAGGGATGTCACTCGAACAAATAAAGAAAGTACGTAAATCACGTGTCGCCAGCCAGTTAGTTCAAGTTTATGCAAAACAGGATGGAGTGGTGCATGGCTTAAATGTCAGAGAAGGGATGTATGTAAAACCACTTACCGAAGTTATGACGCTGGTTGATTTGTCTTCTGTGTGGTTACTGGTGGATATCATTGAAAGACAGGTTGACTGGGTCGCAGAAGGACAACCTACTGAAGTTACCTTGCCTTATTTACCTTCCAGAAAATGGGAAGGAAAGGTCGCATTTGTTTATCCCACTATCGATCCCAAAACACGTACCTTACAGGTGCGGCTGCAGTTTGATAACCCACAAGAAGACCTTAAGCCGAATATGTATGCCGATGTAAAAATCTATGCAGGCCCTAAAGAGAATACCTTAAGTATTCCACGTACCGCATTAATACTGGCTGGAGATAAGGACCGTGTGATTCTGTCTCTCGGGGATGGAAAATTTCGTGCACGTGAAGTCACGGCAGGGATAGAAACTGGAGACTGGGTTGAAATTGTAGCGGGTCTGAAAGAGAACGACAAAGTGGTTATCTCTGGACAGTTTCTGATTGATTCTGAAGCCAGTTTGAAAGCAAGTTTCACTCGTATGGACGACAGCACGATAAAGGAATTACCAGAAGTGAAAGAAAAAAAAGCCGAAGTGATCACTGGAATGGGAAAAATCAATTCCGTGCTAGCAAAGGAAAGTAAAGTTAATTTGTCTCACCAGCCAATTAAAGCATTAGGTTGGCCGGAAATGACGATGGACTTTAAGGTGAAAGAAGGTGTCGAACTGAACAAATTGCAAACTGGGCAGGAAATACACTTTACCCTGGAAAAATCCGAAAGTGGAAACTATGAAATTTCGAAAATCCATATTATGGATTAAACAACAGGATATATTTTCCACAACAAAGATTTCAAACAGGTATTAATCATGATTATAAAAATCATACACTGGTCCATTATGAACCGCTTCCTAGTGATGTTGATGACATTCATCATTGTTGGTTATGGGATCTACTCAATTAAAAATACACCTTTGGATGCCATTCCTGATTTGTCGGATGTTCAGGTGATTATCAAAACATCTTACCCAGGACAGGCGCCACAGGTTGTTGAAGATCAGGTGACCTACCCACTTACGACAACAATGTTATCTGTGCCAAAGGCAACCACAGTTCGTGGCTATTCGTTCTTTGGTGATTCTTATGTCTATATTCTATTTGAAGATGGAACAGATCTTTATTGGGCTCGCTCCCGAGTGCTTGAGTATCTCAGCCAGGTACAGAATAAACTTCCAGCGAATGCGATGACAGCACTCGGACCAGATGCAACTGGTGTCGGTTGGGTATATGAGTACGCACTGGTGGATCGCACTGAACAACATGACCTGTCACAGTTACGCAGTATTCAGGACTGGTTTCTAAAATATGAATTACAAACCGTCGATGGTGTATCCGAAGTCGCAACAGTTGGTGGTATGGTCAAACAGTATCAGGTTGTTGTCGACCCGAATCGCTTAAGGGCATACGGTATTCCACTCAGTAAGGTGAGCATGGCAATTAAGCGTGCAAACCAGGAAGTAGGTGGTTCAGTAATTGAAATGGCCGAAGCTGAGTATATGGTACGTGCAACAGGCTATATTGAAAATCTGGATGATCTAAAAAAAATACCGCTTGGTCTAAACGCAAATGGTACGCCACTGGTGCTCGAAGACGTGGCTGATATTCGACTTGGCCCGCAATTACGTCGTGGTTTGGCCGAACTGGATGGAGAAGGTGAAGTTGTAGGTGGTATTGTTGTGATGCGCTGGGGTGAGAATGCACTAACCACCATTGAAGCGGTAAAAGAAAAACTGGAGCAACTAAAACAAAGTCTACCTGATGGGGTTGAGATCGTTGAAACTTATAATCGTGCTGGCTTGATCGAACGTGCTATTGATACATTATCAGAAAAACTTTTTGAGGAGTTTCTGGTCGTCACACTGGTGTGCGCTGTTTTTCTGTTTCATTTGCGTTCTTCACTGGTTGTTATTTTTAGTCTACCCGTTGGCATCCTGATTGCGTTTATTGTCATGCATGCACAGGGTATTAATGCCAACATCATGTCACTGGGTGGGATTGCCATCGCGATTGGTGCCATGGTGGATGCCGCGATTGTAATGATCGAGAATGTCCACAAACATATGGAAGAAGTAGAAGTCACGGATGACAATCGTTGGGAACTCATAGCTAAAGCTGCCAGTGAAGTAGGACCCGCGCTATTTTTTTCCCTGATGATTATTACTTTAAGCTTTTTACCGGTATTTACACTTGAGGCACAGGAAGGCAGGCTATTTGCACCATTGGCCTTTACCAAGACATATGCGATGGCCGGTGCCGCAGGTTTGTCCATTACACTTGTACCAGTATTGATGGGCTATTTTATTCGTGGAAAAATAATGTCCGAAGAAAAAAATCCGGTAAACCGTGTCCTGGTTAATACTTACAAACCGGTTATTGACTGGGTACTGCGCTCTCCTAAAGTTGTTTTACTGGTTTCCTTTCTTGCATCTGCTTCCATGCTGTGGCCACTGTATGGCTGGTTTCCATTTAGCGATGGCATTGGTTCGGAGTTTATGCCGGATCTGGATGAGGGTGATTTGTTATACATGCCAAGTACCTTTCCAGCCATTTCGGTTGGAAAGGCACAGGAGATATTACAGCAAACCGATCGATTGATTAAAACCGTACCTGAAGTTTCACGGGTATTTGGAAAAATGGGACGTGCTGAGACAGCAACGGATCCGGCACCGCTCACTATGATCGAAACAACTATTCAGTTAAAACCAAGAGAACAATGGCGTGATGGTATGACTCTGGAAAAACTCAAAAGGGAATTGAATGAATTAGTAAAAATTCCTGGAATGAGTAATGCATGGGTTATGCCAATTAAAAATCGTATTGATATGCTGGCGACTGGTATAAAGACACCAGTCGGTATAAAAGTCGCCGGGCCAGATTTAAATATTATTCAAAGTATTGGAACAGATATCGAAAAAGCACTGTCGCCTGTAGAAGGTACCATTTCAGTATTTTCTGAGCGTGTTGTTGGAGGACGATACGTTATGATCGACATCGACCGTGCCAAAGCATCACGCTATGGATTAAATATTGCTGATGTACAGGAGATTGTGAGTACCGCTGTTGGCGGTATGAAAGTTACCGAGAGTGTTGAAGGACTGGAACGTTATCCGGTAAACCTGCGTTATCCGCGTAGTGTACGTGATTCTGCGGCAAAACTTGCAGAATTACCGATTCAGACACCACTCGGTGCGCAGATTGCACTGGGCGATGTTGCCAGTGTAGAAGTGGTAAAAGGCCCAGGTATGATAAAAAGTGAAAATGCCAGGTTGAATGGCTGGATCTATATTGATATTGATACATCGGTACGGGATCTTGGCTCCTATGTGGAACATGCAAAACAGATCGTTCGCGACAATGTAACCTTGCCTCCCGGATATTCACTAAACTGGTCTGGTCAATATGAATATATGGAACGTGCGAAAGAACGACTCTCAGTTGTCATTCCCTTTACGCTTGTTGTTATTGTATTGCTTCTTTATCTTAATTTTAAACGTATGACTGAGGTACTGATCATTTTGGGAACCTTACCCCTGGCATTGGTGGGTGGTATCTGGCTTATGTTTATACTCAACTATGACATGTCTGTTGCAGTAGGGGTTGGTTTTATCGCACTGGCAGGCGTCGCCGTTGAAATTGGTGTGGTTATGTTGGTGTATCTAAATCAAGCCTATGGACGTTACTCTGAACTGGCAAAAAGCGAAAACCGCAAGGTGTCACTTGATGAATTGAAACAATCGGTAATTGAAGGTGCGCTTTTACGTGTACGACCTATTATGATGACCGTAGCGGCAATTATCGCGGGATTACTACCAATCATGTTGGGTAGTGGTACCGGTTCGGAAGTAATGCGACGCATCGCTGCCCCGATGGTGGGAGGAATGGTTAGTGCTACAATCCTAACATTATTGGTGATTCCAGCTGCATTTTTGTTATGGCGAGGTCTATCCGTAGCCAAGGAAACATAACATAACATAAAAAATCAAATATAATGGCTCGCATAAGCGGGCCTTTATTTATTCTAATCTGTGGAAAAACAAGTTAATCCTTGAGTTAATATTTCAAATTTGTGTGTTTAAGCATATTTTTATCGAAGTGTTATTCAATAATGCTCATTTAGTTCTTGACCTTTACACTGCATACCACCAAGATATTTCATACATAAAATAATTATGAATGAACAAACAGAAAATTTATATATTGCTCTTCTCAGCATTCACGGATTGATACGCGGGAATAATCTTGAACTGGGCCGTGACGCAGATACTGGCGGCCAGACGTTGTATGTCCTTGAACTCGCTCAAGCTCTTTCACGCCAGCCTGGCGTAGCACAGGTAGATCTAATAACGCGTTGCGTGGTGGCTGATGCTGTGTCCGATGAGTATGCCGAGACTATCGAAAAACTCTCAGAGAAATTACGCATTGTACGCATCAATGCGGGGCCCGATGAATATATTTTTAAGGAAAGTTTGTGGGAATACCTGGATATTTTTGCCGATAATCTGGCAACCTTTTTTCGAGAACAGCGTTCCTTACCCGATATCATCCATAGTCATTATGCGGATGCCGGTTATGTTGGTACGCATCTGGCCAACCTTCTGGGTATACCATTAATTCATACCGGGCATTCATTAGGGCGGGTTAAACGCAGTCGTCTTTTGGCCAGTGGGCTTAGTGCACAACAAGTTGAAGAACGATACAACATGTCACGACGCATTGAAGCAGAGGAAATCACTCTCGCCACTGCAGAGCGTGTAATTACCAGTACTCACCAGGAAATTGAAGAACAGTATGAGCTCTATGATCATTACCAACCAGAGTTAATGCGTGTTGTGCCTCCTGGTACCAATCTACAGCAATTCATGCCACCCTCTAATGATGAATTAAATACACCGCTATTCACTGAACTTGTCCGGCATTTAAAAGATGCAGATAAACCGATAATTTTTGCCCTGTCGCGCCCGGATAAACGTAAAAATATCAGCGTACTGGTTGAAGCCTATGGTCAGTCAACTAAGCTACAGGACATCGCGAACCTGGTGATTGTGGCAGGCAATCGAGACGACATTGATGATCTCGAAGAAGGGGCCCAGGAAGTCTTTCATGAACTATTGGTCACGCTTGATCGATATGACCTTTACGGCAAGGTAGCAATACCCAAACATCATCAGCGTAACCAGGTATCACTGATTTACCGCATCGTGGCAGCTTCAGGTGGTGTATTTGTTAACCCAGCGCTTACAGAACCTTTTGGTTTAACCTTGATCGAGGCAGCGGCTTCTGGGTTGCCCATTGTTGCGACTGAAGATGGTGGGCCACGAGATATTATTAATAATTGTCAAAACGGAATTTTAATCGACCCACTGGAACCGGATACGATTACAGATGCCTTATTAAAGTTATTCAATGACAAAAAACTTTATAAAAATTACATTGTTAATGGTTTAAAGGGTGTTCGCGAACATTATTCGTGGGATGCGCATGCTCAGCATTATGTGGAAATGGTTATACCTATTGCGAAACGATCAGAACAATTAATTCGTAAACCTGTACAACGCCGTACCGGGTTGTATCGTAACAGGGCAATTGTCAGCGATCTGGATTTGAACTTGATAGGAGACTTTCAATCACTACAACAACTGCTTGGCTTATTACGCGAACATCGTAAGAGTACCCTGTTTGTTATTGCCACTGGACGTCGGCTTGATACCGCACTGAAGCTGATGAAAAAACATAAAATTCCGGAACCGGATATTTTAATCACCAGTAGCGGTACCGAAATCAATTATGCGCCTAAGTTGAACTCTGACACAGCCTGGAACCGACATATCGATTATCAATGGTCACCTCATAAAATAAAAGGTATCCTGAATAATTACCCGGGTCTTAAAAAACAGCCGAAGTCTGAACAGAGTCGTTATAAAATTAGCTATTATATTGATCCTGAAATCGCCGATGTCGATGAAATTAAACAACTACTTCATCAAGATGAACAATCAGTTCACGTACAATTAGCGTTTGGCCAATATCTCGATATCTTACCATTACGTGCTTCCAAGGGAATGGCGTTGCGTTATGTAGCAGATCGTTGGCAAATACCGTTGGAGTTTATTTTTGTTGCTGGTGGATCCGGTGCAGATGAAGACTTGATGCGAGGCAATACACTGGCTTCCGTTGTAGCCAATCGCCATGATGAAGAATTATCGCAATTGATTGACGTCGATCGTATTTATTTTGCAAGACAAGCATACGCTAATGGTATTATTGAAGCTCTTGAATTCTACGATTTTTTCAAAAAATGTATAGATCCCAGGGAGATCTAACAACCTCATGCCTCAAAGTAAACTTTTGCTATGCGCCGATATGGACAGAACGGTGATACCGAATGGCGAACAACCCGAGCATCCGGATGCTCGCAGACGCTTCAGGACATTTTGTCTGCTACCAGAGGTTAAGCTGGTCTATGTTACCGGTCGTCACCAGGGACTGGTAAAACAAGCGATAAAAAACTATCACTTGCCAGAACCTGATTTTGTTATTACCGACGTTGGCACCAAGATTTACCAGGTGAAGGGTGATCAGTGGCATGAACTATATGATTGGTTACAGGAAATTGCTCAGAGCTGGAAAGGAAAGAGTCATTCTCAGATAAAGCACATGCTAAGTACAATTAACGAATTAAAGTTGCAGGAATACAGTAAACAGAATACGCACAAATTGAGTTACTACCTTCCACTGCATACTGATATCGAGACGATTTTGAAGCGCATTGAGCAGTCCCTGCAAGCTGAGGAGATTGATGCCAGTCTAATTTGGAGTATCGATGAACCTAATGATATTGGGCTACTCGATGTATTACCACATAATGCAACCAAGCTACATGCAATCGAATTTTTGCAAAAAAAACTAGACTATAAACATAATGAAGTGATCTTTGCTGGTGACAGTGGTAACGATTTACCTGTACTAGCTAGTTCAATCAACTCTGTGCTGGTTGCGAATGCAAGTGATGAAATAAAAATCCTGGCACAGGAACTGGCCAGGCAGGATGGTCATTCTGAATCACTTTATCTGGCAAATGATAACCAGTTAAATATGAATGGTAATTATTCTGCAGGTGTGTTGCAGGGTGTCTGGTATTTTGCCCCAGATCTTCGTGAGAACATGAACCAAGATGACAACTAAAGTATGAGCATGCAACCACAAATCCTGATCTTTGGTGAGGTACTATTTGACTGTTTTCCTTCAGGAGAACAAGTGTTGGGAGGTGCCCCTTTCAATGTGGCATGGCACTTACAGGCATTGGGCGATCAACCTCGCTTTGTTTCACGTGTTGGATATGACGAAGCCGGTAGAAAAATTCTTCATGCCATGAGCGACTGGGGGTTGAATGCCTCAAGCATACAGGTTGATATGGAAAACCAAACAGGACGAGTTGAGGTCAGGGTAATAAAGAATGAGCCCTACTATGACATTATCCCAAACTGCGCGTATGACTTCATTGATGCCAGCGAAATAAATCTTTTACCTGCACAAGGCATTTTATATCATGGTACCCTGGGCCTACGTAATAAAGTTTCTCGTAATACTTTTTCAAAGTTTTTACAAAATCCTGATTTATCCACTTTTCTTGATGTAAATTTACGCGCACCGTGGTGGCAAAAAGACGAGGTATATCACTGGATGGAACAGGCCCGCTGGGTCAAACTTAACCAGGATGAACTCAGGTTGCTTGGTTTTACTGACACGAATATCAATCAGGTCATGTCTGAAGTTCAAGCCCGGTTTGATCTGGAACAGCTAATTGTAACTCGTGGCGAGGAAGGTACGATTGTACTCAGCAAACAAGGCGAATTTCATAACCTGGTCCCGGAAAAGATTAGCCGGTTTGTCGATACGGTCGGTGCGGGAGATGCTTTCAGTGCCATTTATATTCATGGATTAATGTTAGACTGGCCTGTATCCGATACGTTAAAAGTTGCGCAAGAGTTTGCTGCAAAGGTGATTGGTTTACGGGGTGCAACATCAACCGATCCTAATTTTTACCGGGCATTTATTAACTAGCAAACTTGGCACAGTGTTTTACGATAACTACCGCGTTGATAATTTGTAATACAGATTTTTGAGGAAAGTTATGTACGAGCAGGTTTCTCACTCACTATTAAATGATATTCTCAATAAGATAAAACCTGAGATATCTAAACAGGATCTACGCCATTTTTATACCCGGTTGGGTGCGAATTTCTATGCAATTCATTCCCTGTTTGAAAAGTTGTATGGAAATCGAACTGACTTCGAATTGCATGCTCAGCGTCTTGTGGAAACCATGGCACGCCAGTATATCAATCGCCCTGTAAAACTCAGGCAACTCGATATCGACAGGGAAAAAGATTACAACTGGTTTCTGAGCCAGAAATGGGTAGGCATGGCTTTATACAGCAACGGCTTTGCAGGTGACTTAAAAGGAGTAAATGAACGTCTAAATTACTTTCAAGAGCTGGGCGTTAACCTGATACATATTATGCCAATTATGCACTGTCCGGAAGGATATAGTGATGGCGGCTATGCGGTGAGTAATTTTCGCGAGATCGACCCGCGCGCGGGTAGTTTACAAGACTTGCAACAACTGGCGAATGACATGCAGCAACGTGACATCCTGCTGGTGATGGATGTAGTACTCAATCATACTTCAAATGAACATGAATGGGCACAACGAGCTCGTGCTGGTGATACGGTTTACCAGGATTATTACTACACGTTTGAAACCCGGAATGTACCAGATATGTTCGAACAGAGTATGCCGGAAATTTTTCCTGAGACTTCACCGGGTAATTTTACCTGGGATGAAGAAATGAATCGTTGGGTAATGACAGTATTCAATAATTACCAATGGGACCTGAACTATAGCAATCCAGCAGTGTTTATCGAAATGCTGGATATTATTCTGTTCTGGGCCAATCAGGGGGCTGATATCTTGCGCCTGGATGCTGTTGCATTTTTATGGAAAAAAATTGGTAGTACTTGTCAAAACGAACGCGAAGCACATTTAATTCTACAACTCCTAAAAGATTGCTGTCAGGTAACTGCTCCAGGTGTTTTATTTATTGCAGAGGCCATTGTGGCCCCAGTGGAGGTGGCCAAATACTTTGGTGAGGATGCAGTCATCGCAAAGGAATGTGAAATCGCTTATAACGCAACGTTTATGGCTTTGTTATGGGATGCTGTGGCAACTAAAAATGCCAACCTTCTCACCCAGGGTATCAAAAGCCTGCCGGTAAAACTGGAGCGCGCTACCTGGCTGAACTATATACGTTGTCATGATGATATTGGACTGGGATTTGATGACAATGACATCGTACTGGCAGGGTACGAACCTGCAAATCATCGTAAGTTTCTAATTGACTATTACACTGGAAATTATGATGACTCGCATGCACGTGGGTTGCCTTTTGCACAAAACGAAAAAACCGGTGACGCCCGAATTGCCGGTTCACTCGCTTCACTGGTGGGTTTGCAATATGGACTGGAAAATAGTGATATTACAGCAACCGATGAAGCCGTAAAATTAATTTTACTCTTACACTCTATGATCCTTTCATTTGGTGGTATTCCATTGTTGTATTACGGTGATGAGCTTGGCACAGTGAACGATGATACATACATTAAAGATCCGCATAAAATGGACGATACTCGCTGGATACATCGGCCTTCCATTAACTGGGACAATGCGGATCGTCGAAATACGCCTGGTACGATTGAATTCTCTATTTTTAGTGCGCTAAAACGAATGATTGCGGTACGTAAGGAAACCGATGTATTTGCTGATTTTAACAATCGTGAACTTATCGATGTTAGTAATACACATCTGTTTGTATTTGGACGCTACAATCTTAATAAACAAAGTGAGCGGGTACTGGTAGTTGCCAATTTAGATAGCAAACCACAAGACCTTAATCTTGAGGATGTGGGAGGTTGGGATACTTTGGCGCATGGACAATTCGTGGATTTACATACTGGCAGTAGTCCAGATGTATTCAATAACACCCTGGTGATCTCTGGTTTTAGTTTTTACTGGCTGTGTAAAATGTAGTTAGACTTTTTTACAACAAGGCATTGTTATTAATGGACGAAATTATTTTAACTATTTGGCTAACATAGTAATTTCAGATGTAAAAATGATATTGGTGATGTTAAATTGTTTAATGTATATAAATATAAATGCATAATTTAAGAATTAAAATTATTTTTGTATAGGTTAGTATAGAAAGTTTATGCCTTACGATGAAGGATTAGCAGAAAGATTACGGGAACAATTTCAGGATCGATCTGATGTGGAAGAAAAGAAAATGTTCGGT
>Ga0316205_10005353_pt1 | contig 10683 bp, 9 predicted proteins | sample 3monthpyrite_MG_FD_204941 | JGI IMG/M metagenome (GOLD analysis project Ga0316205, IMG submission 204941) | Microbial mat bacterial communities from mineral coupon in-situ incubated in ocean water Damariscotta River, Maine, United States -... | ecosystem: Environmental > Aquatic > Marine >...
AATGCGTGCTGCCCCATGGCCTCGCTACGGGAATAGCCAAATATTTTTTCTGCAGCCGGGTTCCAATCCACCACTTCGAAATTAGTATTCCATTCGATCACTGCTAGCGGTGTTCTTTGTATATGCAAAGCAAGGCGCTGTTGAGATTTTCGTAATTGCTCCTCTCTGCCCAGTGCATCCAGGTTCAGCTTTATATTCGCCACGGTGGTGCGGTAAACCCGTAATGCACTTTCCTGAAACAATAGAATCAGCACCAATACCATAATACCCATTACTTCGCCTACATCGGTGCCGCTAGAAAGGAAATGTAGTGATAACGGCAAGAGAGTAATGAAAATAAAAAATACAATCGGAAGGCGTAGTGACGAAAGATTCGTAATGGCGATGGCGCAGGTTACAGAAAGTATAAAGGCAAGCATCACTTGCTGCACGGCATGATCATCCGCAAACAACCAGATACTGGCGCAGCCCCAGCACATAGCGGCGATAATACTACCCGCAGTCGCCAGCCATCTCCACTTACCTATTTCCGTAGGGGGTGGCGATGCTTTCCAAAAACAGTATGCATGGATTGCACGTACTGCGGTAATAAGAGTCAATGTAGATGCCCAGATAATCAATATTGCGTGGTCGATAACCGACCATAATGATAAGAGCAGAAAGAATATTCCCAGCGGGGTACCCCAGATCGATGTCGGTATGGCACCAAATAACAACTTTACCTGCTCATGCAGAACCAGTTGGTCTCTAATATTATTAGTCTTATTCTGCGCGTGCTGAGTCATCTTTTATATGATAGTACTATTTGAAGAAGAAGGTACTAACGAATAATAAAATACAAGGTCTAGCAAATCATGGTGTTAGTGTAAAAAAGCGGGGTTCAGCGTCTAAGGTATCCCCGCGAAATGTTGATCAAAATCAACAGGATAACTCAAGGCACTAGGCTAACCGTCATTCCAGCGCGTCCGAACAAAGTGACAAAGTCCTCTTGGGGTGTAGGCCGGAACCCAGCTATGAAGAGAAAAGTTTTTTTTAGGCGGGAATAAATTATGCCTTTCTTCCCTAAATATATGGTTTACTGGATACTGGCCTTCGCCAGTAAGACGAAGGATTTGATTTTATGTATAAATTTGTGAGGATCCCTCGGGTTTAGAGTACATACAGAAACTTTAACGAGATTTAATAGGCCTGTCTAAACTTTCTTTTTGCATTCTGGACATTTTCATCTAAAAAATTGGAAATATTCCTCTCGCTCTAATTTTTCGCCTTCGAATATAAAGAATCTTTTTTCCTAAACCATGGAATGATTTTGCGCCCCGATTGTTAACAGTACTAAGTAAACCGTAATCTTTAACCTTTAGGGAGTCCCTTATGCAAAAAATCACTCTGACTCTGGCTTCGGCCTTATTATTGGCCTTTGGCCCAACCACTGGCTTTGCCGTCGAGCCTTCGTCTGTACCGCTTGCACCCAACGGTATTGCATTTCCAGCCGACTATCCTGATTGGCGGGTAATATCAATTTCACACCGTGTGGATAATAAGACAATGCGCGTCATCCTCGGCAATGATGTAGCCATCGCAGCGGCACGCTCAGGTAAAACCAATCCCTGGCCGGATGGCTCTGTATTGGGTAAGGTGGTGTGGAAACAGGCACCAGAAGCACATTGGCCCACTGCCATTGCACCCAAGGAGTTTGTTCACGCCGAGTTTATGTTCAAAGATACAAAAAAATGGTCCAACACCGGTGGCTGGGGCTATGCACGCTGGAAGGGAACTCAACTCATGCCTTACGGCAAAGACGCAAGCTTCGCTCAGGAATGTGTAGCCTGTCATACTCCGGTTAAGAACCGAGATTGGGTTTTTACGGATCCAGCAATCATTCCAAATATGCCAAAATAACGAACTTTTGAATCCAGGCGAGCACGTCCATGATTAACCAGCGGGAACGTATTATCGAACATATTCCTCGACTACGTCGCTATGCGCACGCATTGTTGAAGAACGATACCCTTGCTGCAGATGATCTGGTGCAGGACTGCCTCGAACGCGCACTCAGTCGCCTACATTACTGGCGACTGGGCAGTGATATGCGTGCCTGGTTGTTCACCATTATGCACAATATTTATGTAAATCAGGTACAACGTCGATCGAACGGCCCACAATTTGTCGAACTTCCTGCCAATGATGCAGGAATCGTCGATTCTGCACAGGCCGAACGTAACGTAGAGTTACGCGATCTGCACCGTGGCATGGCGGCGTTGTCGCCAGATCAACGTGAGATAATTATACTTGTTTCGCTGGAGGGGTTACGTTATCAGGAAGTTGCGACCATTCTCGGTATTCCCGAAGGTACCGTCATGTCGCGATTATCTCGGGCGCGTAAACAACTCCGCGCATTGCTGAACAGGGATAACAGTCCCACATTGCGGAGAGTGAAATGAGCTATCAAACACCCGTTTCCGATGCAGATCTACATGCTTATGTTGATGGCCAACTTGCTGCCGATCGATGCCGCCAGGTTGAAGACTATTTGCGCGAGCATCCGGAAGCAGCGGATAAAGTCGCCAAATACCAACAGATTAATGCAGGTTTGGACGAGCTTTATAGTCCAATGCTCGACGAACCCCTACCCCCACAATTGCACGTAAAAGCGCGCCATTCCGCTCGGCTGTTACGCGTGGCGACAGTTGCTGCCTGGATGATGCTCGGTGGCGTCATCGGCTGGCAGTTAAATTCCAGCGAGGTAGAAATGAGGGTTGCGGAACAACCCATGCAGAAACACCTGATACAGCCTGCGACTTTTGCACACTCGGTGTATACATCCGAAGTACGCCACCCGGTGGAAGTTAGTGGTACTGAAGAGCAGCATTTAGTTAGCTGGTTATCGAAGCGATTGCATACCACTATCAAAGCGCCAAATTTATCAACGCAGGGATACGCACTTATGGGTGGTCGACTACTCCCCTCTACCAACCGTATGGCAGCACAATTTATGTACGAACGTCCTGACGGTCTACGGGTGACCCTCTATATCCGTCAGGGAAAGTGGGACAGCGACGCCACCGCATTTCGTTTTGCCAAACAAGATAGTACCGGTGTGTTTTACTGGATCGATGGCCCACTAGCTTATGCTCTGGTGGCTGAACTAAGTCGCAACGAGCTACTCGCCCTTTCTGAAGCAATCTATCCGCAGTTAATAAAGTAAAATCAGTGAAAGTATGTGCTGTTTAGCAGACAGAATACGACTTTCTGAGTAAAAAGTACGCAGAAAATAAATTTTAACCAGCGCAGATGTACGTTAAGCTATCCCCCCTGGATAAAAATAAAAACCACTCAATTAAAACGATGACTCGTGAAAGATAAAGCCTTAAACATTTTAAATAGCACATTTGGCTATACAGAATTTCGACACCACCAACAAGAAATCATCAAACAGGTTATCAATGGTAGCGATGCCGTTGTACTGATGCCAACCGGCGGTGGTAAATCATTGTGTTACCAAATTCCAGCAATGGCGCGTGAAGGCACAGGCATAGTTGTCTCCCCTCTTATTGCATTGATGCAGGATCAGGTCGTTGCTTTACAGCAATTAGGAGTGAACGCCGCTTTTTTAAACTCAACACTCGATGCAGTAACCGCTGCTAAAGTAGAACAGCAATTACTTCATGGTGAACTGGATTTACTTTATGTAGCACCAGAACGGTTAGTGACAGAGCGTTTCCTGAATTTACTTAATCGCACCCCGCTGTCATTATTTGCGATTGATGAAGCCCATTGCGTTTCACAATGGGGGCATGACTTTCGACCCGAATATATTCAATTATCCATTCTGCATCAACGCTACCCAGACATCCCACGTATTGCATTAACGGCGACTGCGGATGAAGCAACACGTCGGGAAATTATTAAGCGTTTAAGCCTGGATAAAGCTGAGTTATTTATTTCAAGTTTTGATCGCCCTAATATCTGTTACCGCATTTCACAAAACCAGGGTAATGCTCGTGATCAGTTGTTACGTTTTATTCGTAACGAGCATGAAAACGATGCGGGTATTGTTTATTGCCTTTCTCGAAAAAAAGTAGAACAAACGGCTGAGTGGTTAAGCGCAAAAGGTTTAACCGCATTACCATATCACGCTGGTTTATCAACAGAGATTCGACAAGAGAATCAGCGGCGGTTTTTGAATGAAGACAGTATTATTATTGTTGCGACTATTGCATTTGGTATGGGTATTGATAAACCCGATGTGCGATTTGTCGCGCATTTGAACTTACCTAAAAGTATTGAGGCTTATTACCAGGAAACAGGGCGTGCAGGACGTGATGGCCAGGCCGCTAATGCCTGGATGATGTATGGCCTGCAAGATGTCATTATGCTAAAGCAAATGATGGAATCGTCTGATGCCGACGACGCACACAAAAGAGTGGAACATCATAAATTACAATCCATGCTGGGATTCAGTGAAATAACCACGTGCCGACGACAAGCCTTATTACAATATTTTGGTGATCATCTAGCAGAACCCTGCGGTAATTGCGATACGTGTATTACACCAGTGGAAAGCTGGGATGCTACTGTCGTTGCACAAAAAGCCTTATCTTGTGTTTACAAAACTGAGCAGCGATTTGGTGTCACTTATCTTATTGATGTGTTGCTCGCTAAGGATGACGAACGGATCAAAAAATTTAGCCATGACAAATTAAGTTTGTATGGAATTGGCAAAGAACTGGATACAAAACAATGGCGCAGTGTTTTTCGTCAGCTGATTGCCAGAAATTTGCTTTCGGTTGATATTGAGGGCCATGGTAGTTTGCGTTTAACAGAACAATGTCGCCCCGTTTTGCGCGGTGAAGAAACGCTCATGTTACGCAAAGAAACTAAACAGCAAAATGCCCAACATCGCGGGCGCAAAACAAGGGATATAACGAAAGAGTCGGATAATGCATTGTGGGAAGCGTTAAGAACGTGCAGAAAAACATTATCTACGGAATTAGGTGTGCCTCCTTATGTCGTTTTTCATGATGCGGCATTAATGGAAATGGTTGAACGGCAACCTCAAAACAAAGAGCAATTTTCAAAAATTACTGGCGTAGGCAAGAAAAAACTCGATGCTTACGCAAATCATTTTATAAAGATAATCATTGAACATACTGAAAATAATGAGTCCCCAACAAACAACGATACAACAGAAGAAACGTTACGGCTTTTCCGTTCGGGCATAGACGCAGAAGAAATATCCAGACGACGTAATTTAAAACCTTCAACGATTTATACTCATCTGGCTAAAGCGATCGAGCTGGGCGAAATTGAATTACAACAGGTTGTAGCATTATCGAAATCTGAAATCAAAACTATTCAAGATGCATTATCAATGTTTAGTGATGATAGTAAAAAGTTAAAACCCGTGTATGATGCACTTGATGGCGCTTTTGATTATCACCTGTTGCACTGTGTCAGGGCTTCGCTTGATATAAATTAATTTAATTTGTAGTGGCTCATATCTATTATTACACATTCGGATATGAGTTCATATTTGGTCGTACAGCGTACTGAAATGTTAGATTTTCAAGTAAAAATAACAGTCATTGAAGTTTTAAAACCAACAGAAAAAAAACGGCCATTAGCTGACGTTCAGCTTATTTACAGTTTCTATCTATAACCAGAAAAACATCATAAATACTTATTTCATAGCCTCTAAAATATCGTCATCTTTTTTTACGGATTCATCTACATACTTGAATGCTCTGCTATCATTTTTAACGGCCTCAAGAACAACCTCTTTATCCTTTTTCAAGGATTCATCTACATACCTTAGCGCAAGCCCATTTTCTCTAACAGCGGCCAGTACAACCTCTTTACCCTTTTTTAAGGATTCATCTGCATGACTTAGCGCACCTCCATTTTCTCTAACCGCGGCCAGTACAACCTCTTTATCTCTTTTAAAGAGATCATCTAAAAAAGTGATCGCTCTACCTTCAATGTTCATAACCTTAAGCACAAACTCTTTATCCTTTTTCAAGGTGTCATCTGCGAACTTGAAAGCGAAGCCATGTATGTTAACAGCCTCTAGCACAAATTTTTTATCCTTTTTCAAGATGTCATCTGCGTACATGAAAGCGCTGACACGATTGTTTACAGCCGCAAGGACTACTTCTGTATCATCTTTTAAAGACTCATCGACGTGTTTTAGTGCGAAGCCATTTGCATTGACTAGTTCTAGAACAAACTCCCTATCCTTTCTAAGCGACGCATCTGCATGCTTTAGATCACGCCAGTTTTTCTTGGTGGCTTCTAACACAACCTCTTTATCTTTTTTAAATGATTGATCTACGTACTCAAGTGTTCCGGCACCATAGAAGGTACCACCATATTTAATAGCTTTAAGCACAAACTCTCTATCCTTTTTCAAGGATGGGTCGGCATGCTGTAGCGCTCTGCCGTCAAGACGTACAGCGACCATTACGGTACTCTTATCTTTTTTAAGTAAATCGCCAGAAAATTCAAGTGCGGTGGGGGATCGTTTTACCGCTTGCAGCACAACCTCCGGATCCTTTTTTAGCGATGCATCCGCATACTTCAATGCATTACCATCTCTTTTAACAGCCACAAATACGATCTCTTTGTCCTGTTTAACGGTTTGGGGTGAGAACTTAAACACACTGGATGATTTTTTTACGGACCTAATGACCGCCATTCGATCTTTCTCTTTTAACTCACAAAGCTGTGCGCGGCGTGTCTTTTCATTTTCAATAATGTAGTTACTAAATATATTTTCAATATAACCCCAGGACAAGTTTTTCTGTTTTAAATTAACCGGAAGAACATTACGTTGATGCGAGATTACAACAGCATAGGGTGTAAATATATAACTATTTCTGGCGAAACTCATAATAATCATACACTCGGTTAATATAAGACTCCGGTTACCGTCATGACCGATTACTACATTTTCTTTCGATATAATAATATTATTTTTACTATGCGAAATATCGAGTGATCCATTTGAAATAATGATTGAATTTTTCGCATGAGAAATATCGAGTGGTCCATTTGAAATAATGATTGAATTTTTCGCATGAGAAATCGTAGTATCCGCGCCTGCGAGGACCAGCTTTCTATCAATATGGATCAACTTAAGCGACTGATTGGCTTGGACTATGCTTGACGGTTGTATTGCGGTGTAAGCAATAATTGAATCTTTGGGTAAATCTAAACTCGCAATCAGATTGCTAACTTTATTCGAAACATCTGAAATCAACTTGCGATGTTCATTAGGAAGGGAAAGAAGTGAGTTAGGCTTTTGCTTGTATCTTTCTGCGTACAATTGCATCATTTTCTTTCTATCGCGATTAGGATGCAGGCGTTTGATAGCCTCTTCAACTCTTATTTTTTCTTTAATACTTGATGGAGTGATTTTCTTCGTGGGGTCAGTAATTACTTGCGTTTGATTAGAACATCCCTCTTCACACGGACTGTCGGAATAGCTTGTTTTTCCTTTATCTATGCACTTATAGATTGCAGATGCGCTCATAGGCATCATCAGAAACAAAATAAAGATAATATTTTTATACAAACTCTATCACCCTTATGTAATCCGTTTTATTTCAGATCCCCAAATACACTATCAATTTTATTCATACAGAATAATTCCAATAGTTTTTAACTAATCCAAATTAATGCATTTTTTTATACATTATGCATAGGTACAAGCACTAATTATGCCAAATATAAAACTCTATAATATAGGTGTTATCGTATATACCATTGCCTAATATCATTCCATATTGCAATCTTACATTGCATATTGATATGTACAACGAACGTTCCTTTTCTTTACACTCAGCTTAAAGGCAGCTTGGGGTCGACATCCGTTGGTTAACATAAATACTCATATGTCTGCTTGCGGCTAATTTCTAAGAGTTCCAACTGTCAGGTTATATCTAATCCTTTTCCTCATCCTGTTGTTCTTCAAGCGCAGACGCAAAACGCTGTACAATCGTTTTAGCCGGTTCGATGTTAGTAATATGCTCTACACTCTTTCCCGCTTGCCAGTAATCCTTTCGGCCGGTTTGGTCCAAAGAGGCATGCTTGAGTTGATATAGGGATCGTAATGCATAAAGTGTCCGCATAATGTGCTTTGTTTTACCCCCCTTTAATAACCAACGAGCAACCACGCTGGCTTTAAGTCCCGTTCTTTCGATAAACGGTGTTTTAATCACAGCCACAGGTATACCAGTAATACGTTCACTGTGCACTATATCCTCTTCGTGTACATCCAGAATGGCTTTTTTATAGCTGTCACTGGCAGTACATTCTTCAGTGGCGATAAAGCGAGTACCCATTTGCACCCCGTCATAACCCAGTTTTATGGCGTCAACAAAATCTGTTTCATTACCGATTCCGCCGGCACAAATCAACGGTACGTTAAGGTCCGCTAACTCATCATATAATTGTTCAGCGCTTTTTCCTCCGGCATGGCCACCCGCACGATTATTCACTGCAATTAGGCCATCCACACCAGCGGTTAATCCTTTTTCGGCCCACTTACGTTCGGTGGCATCGTGATAGACCACTCCGCCTGCTGCATGCACACACTTTACCACCCAGTCTGGCTTACCCAGTGAGGTAACAAAAAAGGACACACCTTCTTCCAATGCGATATCCACCCATTGTTGCATTTTCTGTTGGTATTTTCTGGATGATTGTTCTATCAGAGTATTCATACCGATGGGTTTATTCGTTAGTTGCCGGATAATGCGTAAACCATCACGAAAATCATAACCATGTACATAGGTGAGCGAGATGGGTTGTACTATACCTATGCCACCTGCCTCGGAAACAGCTGCCACCAGTTCAGGATTGCTGCAAGGATACATGGGTCCGCAAATAAGCGGCACTTTGATACCCACTTGTTGGCTAAATGACGTTTGCATTAATGTTTCACTCATGGCGTTAAACCCAAACGCCAGTTGGCCGTACAACGTGCCACTACATCACCACTTTGATCTTTAATTACGGCGATCACTTCATGTTGCAGTTCTTCCCGCACCTCGGGTTGCTCTGTTTCAGAAACAGCCACCAAACGACCACGCGCCTTTTTTAAATATTCTATCGATAGACCGGTAATGATCCCGCGGATGCCTGGTCTGAGTCCTGTCATGAGTGCCAGGCCAGTTGCGACCTCCCCCAGATTCATCAAGGCAATGGCATGAACACTATTGAGATGGTTACGGACCTTACGGCGATCCCTCAATTCGATTCGAGCATATCCAGGCCGGAGTTCTTTTACACTGGCCCCAATGCTACCGGTATAGGGCGCGATATTCCCCAGTATTCGACTAAATAACCAGCGCCCTCCCGGATATGGAGCCAGGCGCTTCCATAATGTTAATACCCGATCGCCGATTGCATCCCTGTGTTGACTCATTCCATTTCCTCTTTGTTTGTTAATCAGCAAATATACAGATTACAATATTAAGGTAGACTCGATTGATATAGTATACAATCAGGAATAACTTCGGAGTTAAATCGACTCTTATCCTATCCTAAATGCAACACTTTGTTACATCAAATCTGTCATTTATGACTTTACGTACTTATATGGGAACTCCAAATACAATTGAGCTAAAAGCTTCTGTGCCAGCAAAAGATAGGAAATAATCAAATAGAAAAACAAGCAACTCAATACCATATTGCATGTATGTTCCATTAACTACGCTCTTAGTAATCAATTGATACAGCTAATCTTTAAAAAGTATGTAATTTCGAATAAGTTGCATGCGACGATAATATATTGACCAGTCACGATCCATAAAGGGGTGTGCGAAGTCTTTGTCAATGTTGATTCTGGAACCACATTGTTGAGCTTTCTCGACTAATTCCTTTGACATCGATGGTGTAACTACTCCGTCTTTTTGTCCTACAATAATCATAAAATGACGACAATCATCGGGAAGATTATTTACAGGATCATATTCTGCCGGACAACCATAATCGGATAAACGACTCGGTGTAGAATCAATAATAACCCGGTCTATATCACTGAGCTGTTCATAACCTTTAAGAAAGGCAATACCGCCAAACGACATAGCATAGATAAAATGTTTGTCATATTCTGTAGAACTTAACCTGGTAATAATTTCAGCATAATCACTTACCATGGCTTTGAGTCGGCGCTTACCTTCAGAACGTCCATAACCACGAAAATCATAAATATACACATCCAGACCTTCTGATGATAAATAAGTAAATTCATCGAGTATCTGATCAGCTAAAATGGCGTTACCCTGTAGTATTAATAAATATCCTTTAGGTTTAACGTTATTTCCTTGTCGGTCGGTTGCATTGAGTTTATAACCACGTAAAATTCGATTATCTTTGGTCTTAAACGAAATATCTTCAGCGTTTTGTAATCTCGCGATTCGATCGGCATCAGGACTCCCAGCTACACTACTCCACAACCAAAAAACAAATGGTTCTTTGATGCCACAAACACTTTGTTCAAGTTCCATATCACTATTTTCCTGTTCAACAGAGGCTAAACAGAGAGGTGAAATCAAAAGGCACAAAAAAGTAATAAATCGTTTATTCATGAGTCATAAGTATAGAGGAATCACCTCAAGTATATCTGCTCATACCCGACATTGATCTGAATTATTTAGAATTCAAACATCTTTAAGGATA
>Ga0316205_10005355_pt1 | contig 10682 bp, 8 predicted proteins | sample 3monthpyrite_MG_FD_204941 | JGI IMG/M metagenome (GOLD analysis project Ga0316205, IMG submission 204941) | Microbial mat bacterial communities from mineral coupon in-situ incubated in ocean water Damariscotta River, Maine, United States -... | ecosystem: Environmental > Aquatic > Marine >...
AGGTCAGGATGCCGGGCCGGGCGATCACACGGCGTAATCTGTCAGCCAACAGGGCGTAGGCCAAAGCGTTCAGCGCCGCAAGACCCACAAATGTCGCAGTCAGAACGACAAATTGGGGCATCAACGGGGCATCATGGCGGAGGAACTGCGGGACAAAGGCAATAAAAAACGCAATTGATTTGGGGTTCAGCGCCGTCACCGCCGCCGCGTGGCCGAATATCTGCCGGGCATCCACGTCCCGCCCCTCGGGCAGTGCCAGCCCTGTGGTTGGTGCGGAACGTATCAGCTTGATACCCAACCAGATCAGGTAGGCCGCGCCCATCCATTTGAGCGCCGTAAACAGCGCCGCCGAGGCCAGCACCAGTGCGCCAAGCCCGGCAAGCGATGCGCTCATGGCGATCAAATCACCGGTCGCCACACCCGCGGCAGAAGCAAGTGCGACGGATCGACCCTTGCTCAGCGCATAGCTCAGCACCAGCAGCACGGTTGGTCCGGGAATCAGCAGCAGCGCGGTAGAGGCGGCAACAAACGCCAGCCAGATTTCGAAGCTCATCAAGGGTTACTCCTGCGTGACGCGGTTCGCGTCGGTTGGGAATTTGAGTACATCACCACAGGCGACGGCGTTTTTCGGGTCACAAAACCCGCCCCGCGACGGCATCCAGCTTTGCCACCAATGCCGGATCGCGCGCGTCGGGTGCCGTGAGGATCGCATGTTCCAGCGCCCGGTCACAGCCGTGGGGACATGGCACCCGCGATTGTCCGAGAAGCGCAGGCAAGCGCGCGACGAGTGAGCGGCCCTTGTCGGCATTGCCCATCAGCGTAGCTATGATGGCGCTCACGTCGACTTCACCATGATCCGGGTGCCAGCTGTCGTAGTCGGTTATCATCGCTACGGACGCGTAACAAAGCTCCGCTTCGCGCGCCAATTTCGCCTCTGGCATATTGGTCATGCCAATGACATCCGCGCCCCAGCTTTCGCGGTACATCCGGCTTTCCGCCAACGTCGAAAACTGTGGCCCCTCCATCGCCAGATAGGTTCCCCCCCTGTGCGCGGTAATGCGCGCATCCCGTGCGGCGGTTTCGCAGGCATCGCTCAGGCGGGCGCAAGTAGGATGTGCCACGCTGACATGACCAACGCAGCCGGTTCCGAAAAAACTCTTCTCTCGTGCAAAAGTGCGGTCAATAAACTGATCCACGATGACAAAATCACCCGGTGCCATTTCATCCCGGAACGATCCGCAAGCGGACACTGAAATCACATCCGTACATCCCAGCCTCTTGAGCGCGTCAATATTGGCCCGGTAGGGAACCGCAGAGGGTGAATGCACATGCCCGCGGCCGTGTCGGGGCAGAAATACCATGGCCACACCGTCAAGCGTCCCTGTGAGAACCGCATCGGAGGGTGCCCCCCACGGCGTTTCGACCGTGATCCATGCCGCATCTTTCAACCCGTCGATGTCGTAAATGCCTGATCCCCCGATCACGGCAATCCTTGTCTGTGTCATCTGGTGTCCTCTTGCTGCGGTGTCGCAGTGGTGCTGCATCCAGGTCGCACAAAGTCAGAGCAGCGGCGCAAATTCAAGCCCCCGCAGAGCCAGAGCCTTGACATGACGCGCGTCAGAAGGGGTACAGTCGGGCAGAGGCTTTACGCGCAATGACGAAGCCGATCGAGGACGAACAGAGTGATCTATCGAGCGCATGATGCCGACCAGCCATCCCGTTGGGGGGTCGCGACAACTTGCCGTGAACCCACGCAACTGGTTGTTGCCTTTGTGGCCCATTACGTCGCCCTTGGAGCGTCACGTGTCCATATCTATCTCGATGCGCCGCAGCCTGATCTGGAACAGCTGCTGGACCGCGTGCCGCAGGCTCAGGTCACGGTCTGCGACGATGCCTATTGGCGCGATCATGTGGGCAAGGCGCGGCCCCGCCGCCACCAGCATCGCCAACTGATCAACGCTTTTGATGCTTACAAAACCACGGATGTGGCATGGCTTGGGCATTTTGATGCCGACGAATTCCTCCATGCCGATGTCCCTGTTGCGGAGCTGTTATCGGCGCAACCGGCTGAGCTGGATTATGCCGTTATCAACGTGCGCGAGCGCGTCTTTGTTGCCGAACATCCGCAGCACATGTTATTTGAGGGCCTGTTCCGCAGACCCATTCCGACCGACTGGGAAGACGCGGGCATCCTGTTCAACAAGGGCAGGCGGCTGCTGCGTCGGGGTGTTCTTGGCTATCCGCATGGCAAAAGCATTTTCCGTACAAGCCAAGCGCTGGTACCTGGCATTCACACGCCGCGCCGAGACAAGGAAAACCGCGCAATGCCACTGCGCGGCTGGCCCATCCATCGTGCGCGTCTGTTGCATTTCGACGGGCTTACGTCGCTGCACTGGGCGGCCAAATTGTTACGGGCCGCCGCCGCAGGGGCAGAAGATTTCAGAACCCCGCGTGGCCGCAAACCCGAAGTCCAGCGCGCAAATCAGATCACCCGGATGAAAAGGTATCAAGGCAACCTCGACAAGGCCTTTGCCATGCACCAGCAATTCAAGACCATCCCGCAGGATGATCTGGAGCGCCTTTTGATCCTGGGTCTGGTCGAAGAATATGCCATCGCACCAGAGCGCGATATTGCGGCGCTGAGCCTGGGTCAGGACATTGACCTGAGCCGCGCGGCATTTGATCTGGCCCTGACCCGACAGCAAGCGCAGGTCGGCGATTGGCACGGTCCCTGGCAGGACATTCTGGCGCGCAATGCGGCCGGGGATCGGCACGCCGCAGAGTGACGGGCCGCGCAGCTTGGTCAAGCTGCCCCTTTCCATCCGGCCCAAAACCGTCTAACGACCGCGCAAACACGGCCCGCCCAAGGGTCTTTCCCCTAGTCTGACAGTCCAAGGATGCCCCATGGCGCGTTCCATCTTTCATAGCTTTACGAAAAACCTGGAGGTCACTGACCTGCGCTGGATGCCCGAAGACGGGTTTTCTGTGGGCCGGTTGCGGATCGAATTGCTGTCTGGTCTCACCGTCGCGCTGGCGCTGGTACCCGAAGCGGTGGCCTTTGCTTTTGTTGCCGGCGTCCATCCGCTGGTTGGTCTTTACGCGGCATTCCTTGTTGGTTTGATTACCGCGCTTATTGGTGGACGTCCGGGGATGATCTCAGGTGCAACGGGGGCCCTGGCCGTGGTCATGGTGGCGCTTGTGGCCCAGCACGGTGTTGAATACCTCTTTGCCACGGTGATCCTGATGGGATTGTTGCAGGTTTTTGCGGGGCTCATGCAATGGGGCAAATTTATCCGACTTGTGCCGCATCCGGTGATGCTCGGCTTTGTGAACGGCCTTGCGATTGTGATTTTCCTGGCCCAGCTGACCCAGTTCAAGGTGCCTGGTACGATGGTGGACACCGGGCATGGCATGGGGGGCGGTGAGTGGCTCACGGGCCTGCCGCTGTATCTGATGCTGGCGCTGGTGGGGGCGACAATGGCGATCATCTGGGTCACCCCACGCATCACCAAGCTGATCCCGGCGCCGCTTGCGGGGATTGGTATCGTTGCGGTGGTTGTGATTGCCACCGGCATGAACGTCCCGCGCGTTGGCGATCTGGCCTCGATCGAGGGCAGCTTTCCGATGCCGCATATGCCGTTTGGCGAAGGTCTGGGCCTATATGGCACCGCGCTTGCGCCTTTCAACCTTGAGACACTGTATATCATCCTGCCCTATGCCATCATTCTGGCGGCGATTGGGCTGATCGAATCCCTTCTGACGCTGAACCTTGTGGGGGATATGACCAACACCCGTGGCGGCGCGTCTCAGGAATGTGTCGCGCAGGGTGTGGCCAACACCGTGACCGGTTTCTTTGGCGGCATGGGCGGTTGCGCGATGATCGGCCAGTCGATGATTAACGTGAAATCGGGCGGACGAACCCGACTGGCGGGAATCGCGGCGGCGTTGTTTCTGCTTCTATTCATCGTCGCGGCGGCCCCGCTGATCGAGCAGATTCCACTCGCGGCACTGGTCGGCGTGATGTTCATGGTGGTGATCGGCACTTTTGCCTGGAACTCTCTGATGATCCTGCGGAAGGTGCCGCTGACCGATGCGGTGGTGATCGTGCTGGTCACTGTGGTCACCGTGATGACCGACCTTGCCACCGCCGTGGTGGTGGGTGTGATCGTTTCGGCCCTGGCCTATGCCTGGCAGAACGCGACGCGGATCAATGCGCTCACCAGCGAAACCCCTGATGGGGCCAAGGTCTATCAGGTGCGTGGACCATTGTTCTTTGGCTCGGCCGACGGGTTCACCGAACTGTTCACGCCCGAGAGCGACCCCGCACGCGTCGTTGTGGATTTCACCGAGAGCCGCGTTGCCGATCAAAGCGCCTTGCAGGCAATCGAGGCCGTGGCGGGAAAATACGAGGCGGCGGGCAAGTCGATCCAGCTGCGTCATTTGTCGCGCGACTGCCATCAGCTTTTGACCAAGGCAGGGCATCTGATGATCGACAGCGACGATGACCCCGATTACCAGATCGCCACGGACTACTCCGTCCGCACCGGGATTCTGGGCGGCCACTGACAAAAGTTCGAGTATTTGTGTCAGAAAGAAGCGTAAACCTGCTCTTTCTTTCTGAAGAAAATACTCATTCTCCGGGTCGGTTCAGAGAGAAGATTTCGGTTATCCGCGCATAGTCCCGGTATCCCAGTCGCGCCAGGGGCTGGAACGTCGTGACATCGAATTTGCCGTCCTTCAGGCAGTCGTCGCGCATGTGGATGCCGGTCACTTCGCCGAACACGGCGAAATTGGCTTGTCCCGGAAGCTGTACGATCTGCGTGAGGCTGCATTCGAGATTGGCAGGCGCACCGGATACGCGCGAACAGGGGATCGTCCGGCAGTCGGTGCGGGCTATCCCGGCGATGTCGAATTCGTCTCTGTCCTTTCCATATGTGCCGGAACTGGAATTCATGCCGTCCATCATCGCGTATTCCACTACGTTGACGCAAAACACACCGGTTTCGCGGATGTTCGAGACGCTGTCCTTGGTGTCGCCCCGGTCCGGTTTAGTTCCGGTCGAGGAAAACATCACCTGCGGCGGGACATAGGCGACCGCGTTGAAGAACGAGTAGGGCGCGAGGTTTTCCGACCCATCCGCATCGCGGGTCGAGATCCAGCCGATGGGCCGGGGGGTCACCAGCGCGTTGAACGGGTTGTGGGGCAGGCCATGGCCGTCTTGGGGGCGATAGAACATCCTGGGCGGGCTCCTCTTTGCGCCGGTTTGAGCATGTGCTAGGGCCAGCCGCGGCAGAGGGCAAGGAACACATTACGTGCAATTGCGCAGGGAAACGGATGCGGACCGCTTCGAGGTCGAGGCGCTCTATGATCTGTGCTTTGCGCCGGGGCGCGAGGCGTTGTCGAGCTATCGACTGCGCGAGGGCATTTCCCCGGTGGCGGAGTTATGTCTGGTGGCCCGTGACGACCTTGGAATTCTGGGCGCTGCCATCCGGTTCTGGCCGGTCAGCGTGGCGTCCAAGCCGGTGTTGTTGCTTGGCCCCATTGCCGTTCATCCCACGCGCCAAGGTGAGGGGCTGGGTGGGCACCTGATGCTGGAAAGCCTGTCCATTGCCCGTGATCTGGGCTGGCAGCGCGTGCTGCTGGTGGGCGACGCGCCGTACTATAGCCGGTTTGGCTTTTCCCGACTGTCCGATGTTCGCATGCCGGCGCCAACGAATCCGGACCGGGTTCTGGGGCTGGATTTGATACCGGGCGCGTGGAAAGGTGTCGCGGGCGCGGTGGCGCGTTGGTCGGGCTTGTAAGCGCGCCGGTTGCGCCCCATGTTAATCTGGTTAACAAAAGGTTTTTTCCATGACCGGCACTGATATGGTTTCGATTCCAACGCAAGAGCAGCGCACGTTGCGGCTGGACGAATTGGCCGCGCGCTATCGCAAGGCCAATGGGATCGGCATGCAGGCTTTGGGCATGATCGGCTCGCAGGCCGAGGATCTGATGAAACGTTTGCCGAAATCGGTTTCGGACCAGTTGGACAGCCTAGCCAGGGGCGCATTGGAAACCACCTTTGATGCGGCCACCATTTCGCGCAAGGCAATCCCGGATCAGAAGGATTGGCTGAACACTGCGTTCACGGTCGGCACCGGGGCGGCCGGTGGTCTGGGCGGGATCGGCACGGCCCTGGCCGAACTCCCCGTCACCACCACGGTGATCCTGCGCAGCGTTCAGGGCATCGCCCGCGAACATGGTTTTGACCCGGACGACGAGGATACCCGCATGGATTGCGTTCAGGTCTTTGCCTCTGCCGGTCCGCTGGCCGACGACGACGGCATCGACACCAGCTTCCTGTCCATGCGGCTGGGGCTGACGGGCGCAACCCTTCAGGGTCTGTTGTCCAAGGTCGCACCGCGGCTGGCGACCGTTCTGGGTCAGAAACTGGCGGCCCAGACGGTGCCGGTTCTGGGGGCGGTCGCTGGGGCGGCGATCAACTATGCATTTACCGGCTACTATCAGGAAATGGCCCGGATCCATTTCGGATTGCGCCGCCTGGCAGATGATCTGGACGAGGACCGCGCCGAACTGATCGAAGCGTTTCGTGCCAGGGTCGTGCAGCGCCGGATCAAGGCGGGCAAATAGACCGCAATCAGGACTGATTGCGAAGCCAATTCATCAGCGCTGGCCGTACGGTCATGACCCCGGACGCGCGTGCTTCACTGACGACCGCGCGCACTTCGCGCAGGTCGGACCGGCGCAGCAGGTGCTTCACGGGACCGATGGAGGCGGGGCGCATCGACAATGCCCTCAGTCCCATCGCTGCAAAGGCCAGCGCCTCGACCGGTCGGCCTGCGTCCTCGCCACAGAAGCTGACCGGCGTGTCAGTCTCGGCGCAACGCGAGACAATCAGTTCCAGAAAGCTGAGGAAGCTGCAATTGAGCGTGTCGTAGCGGCGTCGCACCAGCTCGTTTTCCCGATCCGCAGCAAAGAAAAACTGTTTCAGGTCATTGCCGCCGATCGAGATGAAATCCGCCATTTCAAAGAAGTACGGGGGTGCGAAAGCGAGGCTCGGCGTCTCCAGCATGGCCCCGACCTCGACCGTTTCGGGCAGGGTGTGGTTCAGCGCGGCCTCGCTGTCGAGCACACGCATCAGCATGTCGCGGGCGAAGGTAAATTCGTCAAGCTGCGCGATGAACGGGAACATGACGGTCAGGGGCCGCCCGTTCGCGGCGCGGATCAGGGCCTGAAGCTGCATCCGCATCACGCCGGGCTTGTCGAATCCGACTCGAATGGCGCGCCAGCCCAGGGCCGGGTTCGGCTCGATGACACGCTTCATGTAAGGCAGCACCTTGTCCGACCCTATGTCGAGTGTTCGAAACACGACGCGTTTGCCGCCTGCCGCATCCATCACGCGCGCATAAAGTGCGGCCAACTCGCCCCGGCGCGGTACTTTTGACCGGGTCAGGAACTGAAGTTCGGTGCGAAACAGGCCGACGCCCGAGGCACCCGACGAGGGCAGCGAGGGCAGATCGGCCATCAGACCGGCATTCATGTCCAGTCGGATTTCCGTACCGCACAGAGTCCGTGCCGGCAGTTCCCGGATCGAGGCATAGCGCTCTTGCGCCTTGGCGTGCATCGCCATCTTGTCGCGAAACGCCATTTGCACCGTATCGTCGGGGCGCAAGTGCACGAATCCCTGTTCGCCATCGACCAGAATCCGGTCGCCGTTCAGCGCCTCGGTCGCGATCCGCTGGGCGTTGATAATCAGCGGGATCGCCAGTGCCCGGGCCACGATGGTGGCATGGCTTCCGACCGAACCTTCTTCTAGTACGATGCCGCGCAGGCTGCGGCCATAGTCGAGAAGCTCGGCAGGGCCGATGGAGCGTGCGACCAGGACAGGATCGGTGGGCATTTTCGCACCGGTTTCCTTTCCCTGGCCGGTCAGGCGGCGCAGAAGCCGGTTCGACAGGTCGTCGAGATCCTGCAAGCGTTCGCGCAGATAGGGGTCGGGCACGGTGGCCAGGCGCGTGCGGGCCAGTGACTGTTCTTTTTCCACTGCGGCTTCGGCGCTCAGCCCGCGTTCGATGTCCTGTTCCATCCGCCGCAGCCAGCCCTTGGAATTGGCGAACATGCGGTAGGCTTCCAGGACCTGAAACTGTTCGCCATCGGTTGCCTGGCTGAGCATGTCATCGACCGAAACGCGCAGATCATCGACCGCTTTGCGCAGGCGCCGCGTCTCTGCCTCGGGGTCATCGGCGACCGGGTTCGTGACGATGACGCGCGGTTCATGCAACCACACGCTTCCCGCCGCCGCGCCTTCCTGCGCCACGCTGCCCTGAATCATCACTGGATTCTTGTGGGGGGCTTTCATGGCTTCGCCTTCGCCGACAAAGGCCCCGAGTTCGGACATTTCAGCCAGAACCATGGCGACGACTTCCAGGCCGTAGACCTCGTCCTCCGAATAGCGCTTGGAGTTTTTCGACTGAACCACCAGCACGCCGCGCGTTTCGCCCAGACGCTGAATCGGAACGCCGAGAAAAGAGGCGAAGATCTCTTCTCCGGTTTCAGGCATGTAGCGAAACCCGCGTGTCGACGGCGCATCGGCGGTGTTTACCGGACCGCCGGTCTTGGCCACGCGCCCGACAAGGCCCTCGCCAACCCGCATACGGGTTTGGTGGACAGCCTCCTTGTTCAGTCCTTCGGTGGCGCAGAGTTCCAGCGTTGTTGCATCGCGAAAAAGATAGACTGAGCACACCTCGGTCCCCATGCTGTCACTAATCAGATGGGTAATCTTGTCCAGCCGCTCTTGGGCAGCGCCCGCTTCTGCGAGCGTTGCCTTCAGCCGCTTGAGCAGCTTGCGCGAGTCTGTTTCCGATTGCTCGGGCATATTGGTCATCGGTCCCTGATCGCCGCACTCGCCTGAAACGGGAGCACCTCACCCCAGATGTAGCGGTGCGAGAGGGTCGCGGGCAAGGGTCTTGGCCCGCCAGAGACATCGGTTCGCCAGTTGGGCAGGATTTGAGCGAATACCGAATCCCGATGCGGTTTTGGCGATCACATCAGGTTTGCATGGTCCAAACCCGGCTTGTGCGGACGTTTCAGGACGCTTTTTCAAGCTCAAAGGCGTCGTGCAGCGCCTGCACCGCAAGTTCCATGTATTTCCGGTCGATCAGCACGGAGATCTTGATTTCAGACGTGGTGATGACCTTGATGTTGATGCCTTCATCCCGCAGCGCCTGGAACATTCTGGCCGCGACACCGGCATGGCTGCGCATGCCAATACCCACGACCGAGATCTTGGAAACATCCGTGTGGGCCACCAGTTCCGCGTAGTTGATTTCTCCCGAGGATTTGGCCCCTTCCAACGCCTTTTCTGCCCGCAGAACCTGATCGGTCGGGCACGAGAAAGTCATGTCGGTGCGCCCCTCTTCCGAGATATTCTGAACGATCATATCGACGTTGACTCCGGCCTCGGCCAGTGGACCGAAGATCGCAGCGGCGATTCCGGGACGGTCAGCCACCGATAGAAGAGTCATCTTGGCCTCGTCGCGCGAATAGGCGACGCCGGCGACGGCAGTGGATTCCATGATTTCTTCCTCATCGCAAACGATTGTGCCTGCATCGTCGGTGGGTTCTTCGAATGATGATAGCACGCGCAGACGAACTTTATAGCGCATGGCAAGTTCAACCGAGCGGGTTTGCAGAACCTTGGCACCCAGCGAGGCAAGTTCCAGCATTTCCTCGAACGCGATCTTGTCGAGCTTGCGCGCCTTGCCCTCGATCCGGGGATCGGTCGTGTAGACGCCGTCCACATCGGTGTAGATGTCACAGCGAACCGCGTTGAAGGCCGCCGCAAACGCAACGGCGGTCGTGTCCGAACCGCCCCGCCCCAGCGTGGTTATGCGGCCATCCGGGCCGATTCCCTGAAAGCCCGCAACCACGGCGACGCGCATCCCTTCGGCGAACTTGCCTTCGATGTTGTCGGTCGGGATCTCTTCGATCCGGGCTGCGGCGTGGGCGTCCGTGGTTCTGACCGGCACCTGCCAGCCCTGCCAACTGCGCGCGGGTACATTCATTTCCTGCAAAGTCAGCGCCATCAGACCGGCGGTGACGTTTTCACCCGAACTGACAACGGCGTCGTATTCGCGTGCATCGAACAGGGGCGAGGTTTCGTTCACCCAGCCGACAAGCTCGTTGGTCTTGCCCGACATGGCCGAGACAATCACGATTACATTGTGGCCTTTTGCAACCTCAAGCCCCACGCGCTTGGCCGCGCGCTTGATCCGGTCTGGGTTGGCGACCGAAGTGCCGCCGAATTTCATAACGAGGATCGACATATCCTGTCCCATCGAAGTGTCGCGCGGGGATTAGGACAAAGGGCGGCGATGGGCAAGGGCGGGGATTGCCGCGGATTGCGTGGAACGACGTTGTTACTCGGCGGCCACGGCCAGTCCGGGAGAAAGCGCGGAACTGTAAAGTGAGAGCAAAGCCTCGGCCCAATCGTGCGGAGTTTGCGCCAATGGGTTCTGCTCGCCAGCCGCGCGGCGGGAAAGCTCTGCAATGTTCTGCCGGTCGAGTGCCGCGCAGCTCAGCAATGCCTGGGTCAGCGAGCCCTTGCGCAGCGGATCGAACGTCCAGCCAAGTTCGTACCGGGCCACATCTTTTGACAGCAAGGCCGGGGTGGACAGAATGAC
>Ga0316205_10005356_pt1 | contig 10681 bp, 10 predicted proteins | sample 3monthpyrite_MG_FD_204941 | JGI IMG/M metagenome (GOLD analysis project Ga0316205, IMG submission 204941) | Microbial mat bacterial communities from mineral coupon in-situ incubated in ocean water Damariscotta River, Maine, United States -... | ecosystem: Environmental > Aquatic > Marine >...
TGGGGCCACCTGTGCACTTAAACCAATCATTGATCATCCTGGCTCTACCAAAATGGACGGCCTTGTGCTTATGGGCGGGACCATTATTTTCTCCATACTTAGCCTGATGGGGTCACTTTCCCTGGTTGCGGGTCTTATTCTTCTGGCGGCATTTTTTGGCTTTCTGAGCGCCACATACTGGCGTGATACTCATGACCCGGAAGCAGCGGCAGAACTCACGGAAGAAGTTGAGGAACTAAAAGGTAATGACAAGCCGCTGGCGATCATCATCCTGTTTGTGGGTGGCGGATTAATCGGGTTGATTTACGGTGCTGACCTTCTGGTCCAGGGTGGTACGGAAATCGCGCGGCAATTCGGCGTTTCCGAAGAGGTTATCGGATTGACCCTGTTTGCGCTTGGTACATCTTTACCTGAACTTGCAGCTTCACTGGTCGCCGCTTTCCGGGGCCACCCAGCGGTCGCCATTGGCAATGTTATCGGCTCGAACCTGTTTAACATCCTGGGTGTCGGGGGTGTTATTGCCAGTGTTGCCGTCATCGAGGTTGCACCTCAGATCACCACTTTCGATATCTGGGTGATGCTTGCATCAACAGCTGTATTACTGCCGGTTCTGTTGTTGGAATGGAAGCTGCCCCGGTTCACAGGGTTTGCGTTGCTTACTGCCTATGTTGCCTATGTCACGATGCAGGCAATGGGCGTTGAGAAGGTTCTGGCGTCGCTTGGCTGATACGATCACAAAGACAGTTCTCGTTACCGGGGCCGGGCGGCGTATAGGGCGTGCAATTGCCCTTGATCTGGCGGCTAGTGGTTGGCGCGTTGCCATTCATTATAATGAATCCGCCAGTGACGCGGAAAGCGCGGTCGAAGAGATCAAGGCTGGCGGTGGTGAAGCCATTGCGCTTGGTGCGGACCTTCTGGATGAAAGTGCGACCCTCGGCCTCGTTCAGCGCGTGAGCGATGAACTGGGGCCTGTAACCTGCCTGATTAACAACGCGTCAGTCTTTGAAGAAGATTCCGCAATGGCTTCGAGCAGGGATATCTGGGACAGGCATATGGATGTTAATCTTCGTGCCCCGTTTCTCCTGGCACAAGGTGTCGCAAGGCAACTGCCAAAGAGGCAGAAAGGTAACATCGTTAATGTGATCGATCAGCGGGTATGGAACCTGACGCCTGAATTTACCTCCTATACGGTAAGTAAATTCGGATTATGGGGTCTGACCCGAATTCTGGCACAGGCATTTGCACCTGATTTGCGGGTAAATGCCGTCGGCCCGGGCCCGACATTACAGAGCGTTCACCAGACAAAGGCGGATTTTGAAGAGGAATGGTCGTCATTGCCATTGCAGACCCCGGTCTCGACAGATGATATATGCCGCGGTATTCGGTTCATACTGGAAGCTCCGGCAATGACAGGGCAAATGATTGCCCTGGATGGCGGGCAGCATATGGGCTGGTCCCCTGATAACGTTCGCCAAAGTTGATAGAGGAGGCCCAAATGGTCTTAAGTTCGGTGCAAAAAAACAGCCCCTTGCGAATCGCCGACGCGGACAATGGAATTCGCCATGTCTTCATTCGGGATTTCATGGTGGATTGTTCGATTGGTATCCATAGTCATGAAAAAGAACACGAGCAGCGGGTACGCATTAATGTCGATCTTGCCGTTAGTGAAGGCCTGAAACCAATAGAGGATAATATCCGGAATGTGATCTGCTATGAGCAACTGGCAATCGGAATTGAGGCTATTATTGCCGAAGGCCATGTCAATCTGGTTGAAACATTAGCCGAGAAAATTGCTGCAATGTGCCTTCTTCAAAGTGAAGTTCTGTCGGCCCGAGTAAGGGTTGAAAAACTCGATATACTAGACAGCGCAGAAAGCGTGGGTGTTGAGATAGAACGCTTTAATTCTCAAGTATAGAATCGATTGTTCACTTGTGTTGTAAGTGAGTTCTATAAAGCAGTGTTTAGTTAATCATGGCGATAGGTTGTGCACAGGGGGGTGAATTCCGGTTTCTTGTCTTTCAAATATTTCTGAATGTTTCAGTTTCATCTAACGATTCAAGTGACCTTTAAAAAATTGTTTAAAATCAACGCGTTGGGTTAATGCGTAAAAAATAGGCAAAACCTAAAAAAACCTTTAATTTTCGTGGGATAGTCAAAACTGACAGTGTTTTCAACAACCTTATCCACAGGAATCGTGGATAGAACTTTTAAGTGATTTATGCTGTTTCCAGTGTTGAATACGTGGGCGTGTATAAACTGATTTTCTGGTTATATTGTGACATCTGATTTAAATCAAAACCCGGAAAAATCCTCACCCGAAGAAGGGCCTGTAACCCCTTGCGGTGTCGAGGTTATTGAGGCTCATTTAAAAACCCTTCCTGCCAGCCCAGGGGTGTATCGCATGATCAATGCGAAGGGGGATGTCTTATATGTTGGTAAAGCCAAGAACCTGAAGAAACGTGTGGTGACGTATACACACCCGGAACGTCAGTCTGTTCGTATTCAGAGAATGATTGCCGGTACGGTTTCGATGGAATTCGTTACAACCCATACGGAAGCTGAAGCCCTGTTATTGGAATCGAACCTCATCAAAAGGTTCGCGCCGCGTTATAATATTTTGCTGCGGGATGATAAATCGTTCCCGTTTATCCTGGTGACGCAGGAACATGGGTATCCTCAGGTTCTGAAATATCGGGGTGCACAAAACCGAAAGGGGGATTATTTCGGCCCCTTTGCTTCTGTCTGGGCCGTAAATGAAACTCTGGCCGTCCTGCAGCGCGCATTTTTATTGCGAACATGTACCGATACCGTATTTGCAAATCGCTCACGACCCTGTTTGCTGTATCAAATCAAGCGCTGTGCTGCGCCCTGCGTCGATAAAATATCTGAAAGCGATTATGCGGTTCTTGTTGATGAGGCGCGTGAGTTTCTATCAGGCGGATCACAGAGAATACAAAAGCGGCTGGCTGCAACGATGCAGCAGGCCAGCGACGCGATGGAATTCGAAATCGCAGCCCAGTACCGGGACCGTATTCGTGCCTTGACGCGAATCCAGGCCCATCAGGATATAAATCTGGCTGGCTTGGGCGAGGCTGATGTTGTCGCTGCGTACCAGACCGGTGGCGTGACCTGTGTGCAGGTCTTCTTCTTTCGGACTGGGGCTAATTTCGGAAATCGCGCCTATTTCCCGAGCCAGGCACGCGATTCGGATGTGGCCAGTGTGCTCGAAGCCTTTATCGGGCAGTTTTATGCCAAAGCTCTACCCGCGCGAACTGTTTTGCTCAGCCACGATCTGGAAAATCAGGAACTGTTGGCTGAAGCCCTGAGTGTGCGCTCCGGTAATCGTGTGCAGGTGCTTTGTCCGAAAAGAGGCAATAAGCGTAAACTTGTCGATCATGCCCTGACCAATGCACGCGAAGCCCATGGTCGGCGTATGGCGGAAAGCGCTTCGCAAAGACGGCTTCTTGAGGGATTGGCACAAACATTGGGCCTCGATGGGGCACCGGGGCGGATTGAGGTTTATGATAACTCCCATGTATCCGGAACAAAGGCGGTTGCCGGAATGATTGTCGCCGGGCCGGAAGGGCTCATGAAAAGCGCATACCGAAAATTCACCATCAAAGGCGCTGCACCTCGGGGCAAACCCGCCGGGGATGAGGGGTATGCGGCTGGTGATGATTACGCGATGATGCGAGAGGTTCTGCACCGCCGGTTCTCACGTGCTCTTAAGGAAGACCCGGACCGTCTTGGTGAACAGTGGCCCGATCTGGTCTTGGTTGATGGCGGAAAAGGGCAGCTTGGCATTGCAATTGAGGTCCTTGAGGAACTGGGCATTGATGACGTGGCCCTGGCGGCAATTGCCAAGGGACCGGACAGAAACGCCGGGCGGGAACATATTTTTCTGCCGGGTGATCCGGTTCCAATTGAATTGGAGGCCAGAAACCCGGTCCTGTATTTCCTCCAGCGCCTTCGTGATGAAGCGCACCGTTTTGCCATAGGGACGCACAGAAACAAGCGCTCGAAAGCCATATCACGCTCAATCCTGGATGAAGTGCCGGGTGTCGGGGCGAGCCGCAAAAAAGCCCTGTTGCATCATTTTGGCGGCCCTGATGGTGTCGCGCAGGCGGGGCGGACTGATCTTGAGGCGGTTGGCGGTATCAGCAAGGCTCTTGCCGGAAAAATTTATGACTGGTTTCATCCTCAGCAATAGTGCGCTAAAAACATATCATCAATGGCGCGCCGGGGTCGCCCGACGTACCGTTATCGAACCCGACACCCGGACTTGCAGATGCTGACACAACTTCCCAATATCCTGACGGTATCTAGAATACTGGCCATCCCTGTGTTGATCGGGCTGCTTGTCCTTCTGGACGACCCGCTTGCAAGCTGGCTGGCATTTGCGACTTATACATATGCCTGCATCACGGACTTCTTTGATGGTTATCTTGCCCGTGCATGGCATCAGCAATCTGCGTTCGGGCGGTTTCTGGACCCGATCGCTGACAAATTACTGGTTGCTTCGGTGCTGTTGGCGTTGGTCGGGATTGACCGCATAACCGGGCTGACGGTGCTCCCGGCTGCCGTTATCCTGTGCCGGGAAATTCTGGTTTCGGGATTGCGCGAGTTTCTGGCTCAGGTAGATGTCAGTGTACCGGTCAGCCAACTGGCAAAATGGAAAACTGCGGTGCAGATGCTGGCGCTCGGGTTTTTGCTGGTTGGACCGAATGGACCGGATTTCGGTCTACTGACAACATATGAGATCGGCATATACGGGTTATGGGGGGCTGCCGTTATTACCCTCATCACGGGCTATGATTATCTGGTTCACGGGCTTCAGTATATCCGGGAAACAGATCAGGCCCCGGCCCCAAAACGCCCATCTGATGCTGAAAAAGACGAATCTCATAACGAGAGTTGATTTTTCGACACCTCCCGCCAATATGACCAACTTCGGATAACAAAGCGAAAGCCTGTGGAATGAAAACGTTCGGGATGATCGGATGGAGTGGCAGCGGTAAAACGACGCTGATTATCCAGCTGATTCCAGAATTGATCGGGCGCGGATATTCTGTTTCTTCGATGAAGCATACCCATCATAATTTCGATATCGACAAACCGGGCAAGGATTCGTTTGAACACAGGGTTGCGGGCGCCAAGCAGGTCCTGATCACCGGCACAAAACGCTGGGCGCTGTTAAATGAGAACCGTGATCAGGAAGAGCCAAATATTGATGAGTTGCTGTTGAAAATGGATTCTGTTGATCTGGTCCTGATTGAAGGTTTCAAGCAGCACCCGCATTCCAAAATGGAAGTCTTCCGAACTTCGGTCGGCAAACCACTTCTTGCCCCCGAAGACCCGAGTGTAGTGGCGATTGCAACGGACGAAGAGGTTGATGGTGGAGACCTTCCGGTTATTGATCTAAACGATGTTGGCGCTGTGGCTGATTTTATCATCGAATTTTGTGGACTGGAAAAAAGGATAACCGATGGCGCAGCTTAAAGATGACTGTTTTGCTTTTGGTGGAACGCTGACATCAGTATCGGATGCACTAACCGATCTTGAATCGCGCTTATCGACGGTTTGCGATAGTGAAGAGGTTTCCATTCATGATGCACTGGGCCGGGTCCTTGCTGAAGATATAAAGTCACCTCGCAATGTCCCACCCCACGATAATTCAGCCGTTGATGGTTACGCGGTGTATTTCAGTGATCTTGATCCTGAAAATGATACCCGCCTTCCGGTGACCGGACGCATTGCCGCGGGGCATCCGCTTGGTCGTGATGCCAAAAAAGGGGATGCGCTGCGCATCTTTACCGGTGCGCCTGTCCCGAATGGAGACGAGGCGGGTCCGGACACGATCTTCATGGAAGAAGACTGCCAGGAAGAAGACGGCTTTGTGATCCTCCCGCCGGGTCTCAGGCAGGGTTCCAACCGCCGCCATCTTGGCGAGGATGTTAAAGTTGATCAGGTGATAATCCGCATCGGCAGCATGATGCGGGCCCAGGAAGTTGGCCTGGCCGCATCCGTTGGCCGGGCCACTGTGCAGGTTTACAAGCGCTTGCGCGTTGCGGTGTTTTCGACAGGTGACGAGGTTCGTGACCCGTCATCCGAAGCGCCGGAGGGCTGTATCTTCGATGCCAACCGTTTTGCGATTATGGGATTGCTGCAAGGCCTTGGTTGCGCTGTTACCGATATCGGCATTTTACCTGATGATGAAGAAACAATTGCCGGGGCTATGGCAGATGCCGCTCCCGGACATGATATGCTGATCACATCGGGCGGTATTTCCGCAGGTGAAGAAGATCACGTAAAACCGGCGGTTGAGCGTCACGGGTCACTTAATTTCTGGCGCTTTGCCATCAAACCCGGTCGCCCAATTGCCTTGGGACAGGTGGGGTCTACAGCTTTCGTCGGTCTGCCGGGCAACCCGGTTGCTGCGATGGTGACCTTTATGGTGATCGCCCGACCAATGGTGAAAATACTGTCGGGTAATCGTGATGTGACCCCGGCGCTTTATCAGGTCACATCAGGTTTCCCATATGAGAAAAAGAAAGGCCGTCGCGAATGGGTTCGCGCCAGGCTTGAGCGCGGTGCAAACGGTGCCCTGACGGCGATGAAGTACCCAGAAGGCGGATCTGGGATTTTGATGTCCATGGTCGCCTCAGATGGTCTTGTCCAGCTGGACGAAGATGTTGAAACCATCAGCGCAGGGGATGTCATATCCTTCCTGCCCTTTTCCGAGGTAATACAATGAAGCTTCTCTATTTTGCCTGGGTGAAAGAGAAAACCGGAACGTCAAATGAAGACTTCACTTTGCCTGACGGGGTGGCAACTGTTGCCCAATTGATTGATGTATTGAAAGAACGCAGCAGCGGATATTCCGAGGCTTTTTCAGACCATAGTGTTCTCCGGTGTGCCGTAAATCAGGAATATGTTACACTCGAACATCCGGTATCCGGCGATGATGAAATCGCCTTTTTCCCACCGGTAACGGGAGGCTGACTTTGATCCGTGTCCAGTTTGAGGACTTTGATCTGGGCAACGAACTGGCCCAAATGACCCGTGATAATCACGCAATTGGCGGGTTGTGCTCGTTTGTTGGTCTGGTTCGCGACATGGCCGGGGGTGACGATATTTCTGCAATGACCCTGGAACATTACCCGGGGATGACCGAAAAGGCGCTCTCGGAAATTGAGGCCGAAGCGCTGGAGCGCTGGCCGCTGGATGGAACCTTGATCATTCACCGTTACGGCCGACTGGAGCCGGGGGATCAGATTGTTCTTGTGGCCGCCGCCTCAGCGCACCGCGAAGCCGCCTTTGAAGCCTGCCATTTCCTGATCGACTGGCTGAAAACAAAAGCACCCTTCTGGAAACTGGAAGATACGCCAGATGGTGGAAAATGGGTGGATGCACGCGATTCCGATGATGCGGCAACGTCCAGGTGGGACAAAAAACAACCAGCTGCGGAGTAAAGCCTATCAACCCCCAGGCAATCTTTTTTGATTTCGACGGTGTGATTGTCGAATCCATTGATATCAAGGTTCAGGCATTTCAGGATCTGTACAGCGAACATGGGCAGGACATTGTTCGTAAGGTTGTTGCCCATCACAAAGCTCATGAAGGCATTTCCCGCGTTATTAAAATAAAAAAATGCCACCGGGAACTTCTCGGCATTGACCTGAATGAAGCTGATCATCTTACCCTTTGTCAGGAATACGCAACGATTGTCGAAGAAAAGGTTGTCCATTGCGATGGCGTTGCGGGCGCGGTGGAGTTTCTGAAAACCCATGACGGGCGGGACCGTTTCTTTGTTGCGTCAGGTACACCGGAAGATGAATTGCGCCGAATAACGGCGCGGCGCGATCTGGACCGGTTTTTCTCCGGCGTCTACGGCTCACCCAAAACAAAAGACGTGATCGTTACAGAAATTTTGAACAGATTTGGGTATGATGCCACTCAATGCCTTTTCATCGGGGATGCCATGACCGACCACGATGCAGCACTTGCAACCAATGTCCCGTTCATTGGGCGGGTCGGGGAGGGGCGCCATAATCCGTTCCCGGAAGGAACACGAATTATCAGGGATATGACAGAATTAAACGCCAGTTAGGCTGTAACTTGTTCCGAAGGAATTTCTCTCATGTCCCGATCAAGCATCTCACCCTGTTTCTTCTTTGCCAGTAAATCGCGCGCTTTCGCGTAAACTGGGTCGTGCCAGAACATCAGGCATCCGTTGCAACCCTTGCCACAGCAGCCTTCCATGCCGATCCGGGGAATTCGTGGGCGCAGGGTTGAATCCTTTATTGCCTGCGACACACTAAGTGCATCGCGCTGTGCAATGTAGGCGTCTTCCGACCCTTTGCCGTGTTCGATTAACCGGGTTTCGCGGTCCAGTTTCAGACGATCCCACTGTTCCTGGGTCAGGGCCTTTTCTTTTCTGATGACCGTCATCGGCGGGATACGGTCTTTCAGCGTGCTCAGGTCTTCCTGATCGAACAGGGTGAACGGAACCCGAAACATTGGCTCATGACCCGCATTGATCACGGTGTTCTTCTTGCCAGTGATCGCGTGTTCGAACTGATAAATCCTGAGCAGAATGATATCGTGTCCGTTCGGTGGCACAAATTCCAGTACATCCCCGGCTTCCAGCTTGTTTTTCCCTTCAACGACAAAGGCATCATCTTCGACAGATTTCACCATCCCGGCAAATTCCCAACCGCCAACAGTCGAGGTGTTCTCGTAGCCATGCGAATGATTGCTCAGGCGGCCTTCGTGAAAGGCGTAGGTGTAGCCGCGATTGGGGATCGTCAGAAGTTCATCCATATAGTCATCGGCGGACCAGTTATCAGGGTCACGGTACCAGTCGTCAATGGCCATACGGTACGCGCGGGCGACAACGGCGACGTAGTAGATGCTTTTGCCGCGCCCCTCGACTTTCAGGGAATCAACACCAATCCGCAACATGTCATCAAGCTTGGGCATGATGCAGAGGTCTTTTGAATTCAGGATGTAAGAGCCGCGCTCGTCTTCCTCAATCGGCATGAATTCACCAGGGCGCACTTCTTCTTCCAGCAGGAATTCAAACAATTCAAGATTTTCTTCCGTGAGGGGAAGTTCTTTGCGGGTCCCGTCTTTAAGCCGCATGTGGACTTTATATTTCCAGCGACAGCTATTGGCACAGGCCCCCTGATTGGCCCCGCGTTCTGCCATGAAGTTAGACAGCAGACAGCGCCCGGAATAGGTCATACACATGGCCCCGTGAACAAAGGCTTCCAGTTTGATGTTCGGGCATTTTTCGCGAATTTCTGTCAATTCTTCAAAGGAGACTTCGCGGCCCAGAACGCAAAGCCTGGCACCCTGATCTTCCCAGAATTTGACTGATTGCCAGGAGCAGACATTGGCCTGGGTCGAGACATGCAATTCAAGTTCCGGTGCGCGTTCCTTCACAAACATAAAGACACCAGGGTCGGCGACGATCAGACCGTCCGGTTTTACGCGCCTGACCGTATCCACGTAATCAGGAAGCTTGCTGATGTCCTTGTTATGGGAAAACAGGTTCAGCGTGAGGTAGACGCGCTTTGCGTGAGCGTGGGCAAATTCAATCCCTTCAACAACTTCTTCAAGGGTGAATTCTGATTTGGTGCGGAGCGACATATCCGGCGTGCCCATGTAAATTGCGTCTGCACCGTAAAGCACAGCGATCTTCAATTTCTCCAGCGAGCCCGCTGGCATCAGTAACTCGGATCGTCTTTTGGTCTCCGTCATCTCATATTCCGATCATTTCATCGGCAATGACCTATAGATTTTATGGGCATTTGTACATTTAATTATACATCTGGCGATAAAGTGACTCCCGTAACCATGCCTGATCTGGTTCAATGAACAATCGGATTTGGTGTTTCAGATTTTACCGGAAATTGAAGGAGCGGACCTGAAATGAGTGATGATAAAGGCCCGGCCAAAGCCTATCGTGATGAGCGGTTTCTCAATAGCCCCGATGCGCGGGAAATCAGGATTTTATCTGAATACAAAGAGCCGGAAAGCCGTTTAGAGGCCCATGACGTCAGCGATACCATCGTCTTTTTTGGCTCAGCCCGAACCAAATCACGTGATGTTGCAGAAGAGAATCTGAAAACGACCCAGGACGAAGGTGGTGATGTTGCCCGTGCGGAACGCGATCTGGCGATGTCACGCTACTACGAAGATGCGCGGACTCTGGCCTTTCGGCTGACCGAATGGTCAAAAGGCCTGGAGGACCCAAAACGTCGTTTTCTGGTTTGTACCGGAGGTGGGCCGGGGATTATGGAGGCTGCCAACCGGGGCGCGTCGGAAGCTGGCGGAATCAATATCGGGTTTAATATATCCCTGCCGATGGAACAGCATGATAATCCCTACATCACCCGCGAACTGAACTTTGAATTTCATTACTTCTTTATGCGTAAATTCTGGTTCATTTATCTGGCGAAAGCCCTGATTGTTTTCCCCGGCGGCTTCGGGACCATGGATGAATTGTTTGAGGCGATGACATTAATTCAGACCCAGAAAACAGAAAAGAAATTGCCGATTGTATTGTTTGGGAAAACGTTCTGGGGTGATGTGCTTAATTTCGACGCGCTTGTTGAGCATGGGACAATTTCGCCTGATGACTTGAGCCTTTTCATGCAAACAGATTCTGTTGATG
>Ga0316205_10005357_pt1 | contig 10681 bp, 10 predicted proteins | sample 3monthpyrite_MG_FD_204941 | JGI IMG/M metagenome (GOLD analysis project Ga0316205, IMG submission 204941) | Microbial mat bacterial communities from mineral coupon in-situ incubated in ocean water Damariscotta River, Maine, United States -... | ecosystem: Environmental > Aquatic > Marine >...
CCTATTTCTTCTGCCAACTCAATAGCTTTCGTTAAGGCTCCCAATTTATTGTAAACTTCCTGTAACTCATTATCTGGATTAGATTTTGATACCAAACCTGCTCCTGCCTGCCAATGCAATTGATGGTTTTTACTTAAGAAGGTTCTAATCATAATGGCATGATTGTAATTGCCTTTAAAATCCATGAAACCAATAGCACCTCCATAAAATGTTCTACTTGTTTTTTCGTATTTTTCTATAAGCTGCATGGCTTTGTGTTTTGGAGTTCCGCTTAAGGTTCCGGCTGGAAATGTGTCTGCCACAACTTGCATTGTCGATACGTCTTTATGTTTTTGTCCTGTTACTTTACTTACCAGATGAATGACATGGGAAAAAAATTGCACTTCTCGATATTTTTCTACTGTAACTTGACTGCCATGTCTGCTCAAGTCGTTTCTTGCCAAATCCACAAGCATCACATGTTCGGCATTTTCTTTGGCATCTTCAACCAGTTTTTCTGCTAATTTGGCATCCTTAAGGTCATCTCCAGTACGTTTAAATGTGCCAGCGATTGGATGGATTTCAGCTTTTCCATCACTTACAACCAACTGCGCTTCTGGTGAGCTTCCAAAAATTTTGAAGTTGCCATAGTCGAAATAGAAAAGGTAAGGAGAAGGGTTGATACTTCTCAATGCGCGATATACATTGAATTCATCACCTTTAAAATTTTGTTGAAATTTTTTAGATAGTACCAATTGAAAAACATCGCCTCTTGCACAATGTTTCTTGGCTAATTTCACATGTTCTTTATAGTCTTCATCAGATAAATTTGAAGAAATGTCTCCTTCAGCATTGAATTGATAGGATGCAAAATTCTTGGCTTTAATCAAATGGTGTATATCATCAATATTGTTATCAACATCAAAACAATGTGCGAAAATATAAGCTTCATTTTTAAAGTGATTAATGGCGATTATGTTTTGATACACAGCATAGTAGATGTCTGGAATTTTTAGAGAGTCTTCTTTTTTAGAAATCTTAATATCCTCAAAATATTTTACTGCATCATAAGCGGTATAACCAAAAATTCCGTTGTTAATGAATTTGAATTCTTCATCAGAATCAACCTTAAAACGTTTTGTGAATTTGTGGATTTCTTCAGTAACATCTATACTTTGTTCACTATTTTTTTCAGAGCTTCCATCTGGAAAAGATTGTATAATCTCATCATTTTCAACTTTTATGGATGCCATTGGATTACAGCATATATACGAGAAACTATTATCGTTTGTGTGATAGTCACTACTCTCAAGCAAAATACTATTTGGGTATTTATCCCTTATTTTAAGATAAATACTCACAGGCGTAATGGTATCTGCCAGTATTTTTTTGTAATGTGTTTTTAAATGGTACATGTTTTAATCATAAAAAAAAGGCTTGTCGTGAATGACAAGCCTAAATATATTGTTATTTAAATATACAATGGTCTAGTTCACGAAAATTTCGTTTTTAAAGCACCACCACCATGTATTATTTAAAATTGTGTTCATATTTATTTCCCATTGTAATGGGAACGGATTTAATTTATTCAAATATAGAAATGAAATTTAAATAATCAAATGTTATCATTAAAAATATGATGAAATTCAAAATTAGTCGTTTTATGGTGAGTCGAAAAGTTTTGTTAAAGTTTACGATTACTAAAAGCAGATGGTTATTTTTATAATATGAAACAATTACTAGCTCTTTTTGTAGTGTTCTTGGTTTCTTGTAAGACCGATACAAAAACTGAAACAGCCAAAACAGACAGCATAAAAGTCGATGCCTTAACAGTTGATGATGTTAAACTTGAAATTCTCGATTTTAACGGGTTGGAGCCTTACCTCACTAAAAATGATGACAGCATTTATGTAATTAATTTTTGGGCAACTTGGTGCGCACCTTGTATAAAAGAGCTGCCGCATTTTGAGCAATTAAATAAGAATTATAAGGAGAATGGAGTAGAAGTAATTCTTGTAAGTTTAGATTTTCCTCATCAATATGAAAGCAAACTAAAACCATTTATTAAAGAGTATAATTTAAAATCGAAAATATTAGTACTCGACGATGTGAATATGAACACATGGATTCCTAAAGTCAATGAAAACTGGGATGGAGCTATTCCAGTAACTATAATTTATAATAAAGATAAACGAAAATTTTACGATAGACCGTTTACATATAACGAATTAGAAACTGAATTAAAACAATTCCTAAATTAAAAACTATGAAACTTATTAAAACAATGCCTGTTCTTGTAATGGTATTTATTTTAAGTGCTTTTACAGTTACTATTGATACTTTTAACAATGGCTATGAAGTTGGTGATATTGCTACAGATTTCAAGCTTAAAAACATTGATGGAGAAATGGTCTCATTGGCAAATTATAAAGACGCTAAGGGATTTATCGTGATTTTCACTTGCAACACTTGCCCATATGCAGTTAAGTATGAAGATAGAATTATAGCATTAAATGAAAAATATGCAAAAAAAGGCTATCCAGTAATAGCAATAATGCCAAATAATCCAGATGTACAACCAGGAGATAGTATAGAAGCTATGAAAGCCAGAGCAACAGTAAAAGGATTTACATTTCCATACTTAATGGATAAAGGACAAAAAATTTATCCACAATATGGCGCAACTAAAACACCTCACGTATATGTGCTAGAAAAAACAAACAGAGGTAATATTGTAAAATATATTGGAGCTATTGACGATAATTATAAAGATGCTTCAGCCGTAAACACCAAGTATGTTGAAAATGCCGTAGATGCATTATTGGAGGGAAAAATTGTTCCTGAAACCAAGACACGCGCTATTGGCTGCACTATAAAAGTTAAAAAAGGCAGCTAATAAAATTATAAGTCATTTTTTTTATAGACTTTATTATAAATTCTAAAGAAATCTTAAATTTGCTGAAAAATAATTTATGGCAAATTTAACGCAAGAAGAGTGGAAACAACAATTAGCAAAGGACGCTAATGCTGTTATATTAGATGTGCGTACTGATGATGAAGTAGCAGAAGGGATTATACCAAACGCAGTTCAGTTGGATATTTATAAAGGGCAAGGGTTTATATATAAACTTGAGGAATTAGATAAAAACAACAATTATTATGTGTATTGCAGATCTGGCGCTAGAAGCGGTCAAGCCTGTGCCATCATGAATCAATTAGGGTTTAAAAATGCTTATAATCTTTCTGGTGGAATTCTTGAGTGGAATGAAAACCTAGTAATGAACTAAAAAAATTTTATTATGAAACAATCACTTTATATTTTAATAGCTCTTTTAGCCTTTAGTTATAGCTGTAAAGAAAAAGAAGTTACTACAACTACAAGAACAATTGAAGTAATTACACCTCAAGAAATGCAACAAATTTCACAAATGGATGGTGTGCAATTAGTAGATGTTAGAACGCCTCAAGAGTATAGCGAAGGTTATATTGAAGGTTTTCAGAACATCGATTTTTTCTCTGACACCTTTTCTCAAGAAATAGAAAAACTTGATAAATCCAAACCAGTAATTGTGTATTGCAAATCTGGAAATAGAAGCGCAAAAAGTGCAAAAAAAATGAAAGAAGCAGGATTTTATAAAATTTATGACCTAGGAGGTGGTATAACAAAATGGAAGCTTGAGGGTTTTGAGGTAAAAACAAACTAATAGCAAACTTTGTAAAAATCGATTAAAAAACACATTGAACTCATCTTGACTTTTTCTATTCCCAGAAAAATGGATTAAATTTGCCCATATTTCAGCTATTTTATTATACTTAGCTATGCTATGTCTTTCAAAAACAGTTTCATCTGAACAAATTTCTTCTCGTTTTCGGTTAAAAACAAAAAGTCAAGATGAGTTCATTCTATATTAAAGAAAAGTCTATCAATTTTTGATAGATTTTTTTATTTGAATAAATCGCTTCGGTAAATAAAAACATATTTTGGGACAAAAAACTATAAGCTTCGTCCAAATGTACTTGGTTTAATAACTCTTTATTAGTTACTTGTATCTATAAAACGTGCTTAAAAAAGTAATTTAAGTTTTCGTTTTAGCTTCCATTTATTATGCCAAATGCCTACTTATATTACTAAGTCAGGTGTTATACAAAAACTGTATAGCAAGTTATTAATTAACCAAAATATTTTATTATGATTAAAAAATGTAATTTATTATTAATTATGGTGGCAATGGTTTTTGGAACTGTGTTTACCATCAATGCTCAAGATGATAATTCCTACCAAATGTGGGAAAATATCATGATTACTCCCGATAATGCAAAACTAAAACTATTGGGAGAAAATATGCGGAAGCATAACCAAAAGTACCACAATGCTGGACCTCATAAAGCAACGGTTTACAACATTACTACAGGACCTAATACAGGCAAGTTTATTTGGCAAATGGGCGCATTAACCTATCCCGATTTAGATACTAGACCAGCTGTAGGAGGTCATGACGAAGATTGGAGAGACAATATCATGCCATATGTAAAAAAGATACATACGACTGAATATTGGAAAGGGAATAGTAAGCTAAATAATACAGATATGCTGGATGGCGATCCATCAAAATATCCAATATTATTTGTTAGGGTTTATGAAGTTGTGGACGGACCTGCCCCTGGAGTTGGTTTTTTCTTTGAAAGAATGAGTAAAACCGTAAAAGCTTTAGATGGTGTAAACCCTTGGGGAGTTTATTATAACGAGTTTATACAAGGCAATCTTGGTCGCCATATTGCTACGGCATCTTTTAGTCCTAATATGGCCGATTTTGACAGAGATGTAAATTGGGTTGAAACCTTTAACAAGGTAAATGGTGAAAACTCGTGGCAAAACCAAATGGACATTCTAAGCACAACTTTTAAAAACAGATGGGATGAAATTTGGGTATATGATAAAAACCTGAGTGGAGATTAGTATTTATAAAATCTAATTAACCAACCAACTAAAAAAGTACAGTGAAAACTGTACTTTTTTTTAATTAAGTTTATTGTTAATTATAGACCTTAACGATTCTTGCTCTTGTAAGGCTAATGCAGTAAAATGAAACAAACTTTTACACCTATCAAGGTTCTGATTTTCGTAGCAAACCTTATAATATATGTTACCGTTTAAATAATCGGTTATTGCTCTTAAACCATGTATAAAAGGCATAAGAGCGCATGATATAGGTAAATATTCTATTTCTTTTTTACTTAAGATAAAACAATTACTTTTTAGACCATCAATAAATCGTTCAAATAACATAAGATTAAATTTTATTTTCGTGAGGTCAATTTCATCTTCATTGGTTTCGCTTACAACAGTCCTCACAGCATCTCCAAAATCGTAATGAAAATAGCCTTTCATAATGGTATCTAAATCTATTAGACAAAACCCTTTATGGGTTGTTTTATTAAATAGAATATTATTGAGTTTGGTATCGTTATGGCAAATACGTTCAGGTACATTGGCGTTGTAAAAGTTTTTAAAATCATGTAAATGTTGTTTTGCGAAACCAATTTCCAATTTTGCATTTTCCTTAATTTCTTTGGTTGTATTATCCAAAGCGTGATTAAATTCGGTAATCTTAAAAGGAAGATTGTTTAAATTTGGTAGTGTAACTTCATAATTATTCACATCTTCATCGTTTAGCAACTGGTGGAAACGACTAATAATTTTGCCAGCGCCAAAAGCTATTTTTTTATTTGATGTATAATTATAGGCGACACTATTTGGAACAAAAGTCATTAACCTCCATATACTATCATCATACACATGATATGCTTGGTCTGCTTTAGTTTTAAGTAAGCTTAACTCGGTATAGTCACTAGCTTTAAGTTTCTTTAAAGCTATATTTATATTTTTGTGAAGTCCGGCAACATTTTTAAAAATATTGCTGTTTATGCGTTGTAAAACATACTTCGGATTTGAATTTTCTTCTACTAGAAATGTATCATTTATATAGCCTTGTGAAATTGACTTGAACGTAACATTTGAAATGGAAATATTAAATTGATTTATAATAACATTTAATAGCTTAATATCCATTTACGTCATTATTTCCAAAGAGGCGAAGGGTATTTATTGTCATTGGTTAGTCTTTGTAAAGTACTTACAGCTTCAGCTTTGTCTTCATAATACGTTACACCAAACCATTCGCTATTTGCGGTTATTACATTAATATCTATCAGCCCATTTACCATCATCTCTTGAGCTACAAAAGGCAAATAGATTTCGCTTTTTTCGAGATTTTCTGGTATTTGTAAGAAATGGTTAAAATACCTTTCTATATAATCGAAAATAGATGTGTTACAAACCCAAAAGTTCATTGAAACGATAGTATCTGGATGCAAAGTGTTCCCAGTTTCGGTATCTACAATTTCGTTATCTACAGCTTCAATTTTTGTATGTTCTTCAATAGACACTAAATGGCCATCATTAACACTACAAACACCTCTTGAAACCGATCCATGTTCCGACAGGGTGTCTCTTAAATTATAACCTACAAGTGCATACGTGTTTTTAGAATTATTGCTCATTATAAAATTTGCAGCACCTTCAAAAGCTTGTTTTCCGTAGAAATCATCAGCATTGATAATCACAAAATCTGAGTCTATAATATCTCTGGCAGACCAAACTGCATGTGCAGTTCCCCAAGGCTTTGCTCTGTTGGACGTATCGACGGAAATGCCTTCTGGAAGATCATTTATGTCCTGTACTACAACATCTAATTTAATTGAGTTTGGTAATTTTTGAGATAGGTAGTTTTCAAGAAATTCTTTGTTTTCAGCTTTGGTTACCAAAACTATATGATTAAAACCACAATTAATGGCATCGTAAATGCTGAACTCTAATAGAAATTCTTTAGCTGGCCCTAAGTCGTCAAATTGTTTAAGCTTTCCATAGCGACTACCACTTCCAGCAGCCATAAGTAATAAGGTCATAAATTGTTATTTTTGTAAAAATAATGGTTTTAAAATGTTATAAGAAAAATAATCTTGCCCACTTTTAAATTTGATGGTAAACTTCCTCAAAAGGCACTCTAAATCTTGAGCCATAAATACCATTTTCGTCTCTTAGTCCGCAACCTATTATCATGTTAATTTCGGCACGCCATGGAATTCCTAAAATACGTTTTACTCTAAGAGTATCACTTCCCTCCATTGGGCAAGTATCGTAACCAATTGCAGCCATACTTGTCATAAAATTTTGAGCAGCTAGTCCAGCACTTTTATGGGCAACAATGCGCATATCACTTAGTCGTGCTTGTCTATAAATGGGACGAAACAAGCCAATAATTTGAAATATTAGATATTTTAACATCCCAAAAATGCCTAAAAAATCGAAATAAGTAACTGGCATTACTTTTTGATAATAATTCATACCCATTTTTTTTCGTTTCAAAAGTCTTTCTTCTAAATCAGGCTTGTCAAAAGCTTTGTTTAAAAAATCAATATTTGCTTTGCAACGTTTACGCCATAAGTCCTTTCTTGCTAATACTACCACTAATTGTTGCGCTGTTTTAGCAGCATTTTGGTTAAAACAGGCAACAGCTAATTTATTTATAACATCTTTGTTTGTTATATGATAAAACTCCCATAATTGCAAGTTGCTACTGGTAGGAGCAAGTACTGCATTTTCAATACATTGTTTAACTTTGTTTGTGTCTATTGGTTCATTTTTGTAAACTCTGCAAGAACGACGATAAGCAATAGCTTCTGAAACTGTTTTTTCCATGAAATTAATTTGTTGTAAATATAGATTATTTAAATCTCTTGTTCCTAAAAGCTGTTCCTTACCCAAATTTTAAATAACGTCCAAAAATTATACGTTTTTTGTTTGTTTAAAAAAAAGTATAAGATTAACTAATTGAACTGGTAACCTGCTTTTGATATGGTATATTTCTTTGCTTTTATCTGCTTTCAAACAAAAAACCCAGTCAAGTAAACTTGCTGAGCCTTTTGTGTTTAAAGCCGCAACAAAGTTGCGTTTGATTGTGGAGTCGCCGAGAATCGAACTCGGGTCCAAACAAGTAACCAAATAGCTTTCTACACGTTTATTCTATTCTTGGATTTTCGATTGTAAGCTGGCAAAAGACAACCTATTTACAACTTAGCTTTTTAATCTCGAAAATGCATCAAAGCACTACATTATCTTAGTTAATTTTTACGATGTCTCAAAATAGAACGCCATTAACCAAGGCTTTCTGGAGACATTTAGCATTCCTACCTAGTAGGACGAGGCCAATCTTACTATAATTCAGATTAAGCAGCTAAAGCGTAGTTATTCTCGCCGTTTAAAAGTGTGACCTAGCCTTTTACGTGTTTCAATGTCATTACACGACGTGCTTACTGTTTAATTAATCTCGCTGTCAAAACCAGTCGACCCCAAAATTAATTACTTTTCCATGCTTGGAAAAGGATTGCGAAGTTACAAAAAAAGTTGCGCAACTACGTAAATCCACTTATTTTCGTGCAAAAATTATTCCAGTTTTCAGTTGGCAGCCTTTTGTTTGTAATTTTCAAAAGTACATTCGTGAATTCGTGGCTAATAATTCAAACAAATAGTTTAAAATCATGAGATTTCCGCTTTTGCGGAAATGAAAAAAATATTTTCAATGAAATTTGCCATCATAAAAGAACGTAAAAACCCACCAGATAGACGTGTTGTTTTTTCTCCAGAAAAGCTTTTAGAAGCAAGAGAGAAGTTTCCAGAAGCTGAGTTTATAGTAGAGTCTAGTGATATACGCGTGTTTCCAGATTCTGCTTATAAAGCTTTAGGTTTTGAGCTAACTGAAGATGTATCAGGTTGTGATGTCATGATTGGTGTAAAAGAAGTGCCTATTGAAAATTTAATTCCGAATAAAAAATATTTCTTTTTCTCACATACTATTAAAAAGCAACCTTATAATAGAAAGCTACTTAAAGCGATGTTAGAAAAGAATATTGACATGTACGACCATGAAACTATTGTTAAAAAAAGCGGAGCGCGTTTAATAGGTTTTGGTCGTTATGCTGGGTTGGTTGGTGCTTACAACGGTTTTAGAGCTTTAGGTTTACGTGATAATTTATTCAATTTACCAAAAGTGGAAACCCTTGCCGATTTAATTGAAGTTAAAGCTGAACTGGACAAAATTACCTTGCCTAATATTAAAGTACTTTTAACAGGAACTGGTAAAGTAGCTTTAGGGGCAAAAGAAATTTTAGACCATTTAAAAATTAAAGAAATTAGTGATGCTTTATATTTAACATCTAAGTTTACAGAGCCAGTTTATGTGATGGCAGATGTTATGGAATATGCCAAACGTAAAGATGGTAAAGTAGGCGATAAGTGGGAGTTTTACAAAGACCCTTCTGGGTATGAAAGTAATTTTATGCCTTATGCCAAAGAAACAGATGTCTTTATAGCTGGACATTTTTATGGCAATAATGCACCTTATTTATTTACAAGAGACGATGCCAAACATCCTGATTTTAATATCAATTTAGTTGCAGATATTAGCTGTGATGTTAATGGTCCTGTAGCTTCAACTTTAAGAGCATCAACTATTGAAGCCCCTTTTTATGGTTATGATGCACAAACTGAAAGTGAAGTAGCATTTGATGCTAAAGGAGCCATTACAGTGATGGCTGTTGATAATTTACCATGTGAACTCCCAAAAGATGCTAGTGAAGGTTTTGGAGACATGTTTTTAGAACATGCGATTCCAGCTTTTTTTAATGGCGATGAAAGAGGAATTTTAAAACGTGCTAAAATTAGTGAAAAAGGGAAATTGACTGAAAGATTCAGTTACCTTCAGGATTATGTAGATGGAAAATAGTTATGCATCTTGAACAAAAAAGATTGCATTTTTGTTTAGATCGAAAAAACCAAATTCGTGTGTTTTCCAAGGTGTATTCAACCTTAGTTTGTCTTTTGTTACAGTGCTTCGTTTTAGCATTTCTTTAAAAATAGGATTGATGTCATCAACAAATATTTTTGCTACTGAGCCATAAACTGGGTCTTCATCATTGTTGTGATGCCATTGTAAATGAATCCAAATAGAATCTCTGTTTAAAACAGCATAACCTTCCTCTTGATAAGTAAGGTTAAAACCGACATATTTTTTATACCAAGCAATATCCCTTTCTAAATAACGTGAATTCGATGTAAAAGTTATTGACTATAAGCTAATTGAAATAAAAACACCCCTAATGAGCTTCGCTCGGTATCTTCAACAAAAGCTGTCGCTTTTATCTCGATAATCCTCAAGGGGACAATGTCATCTTTGGGAATTCCTCCCTTGAGGGAGGAGCAAGGAGGGTGTTTACAATAAATAAACACATATTGCACTAACAATCTAGTAATTATATTTTGACTATATACTTTTAGTTATATCGAACTTACGTTAAATATGAAGTTGAAAGTACAAGACAGACTGTATATAATTTTGAGTTTTGATTCATAGCTTAAAAGTAACAGTAATATTTAATAATTAAAAAGCCTATCAAATTTTGATAGGCTATCTGTAATAAAAACAAAGAATTTATTAGATAACTTTTACGTTTACCGCATTCATTCCTTTTTTACCTTCTTTTAGCTCAAATTCCACATTATCCCCTTCGTTAATTTGGTCAATTAATCCTGAGGCGTGTACAAAGTACTCTGTGCCTGAACCTTCTTCTGTAATAAAACCAAAAC
>Ga0316205_10005358_pt1 | contig 10679 bp, 9 predicted proteins | sample 3monthpyrite_MG_FD_204941 | JGI IMG/M metagenome (GOLD analysis project Ga0316205, IMG submission 204941) | Microbial mat bacterial communities from mineral coupon in-situ incubated in ocean water Damariscotta River, Maine, United States -... | ecosystem: Environmental > Aquatic > Marine >...
CATTGCAGAATCTTGGGCGTTTTTTGTGTTAAGTGATAAGCCAGTTGAAGATAAAATAAAACATCAAAAGGTTTTGTTCTTTTATGACTTTCCAGAATTGGTTCAATATCGTCAAGACATTAGAAAAAACTTGGAACTAATACCTGAAGATTACATTAATAATTATGAATTTAATCGTGATCAACTGTCATCAAACAAATAAAACCCTAGAAACCAATTATTAATTATGAAATTTATATATTCTTGTTTACTCGTCTTTATAAGCCATTGTCTTATGGCACAAACAGTTTTGTTTTCAGAAAACATCAATAATAACTGGGACATTTATTCAATTAACCCCATCAATGGTGAAGTGGATAGGATTACCAAGGACAGTTTTAAAGATTTCCAATCAGATTATTGCATTAGTAATAACAATATTGTGTTTGACTCTTATAGAGATAAAAACAGCAGAAATATCTTCAGTTTAAATCTAAAAACTAATGAATTATTACAGTTGACACAATTAGAAACACGGGATGGACATCCTGTTTGGTCTCCAGATTGCCATCAAATAGCGTTTCAATCTTCAAGAAATGGTGGCTCTAATGTTTATATTATGAATAGTAAGGGTGAAAATATTGAACAACTAACATTTAATGGTTCATTTGATGGAATACCTAAGTGGTCTCCAAATGGTAAATATATCGGATTCAATAGCAGCAGAACAGGCAGTCCTAATGTGTTTTTACTCAATATTAAGACAAAAGAATTAAAACAGATGACCGGTGATGAACAACATAATTTCATTCAAGATTGGCTATCCGATAATCAGCTTTTGATAATTACAGATGAATCTAAAAAAAGGCAAATGCAAATTTTAGATATTAAGGTGAAAGCCACAATAAATGTGCCGACCGAATTTGATGTGACTTATGCCCGGACTGATAAGAACAGAAACATTGTTTTTATCCAAAAAAATAACAAAGAGGAAGAGCAACTTTATTTAATGGCATTAGATGATTTGGTGCAAAAACAATTAACCAATACAAAGGGTGAAAAAAGGTTTCCTGCTTTCATGCATGCCAATGGTATTAAATAATGGGTAAATACACATCCGTAATCATGTCATCATCTTTAATGTTTGGGCCAACGTTTACGTAATGAAAAAATATCGGGAAATCTCTTAAACTTTCATTGCTTTTAGGTAGCCATTCTTCATACAGGTATCGGGCTGAAGAAATGTTTTGACGTGACCCCAGATGACGAACCAAGGCACATTTTCCAGCTGGTATAATTTTATTAATGACACCATAGTTGTTTTCAGCCACATCTTCATCAACCGAAATACACAAATCTACTTGGTATTGATCAGGGGAAACTGTTTTCGGATCATTGTAATGCACACCATAACCTTTATGTTTATCAAGTGGATATTTGTTTTCTATGCGCCAAGCAATAAACTTTTGTATTGATAAATATTCGGTTTCTGGTGGTCCAATATGTTCAAGAGCAGCCACCTTTGTTTCTGGGAAATTAATAATATGTACTTTCATAAATGTTTATCTTTCACCCAATGTGATGCTGATTTTTAATGGTTTTTCATCTCTTAATACCATTATTTCGACAGTATCATGGGGTTTGTGTTGTTTTAATTGATTGGAGTATTCTTTCAAATTTTTAATATCCTTATCATTAAATTTAATAATAATATCACCTTTGAGTAAACCAGCATTATCAGCCGCAGACCCTTCTGAAATGCCTGCAATTTTTACACCTTCTCCAGAGAAAGCAAAATCTGGCATAGAGCCTGTTGCGGCCCTTTTATTTGAAACAGGTGGATTAACCGGTTTGCTTTTTACTGAGTTTTTGTTAGATTTCCCAATAAAAGGCATGGGCTCTTTGCGTTCTGCCAAGTATTCAATCACTTCGCGAACCACAGCTGCCACTTTAACCAACCCTGCACTGTCTATTTTATCTGAAGTGTCTTCTGGAACATGATAGTCAGAATTGATTCCTGCATAAAATAACTGTACTGCGGGTATGCCTTGATTGATAAATGACATTTGGTCACTGGCATCTAGGTCTTGACTGATTATTTGTGTGGGAACACCAGTGGTATAATCTGTGCCCATGAATATAAATTTCCATTCATAAGCCGTATTACTGTTTAAGACCATTAATTTGTTATCTTTTAAACGTCCAACGGTATCCAAGTTAACGTTTGCCATCATGTTCTTAGATGTGTATTTCTTGTAATTATCAACAAAATATTTGGAGCCAACCAATCCTGCTTCTTCTCCAGTAAAAGCAACAAAAATGATGGTTCTGGCTGGTTTACCAGTTTTCCCCAGAGATTTAGCAATTTCTAACATGACAGCCACTCCACTGGCATTGTCATCTGCACCATTATGAATTTTACCGGCATTGTTTTTCTTGGTTTCTGGCCATCCCATTCCCAAATGATCGTAATGTGCACTCAATATAACAGCATTTGAAATATCTGGATCTTTTCCTTTAATCATGCCGATAACATTGGTCAGTTTTAGGTCTTTTTTATCAAGTACATCTTGTTTCCATGTTTGCATAAAAGTGCCATCATCACTGCCAGGTTGCAATCCGTAATGTTGAAATTTATCAGCGATGTATAGAGCAGCTTGGTCAAGTTCTGTGGTGCCTAAGCCTCTACCCTTAAGGTCATCGGAAGCCAAATAATTAATGGTTTCTGTCATACTGTCTGCCGAAAAGGCTGGAGTTAAATTTGCCAGTGCCACTCTTTTTTCTAGTTCTACATTAATGCTTTCAGCTTCATTTAATGAGTGCATTAGTGGAGATTGATTGACACTCCATTGACCTTTGGCAATATTGGATGGTTCATCTCCTGAAAAAGCCAAATAACTGTATTTACCATAATGTGGTAGCTTTCTAATCATGCCTTCTAATGCGTCTTCATTGCCCAATGATAACAGTGTAAGTGTTTGATTTGGATTCTGGGGATTGGCAACAGTAACAAAAAAGCTGTTATCCTGCGTAGAGAGTTGTTGTTTACCAAAAGCAACTGAACTGTTTGATATATTTGAATGGTGTTGTTTTAATTCATGATTGAATTGTTCGACTAACTTATTATTTAACCCAAGAATTAAGACCGACTCATTATCCGGCATTGATTTAAATTGGGATTGTTCAATTATTTCAAATTTATCTGTTTTCCCTGCTACCCATTTTTGCGCAAATTGTTTATAAACGGTATATTGTTTGTCTTTTGTATCTGGTAAAACGAGGACAGATTTTTCAGCTCCATAACCTCGGGTAAAAGTAGCAGGAGATTCATTTGGGTCTAATATTCTAAATAAATCAAAGTGTGGATCAATCAAGATTTTATAGACTTTATCTGTAACAGGTAATATAAAATCTTGTTGTTTTTGATTCATTTCAACTGTTTTATATTGGTTGCCAGACTCTGTAATTAATAGCAATGGAACATCCAAATAGAATATGCCAGCTTCTTGTATCTGAGATAATGTAAAGACAAGGTTATCGGCACCACGAATTTTTTTTATCGAAACATTTGACAATATAAGTGATGGTGCTGCAGTTTTATTAATCCATTGATCGAAAAACCATTTTAAATCTAATTCTGTGATTTGTTCAAATGCCAATCTGATGTCAGTAAATGAGGCTCTTTTGAATTTGTTTTCGCGATTAAACAACTGATAAGATTTGATGAATGCATCGTCTCCAACTTTTCTCCTGAGCATGTGATTAAACATTAATGTTTTGCCATATCCTATGGCTTCGCTGGCAGCATCTGTTCTGGAAGCAAACTGGTTTAATGGAAAATCATTACTAGGATTGACAAAGTTAGTGAATTTTTGCAGAGTTGAACGGCGGTATTTTTCGCCTTGATTTCTTTGTTCTTGAATCAGATGGTCGGCCATATAAGCGGTCAAACCTTCACACCAATTCCCTCCTTCAAAATCTATATAAACAGAATTCCCCCACCAATTGTGTAACAATTCATGTGGATATGATGAGTGAAGTATAAAGGGGAACCGAATGATTTTCTCACCCAACAAAGTGAAAGAAGGCATGCCATAACCGGTTTCCCAAAAATTTTCAACCAGCGCAAATTTTGTATAAGGATAAGGACCAATCAGCTTCCGGTACATTTCCATGTATTGGGCAGTGGTTTCAAGGTATTTATTCGCCAGTGCTTCATCTGGAGTTCGAAGGAATGCCATGGCATCAACCGAACCCATGGAAAAACTGTATTCTGTAAATTCTGCTGCAATTAAAAAGACTTCTTCTTGGGGTGTTTCAGATATCCAAGTGTCTTTATGATAAGTGCCTGTTGATTTTTCGAGAGCTCTTTTACCAACTGTAACAGTACGCCAATTATTGGGTAAAACAGAGGTTAGATTATAGGTGATTAAGTCATCATTAAAATACGGTAACCAATAGCTTGAGCCTGCTAAATAAACTCCTTTTTCCCAAATAATTCCACTGGACTCACTAAAGCCTCGGGCATAATTTTCAGCACTTTGTGTGACAGGAGATTCAATTTTACCTTGGTATTTAAGGGTAAACTTAAACTCACCTGTGTGGTTTTTAGGTACAGTAACCAGATACTTGTTGAGTTTTAATGCATTTTTTGAGTTGGTATCATCTTTATCCATGCCAACATCTATGGCATGGATGTTCTTTTCAATGAGTTTAATGTTGGCATTTGTTTCTACGATTAATTTATGATGCAGTTTAAATTCAAAATTAGCCGTTACGTTTTCAACAATAACCTCATCCACAACACTGATGTTGGATTCTTTTGGTGCTATTGTTGTTTTAATATTATGGTGAATGGATGCAATAGAAGTTGAAATAGATAGAACAATTAAAATCAAAGTAATATAGAATTTATTCATAAGGGTGTTTTAATTAATAATAATTTTAATGTGATGAGTGTTCTTTAGGTATTTTTTAGCCACTGCTTTCACGTCATCTAAAGTAACATTTGCTAATTGATTAAGGTTGTTTTCATCTTGGTTGATATTGCCATGAAAATAATAAGAGTGGGCCAAATAGTAAGCTTGATTAATGCTTGATAATCGCCTAAACATCATTTTACCCAAGTATTTATTAATGGTTTTCTCGACATCTTGTTGTTTTAAATTTTGTGCAAATTTGGAGTTAAATAAATCAGCAAGCTGTTTATCTAACACCTCAATATTTTTAGGCTGGGTTGGTAGTTTTATATAAAAAAGTGCTTTGTCCATTTGAATATCTATGCCTGCAGACATTCGATAAGCCAACCCTTGTGTTTCGCGTATATTGAAAATTATGTTATCTCTTAATATCAATGACAAAACACTTAACGCTGCTTTGTCTTTAATATCAATATTCTTAACAAAGCCATAAAACAGATTGGCCTGTTCACCACCAATACTTTCATTAATATTGATAGATTTACTTGAACTTTTGAGCTCGTCACTGTGTGCTAAGCCAGTATATAAGGGCTTAGATTTTTGACTAAAGTTTTTGTAATATTGGTTAATTTGTTCAACACTTTCTTTTGATACAACTGAAATAATCATGTTATTGGGGTTAAAGTAGTTTTTTCCAAAAGTTAAAAATTGATTATAATCTGGTAATTCTGAAAAGTTTATAAGCTTGTTGGTATAGATATTTTCATCAATGTGCTTATCTAATAATTTCTTACTGGGATTTTTGTTATTGCTCATCGAAGATGAATTTTTAAATTTCTCTAAAGCCTGATTAAATTCTTTTTCAGTGGGTGTAAAAGTTAACATTTGCTGATTGAGAAAATCAATCACATCTTTGATGTCAGTAGCCAATCCTTCAACTCGGATATAACCAAATGTTGGAGATAAATAGATATCATCCATAGGTATAAAAGGAATGTCATTGACCGTAAAGCTTAAACCGTACTGACTGATCTGAGATTGACTTGTTTCAGACTTCATTCTCTTGCCAAAAATATCATGCCACAAAAGTGCTGCATCTTTGGCTTTTTGACTTTCATGTTGGTGTTTGTATTTAACAAGATAATGGATGGCCAATAAATCACTACTGCTATTTTGTTTGGCTATGATTACGGCATTTTCATCGCCATTTTCAAATAATTGAGTTGTGATTTTTTGTTCATTTTCTTTGGAACCTCCATTTTCTGGTAGTTGAATTAAAATCATTGGATTAGAATTGATTTGAAAACCATTTAAGTCTGCTCCGGCTTTTTTTATTTTAGTACCAGAAAACTCAGCAAATATGGCACCGACACCTTTTTTAGCGATTAAATCCGCATTATAAATGCCAAACATGTGTGGTTTTTCAATCTGTTTTAAGAATGCAGTGCGGCTTTTTATAGATTCAGATTTGAGGTAATTCTCAGATATGTTAAATGTCTGAGATTTTAATAACAGATTAAAACTCTGGGCAATTTCATTAATGTTTTTATCGTTGTTTAAATTTAAATCTGCTTGTAAATATTGCGCCACAGGTTGGTTATGGGTTTTAAAACTTAGACTTTTAATCTGATCAGGAAACTGTTTCAATAATTCTGTTTTAATAGTATTCAATTTTGTGTTTAGAGCCACTTCAAGTAATGAATGAAAATCATTAGTGTTATTTAATATGGGATAAAAATTTTGAATTATGATTTCTTTGCCAGGATGGGACACATAATCGACATTTTGGTTAAACTGTTTATGATTCGAAGTATCAAAACCAGTTGACCAGCCATAATGATGTGTTCTTAACACATCACCCGGTTGCTGTTTGCCATAAATATCATTTAACAATCCCAACATTTTCTTAGAATTAAAATTTCCTATAACACTAATTTCCATATTGTTTGGGACATAATTGTTTTTATAAAAAGTATATAACTTATCACGACTCATGCCCTTTATTGTTTCGTATGTTCCCAATGTTGGCAATGATAGAGCGTGTCCAGAATATATTTTTTGACGTATGCTGCGATTAATGTGTTCACTGGGTTTGACTAAACTTTTTGCAATTTCTTCTAAAACAATGCCTTTTTCTTTTTCAAATTTAGACTCAGGTATGACAGAATCAAATAACATGCCCGCTTGAATTTCCATGCCTGTTTTAATTTTATCAGCAGGTGTTACCATCATATAGTTGGTATAATAATCTGATGTATTGGCATTATTGTATCCGCCAATTTTATCCGACATGTCATATAATTGTTTTTGAGTCCATTGAGTGGTTCCATTAAACAGTAAGTGTTCAAGCATGTGACTCATTCCACTGGATGCGTAAGTTTCATAAGCAGAACCCACTTTGACTACTGTATTAATTCCCACCATTGGCAAGGCTGGATTTTCAATTAATAATACTTTAATACCATTGTCTAATAGGTGTATTGATACGCCTTTTGGCGGAATTTCAATTTCAATTGAATGGACCAAAAATACAGAATTGATGAGAATTAATAACAGTAGCACTTTTTTCATAATATTTAGCCGTTTGCGTTATGCAGATGAACGTCTGTTTGAGGATAGGGTAAGTTACAACCACCCGATTCCAAACCAACTTTTATTTGTTCTAACACTTCACTATAAACCGTCCAGTAATCTTCTGTTTTCACCCAAGGTCTAACATTAAAATTGACTGAACTATCGGCCAATGCAATAACATTGACTGAAGGTGCAGGATCGTTAAGAACCAGTGGGTGAGAAGTCAAAATATCTAACATGATTTTTTTTGCGACTTTTAAGTCATCATCGTAGCTTACCCCAACGACGTGGTCTATGCGTCTTTTTTCATGAGCAGAATAATTAATAATTGAACCCGATGTTATTTCTCCATTTGGAATAATAATTTGTTTATTGTCACCAGATTTTAAAACCGTATTGAAAATTCTAATTTCTAATATGGTGCCTGCGTGTCCTGCTACTTCTATAAAGTCTCCAATTTTAAAAGGCCTGAAAATAACAATCATAACACCTGAGGCAATATTCGACAGTGAATCCTTTAATGCCAAACCTATGGCAAGACCTGCTGCTGCAATTATGCCTAATAATGATGTGGTTTTAATACCAAGCTCTCCCAAAGCAGTAATTACAACCACAGTTAATAATAAGTAATAAACAAAGTTTCTGAGGAAATTATTTAAAATTGGTGCGGCACCTGCTCTATCAAGGGCTTTACCGACAAAATGAGTGATAATTTTAGCCAGTTTTTTGCCGACCCAAAAAATGGCAAAGGCAATGACTAATTGCGTTAAAATGGCTAATATCGCATCTGGGTTGTTAACAAAAGCCATAATGTTTTGTTTTAATGTGGCAATGATGCCGAGATTTTCTTGTTCCATATATCCGTCCAAAATAAATTGAAACATTTTAACATATGATATACGTGTAACTTGTAAAACATAGTTAATACCCTAATAATATGCACACTCATTTATATTTGTATATTGCTATTAAAAAATCACGTTCCATTTCTGACATTTTGGGTATAAGCCTATCTTTAATTTGTGCTATACAGTGCGCTATTGCACCAATATTATTAAGCATTGCTCCCATTATTCCCAAATGGGCCCATTTTGGACATGGTTGGATCTGGATTAGCTGTATTTTATTAATAGCGGCATGGAGCATTGGCAGAGGTTATAAAAAACACCAAAATAAAAAGGTTCTCTACCTAGCAACTATCGGTGTTGGGTTTTTATTAACCGGAACATTATTAGAAGAAAGGTTGAATATATTGATTGAATCTGCAATATTTGTCACTGGTGGCATATTGTTAACCATTGCACATTGGAAAAACTATAAATTAGAAAGTGTATGTTGAAAGTCGGTTTTTAATTAAAACTTTAATAATATCTGCGAATCTTAAAAGCCAGAATCTTTTCCATGTATCAAGATTGCCATTGGATGTGAGTTAATCATTTTTCTATTTCTGATGGGCAATATAAATCGCTGAGAACCTGAATTATTTTGGTGGTATTAGATTGAGCCAATGAGTAAAAAATCGCTTGTGATTCTCTTCTGGTTTTTACCATTCCTTCTTTGCGTAATGTTGCCAGATGTTGACTTAAAGCAGATTGGCTGAGGCCAATTTGTTGATGTAATTCCGTGACTGAATATTCACGAACCTCAAGAGCACACAAAATCATTAATCGAGATTCGCTGGATAATGTTTTAAGCAATCTTGCCGCTTTTGTAGCATGTTCCTTTAATTCATCAAAAGATTGTTGTTGTTTTTCAGTCATGAGAATCCAAAATATATCATTTAGAGCATTATATTTAAATAAGCAAATTTAGTAAAGATACAATTTCTAATGTTGAGAGTTATATTGTATGAAGACCTAATTAATCATTTTATTGCCATAACTTAGACATATAATTTTCTTATAATTCAGCTAATCTAATCAAAGTAAAAAAACACCATGCTTATATTTATACCAACTAATGACATCAGTAAAAACTATATTGAAAAAGGATATAGTCTTAAGCCCTTAATTATTGAAGCTTATCAATATCACTTGGGAGATTGTTCTAGTTCAGAAAACACCCAAAATTTATTAAGCAAGAAAGTAAAAACAGGAACAATGACAACCAACAAAGGCAAGACTCTAGAGGTGTAGTCAAGCCCTAGAATTTTATCAAACAAATAAACACCACCTTGGTGTAATATCAAGGCAACAAGAGCGGTAACCAAAAACTTTGGAAACCTTTTGCCATGATCTTCATCATCCTTAAATGAGTAAAAATAGTGACCAAAATAAGCTGTAATGAGGCCAAAAATAAAACCGATAAAGTGAGCAATAAAAGAGTTAATTGCTAAAATCTCATAGGAAATATAAGCCATAGTAAAATGAACAATACTGGCAGTTACACCAACTATTCCATATCTAAAAAGTAAAGAAATGATTGGGTTATTCAATAATTGCAAATATATCTTCTTCATTTGTCTTTATTGTAATTGATTTAAGAGACTCACCCAAACACGGACCATTAATACATAATCCACTTTCAGGATTAAATTCAGCACCATGGGCTGGACATACAATATTTCCAGAGTCAGTGGTGAGAAACTTACCTGCAGCATAATTCATTCTTCTGCCTTGATGAGGACAAGAGTTTTCATAACCAAGATAAGAGTCATTATTTAATTGCACCATAATTGATACAAAGCCGTTATCAGTTTGAAGTGAGTATTCGTACCAAATCATTGGTTTAATTTGATTAATTGCTGCCAGTTTAACAATCATTTTTTAGAATATTTTCTTACGGCATTAATCATAACTGCTAATTTTTCAGGTTGCATGTTTGGTTGCATACCATGTCCTAAATTAAAGATATGGCCACTGCCTTTTCCATAGGAGTCTAAAACTTTTTTAACTTCAGATTCAATCACATCGTTGTCAGCAAATAATACACAAGGATCGAGGTTACCTTGCAGGGCAACTTTGTCTTGGGTTAATTTTCTGGCCAATGATAAGTCAGTTGTCCAGTCTACTCCTAAGCAATCTGCTCCACAATCTGCCATTTTAGATAGGTTGTATTGTATGCCTTTTGAAAACAATATTACTGGTGTATCAGGATTTTTAGTTTTAACTCCATTTACAATTTGTTGCATGTAATCCAAAGAAAATACTTGATACATTTCAGGTGACAAAGCGCCTCCCCATGAATCAAAAACTTGTACTGCATTGG
>Ga0316205_10005359_pt1 | contig 10678 bp, 11 predicted proteins | sample 3monthpyrite_MG_FD_204941 | JGI IMG/M metagenome (GOLD analysis project Ga0316205, IMG submission 204941) | Microbial mat bacterial communities from mineral coupon in-situ incubated in ocean water Damariscotta River, Maine, United States -... | ecosystem: Environmental > Aquatic > Marine >...
ACATCATTTTTCATGCTTTTGCCACTTACTTTATAAACTGTTTTAAATAATTGTTGGTTTTTATCGCCACCATATTTAGCAGTTATTTTGGTGAACTTTGCATCGCTGTTTTCTTTTACTTTATCATTATTTTCGGTAATTAAGCCTAGTAGTTGAGTTGCATCTTTTTTTGTGAAAGCAAAGTATGGTCGTGTGTTAATGGTAAAAGTGGAACCATCTTCTTTATTGTAATAAATATAAAGCGCACCATCCATTTTACTTAGGGATTGCAATCTTTCAGATTCAATTTCGTATTCTTTTTTTGTGGTCAACGAATCCAATAATCGTTGGTATTTTGTTAACGAATATCTTTCAAAGTCTTCTGGTAAAAAAACTTGAGTGCCTGTGTCTTCTAAGAAATGATACGTACCTGGTAGATTTTTATTAGTCGTTTTTTTACTGTTATTGCAAGACAACGTAATAAGTGAGATAAGTATTAAATAAAAAATGGATTTAAAATTCATAATATGTAATAGTAGGTTGTTATATTTTTTCATTGTTTAAGCGCTCTTGTTCTATTTTTTCGGATAAACGATGTGGTATAATCGGTTCGATAAGGGTTTTTCTTTTGTTTCTTTTTAAAAAAGGAAAACGTTCCAGGTTGTTTATCATATTATCGTTTTCATTTTTATGTATATTGGTTCCCAAAAGTACTATTTCTTCTTTATCAAAAAGTTCTTGTTCTTTTGAGGTATTCTCTTTTATTTTTCTTTGGATAATGCCTTCTTTTAATTGTTTTAAAAAGCCACCATTACTCTCAATATCTTTAAAAATGGCTAGGGCTTTTTCGGCTAATTGACTTGTTAGGAATTCGATATAATAAGCACCTTGGGTTGGATTGTTAACCATATTAAAATAGCTTTCATTTTTTAGTACTAATAACTGGTTTCGTGCTATACGCTCTCCAAATTCGTTATCTTCATGATAAATGGCATCATACCTTATATTGTCAATAAAATCGGCTCCTCCCAAACTAGCACTCATGCATTCTGTTGTGGTGCGAAGTAAGTTGGTATTGTAATCGTAGATGGTTTTGTTGCGTTTGGTAGGTGAAGCTATTATATAGCATTCAGGAGGGTTTTGGTAGTATTCTAACGCTAACGAATGCCATAATAATCGTAATGCCTTAAGTTTGGCAATCTCAAAGAAATAATTTGAACCAACCGATACTTTAAAAAGTATTTTATTTTTTATTGCATTTCCAAAATGATTTAGATACTCGTTTGTGTGCGCTAATGCATAGGTTAGTTGTTGAGTTATGTTTGCTCCGGAATTTTGATACAATGATACATCTATTGAAATTGACGATTTTAAATACTTACAATTTGTTATAATGTTCTCTAAAATTGTATGATCTTCTTTTAGGTTATTATACCAATTTCCGCTTTTAGCAAGATTTCCAATAATATCTATTTGAAGATAGAAAATGGCGTTTTCTTTTTTGGCAATACTATTTAAAGATAACGTATAAGAAGAAGAAATAAATTCTAGTTCAAAAAATACTGGAATGCTTTTTAGGTCTATGTTTTTTAGAAGCTCAAAAGCATTTGTGTCTTCAGTAGCAATTATAAAACGCAAGCTTTCGGCACCTCTGTTTAAAACATCAAGGGCTTTTAAGTTGGCTTCATTGGCATTTTTAACATAAATAGTTTGGCAAATTTTCCAGCTATTGTTAGTGTTTGTAGAAAAAGGAATGTTATTAATATCTTCTGCACTATAAAAAGGTTTAACGTCGATGCCTTCGGGAGAGTTCCAAATAAGGGTTTCGTTATAATCGGCTCCTTTTAAATCTAACTGAATTTTTTGTTTCCAAGCTTTTGCCGACACAGAATCAAAATCGTTGAATAATAGTTTACTCATTCTTTTTCTTTTTAAGACTATCCTCGTATTCGATTAAATATATTTCCTCATCTTTTTTTTTCATGTGGTATTTTTCCCTGCCATATTTTTCAACGCCTTTGTCACTACTTAGTTTTTTTATTTCTTTTTTATCTTTTTCAATTTCTTTCTTGTAATATTCTTTTTCCTCTTCGAGTGCTTTAATATCGTTATTTAATTCGTTATGAATAAACCAAGAGTTGGTGTCAAAAAATAGCATCCAAATTGCAAATATTATGGAAATGACAAAGAAGGCATTTTTAAAGGGTTTAAAAAAACGTTTGTTTTTATTTATAAAGTCAACCATTATAATCTTTCGTTTATAATTGTTTTTACTATGTCAACAGCAACAGTGTTGTATTTATTGTTTGGTATAATGATATCGGCATGTTCTTTCATTGGTTCAATAAACTGTTCGTGCATTGGTTTTAATGTGGTTTGGTAACGAGACAGTACTTCGTTTAAATCCCTGCCTCTTTCTGCTGTATCTCTTTTTAAACGTCTTATAAGGCGTTCGTCACTATCGGCATGTACAAATATTTTAATATCGAACATGTTGCGAAGTTCAGGGTTTGTGAGTATTAAAATGCCCTCAACAATCATTACTTTTCTTGGATGTGTGAGAATAGTATCTCCAGTTCTATTATGTTGCACAAAAGAGTAAACGGGTTGGTTTATAGGCGTTTTATTTTTTAATTCCTTTAAATGCTCTGCCAAAAGATCAAAGTCGATAGATCTTGGATGATCAAAATTTATTTTTACACGCTCTTCATAACTTAAGTGAGTAGTGTCTTGGTAATATGAATCTTGCGAGATGACACCAACTTCTCCTTCAGGGAGTTCGTTGAGTATTTGATTTACAACAGTTGTTTTTCCGCATCCAGTTCCTCCAGCAATTCCAATTATAAGCATGAATGTGTTGTTTGATTTTACATGACAAATTTAAGATTATTTCTTCGGAATTATTTTAACTATTCCAACATTTTCAACACCAACATAAATATAGCCATCAGGTCCTTGTTCTATGCTTCTTACACGACCTAAGCCTTCAATAAGTTTCTTTTCTTCAATAATTTTATTGCCATCGAGAATGGCGAGGTCTAAATATTGAAACTTTAATGACCCAACTAATAAGTTGTCTTTAAATTCTGGATACACATCACTGGTAACAAATGCCATTCCGCTAGGAGCAATAGATGGTGTCCAATAATGTATAGGCTGTTCCATTCCTGGGTTTTCAGTAATATCGGTAAATTTTGTGCCGCTGTAGTTAATACCATAACTTATTACTGGCCAACCATAATTTTTGCCTGCGTCAATGATGTTTATTTCGTCACCTCCTCTTGGACCATGTTCGTGTGCCCAAAGCTTTCCAGTTTTGGGATGTTTAACCATGCCTTGTGGATTTCTATGACCATAGGAATAAATTGCTTTTTTTGCATTTCGATCTTTTACAAAAGGGTTGTCCGCAGGAATTTTACCATCATCATGAATTCTATAAATTTTACCACCATCACGTTCAATGTTTTGAGGGTTCACATCTCTATTTCCTCGATCTCCAATAGAAAAATATAAATAACCATCATTGTCAAAAGCTAATCTTGACCCAAAATGTTGTCCACGTTTACTATCTGGTCGTGCTTTATAGAGTACTTTCTTATTGGTTAAGGTATTGTTTTCTAATTTACATCGCATAATGGTTGTATTTGCGCCATTTCCATCATCGGAGGATGCGTAAGAAAGGTATATCCATCCATTGTCCTTATATTTTGGATGCAATTCAATATCCATTAAGCCTCCTTGTCCTAAAACTTTAATTTCCGGCAAGCCACTTATAGAAACTTTTTTATTGTTTTTAAAATGAATTAACTCTCCACTTTTTTCGTTTATTAACATAGAGTCATCTGGAAGAAAAACAAATCCCCAAGGAATATTTAAGTTTGGTACAACTACTTCATGAGAATAGTCTTTTATTGTTGAATTATTTAAAGTTAGAGAATTGGTTGTTTTGTTTTCCTTACAAGAAAAAAAGCTAATTACTAGCAATAGCGATAAAGATGATTTAAAGAATTTCATTGTATTATTATTTTGACATTAAAATACGAATAAAAAATTATTTGTTCTTAAAAGAATACTATATATTTGCACCTCTAATTTTGATAACTAACTCGGGGTGTAGCGTAGCCCGGTTATCGCGCCACGTTTGGGACGTGGAGGCCGCAGGTTCGAATCCTGCCACCCCGACTAAAATGAATACCAATAGAAACTAAAACCTTGTTAATCTTATGATTTACAAGGTTTTATAGTTTTTGGACTATTATAAGAATTGAATTAATATGGTTTAATTCGGTTCACAATTCGGTTCACAGTTTTAAAACACAAAAAGTGTGAACCGAATAGATACTTAAAACACTGTAATTGAAATAGTTGATTTGACTTTCGTCTGGATGAATGTTTAACTAAAAGACGACAACTATGCAATCACAATCCACCTTCAGTTTATCATTTTGGATAAACGCTACAAGAGCAATTAATAATTACTCTCCTGTTTATGCACGAATAACGGTAAATGGCAAACGTGCTAACATCAGTTTAAAGCGCAAAGTAAAAATATCCGAATGGGATTCTAATAAAGGAAAAGCCTGAGGAACAACGACCAAAGTACTCGTTTTAATTATTACCTAGAATATGTTTACAATAAATTACTAGATTGTCATATATAGATGTCAAAGAATTATCCAAGAATCAAATCGTTTTAGGTATCGATATATCGAAAAATAATCGGAGTGAAAATTTAAAAGGAATTCAAAAATTAAACAGAGATAAAAACGACACGCTTAATAAGTTTATAAAAATGTCTATCTTGGTTTTTTAGAAATAAAGACAAAATCAGAATTGTTTGGGAAACTGAACATATATTTGATAACGGAATTGTACTTTGGACAGCTAAAAATAGGAATATTGAAATGTCATATTCAGAGTTCATAACCCAGAAAAAAGATTTTGGCAGTAGGTTTTTCAACCAGATGAATGACCAAGTTGAATTAGCTATTTAAAAGAATTTGAAGATTATACAAATAGATAAGAAAAGATTGATAGAAGAGCATAAAGAAAGAAAAAATGACTTCTACGAACAATTAGCACTTTTACAAAATTCATTAACCGAAACCAACTGGGAACTGGTTAAAGAGTTAAAATTGAGAATGAAACAAGAAATAAAAACAAAAGCCTAACACGATATATAGTGCATACCCTAAGGAATATGCACAATATACGAACCATAATAGCGTAATGAAAAAATTTAGATTGATTTTGATAACCGAAAATCAGAATTCTCTTAAAAAGGGAAAGAAGTTTGCGGAATTAATTTGTAAAAACTTAAATTGTAATAGCTCATTTAACATTTTAAAATATGAGAAACTAAAAAACTCATATAGGATAGAAATTATTGGGAAAATTAGTGATTATAAAAATTCAATTCCGGAATCAATTGAATTAACTGATAGAATTTGTTCACCTTGGATTGTAAAATATGACCGAATAGAAAATGAAATAGAGCTTATGTTTAATAAACAAGAATTTTCTAATTTTCGAGATAACCAATATAATGTTCTAAATTGGGCGAGTTTTGAAATAGAAAATTAATAAACATCGAAAAAATCATAAATAAGCAAAACGCTAAAAAATTTGGCTATGTTTTTTTATCTTTTCTTTTTTTAATAAATTCACAAAAAAGTTGTTCCCAAAATTTGTTAAATGACTCAATAAAAGCAAAAATGAATCGAAAAGTACTACTAATTATTTTCACACTGTTTATTTCCAGTCTTAACCTATATGCTCAAAAACGTGAAGTTGGCAAGAAAGACAGCCAAGGTAAAAAAACCGGCTTATGGAAGGTTTATTATGAAAAAAGTGAAAAAATTAAGGCACAAGGTAATTTCCTGGATGGAAGAAAAACTGGCTTATGGAATTATTATACAAGTAAAGGCAAATGGAACGGCTCTGCCAATTACCTAGATGGTAAAAGGTCAGGGTTATATCAACTATTTTGGCTCAATAAAAATGGAGATCAACTTCCTAAGGAAAAAGGGAACTACTTGAATGACAAAAAATTTGGAGAATGGATAACGTACAGCACTAATTGGAAGCAATCATTTATCCGCATAAAAGGAACTTATGCCAAAGGAGGTATAAAAACCGGTCGATGGGAGGAGTATAAACGTAACTCTGATCAACTTATAAAACTAGAAACTTTTAATGAGCAGGGTGTCTTAAATGGGTCGTACGAAGAACGAAAAAGCAATGGTGAACTTAAAGTCAAGGGGAATATGCTATCAGGAAAACGAAACGGATCTTGGATTTTAATGAAAAATAATGGAAATGAAAAAGAAAAAATGTCTATTACATACTCAAACGGCATCAAGAATGGTCTCTTTGAAGTAAGAGACGACCGGAGCAACACTTTAATTCAAAAGGGTAACTATCAAAACGATCAAAAAACTGGTTTTTGGGAGTCTCGAGGCAGCAAAAATATAGCAAAGGGTAATTATCGTGCCGATAAAAAAGTAGGGTTATGGCAATATTTCAAGCGGTCTATTACTACCAATCACCCAACAGAAACAGCAGAATACGCGTCTAGTGGTACTGAATATATAATGTCTTTAAAACGGTTTGATAAAAACAATAAGCTTGTATTAGACGTTAGTCATAATCCATCAGAAAATGGAGATAAGTCATTCAAACAGTACTTTCCTGATGGAACATTGCGGGTAAAGGGGCAATTAAAGTATGAAAAAAAGCAGGGTCCATGGGAAGAATACTACCCTAATGGTAGCCTAGGCACCCTCAAAAACTATTCGAGTGGTAAATTAAACGGAATCGCTAAAGTACTATACCCTAATGGAATTGTTAAAGAAAGAATTAATTATGTAAATGGTAGTATAGGGAACGTACTGGAAATGAACGACATTAATGGTAAAAAACTTGACCCAGGCTCTTTGAAAAATGGAAATGGCACATTAATTATTTATCATGATAATGGCACTCTTAATAAGATTCTTAATATTGTAAATGGTAAAGTGCAGAATTAAATACTTTAGCTAATTCACTATTTTAACAAAATGAAAAAAATAGTATCGATTTATTTTTTGTTATTCTGTGTATTCTCGTACGCTCAAAATGAATATCCACAAGTTTTATCCTTTGATGTTAAAATAAAAGAAGGTAACAATATTGGTAAATCAAATGCGATAAATGAAACCTATCATTTTCTCATGCTAAATTCTTATGAAGCTATCGATTTAAGAGCCTATGGCAATAAAGAGTGTGAATTTAAAATCATTGGCCACCACCTTAATAAAATAATTTTAACCTACAATCAACCTTCAAAATTAATTAAAAAAGGTATGTGCGCTGCAGGAATAGAAAAAGGTATTTTGTATTTAGAATTGGATGATCATAATACTATTTTAAAATCACAATTGCATTTGCTTGAAAGCTGCTTATTATCAATTGAGGTAATTAAAGAAAAAAAATTAAACGAAACAACCACTGAGTATTTATTTGAAAACCAACAAACCTCAGCATCCTATTATTTAATTGTAGACCATAATAATGCTACGGTGACAAAAAACATGTTTAAAACAGATTAACATAATATCTAATTTCGAGTTATGCGCATAGCTCAACCGTTACAACCGTTTTTCTACTATCATGAAAGCGAAGCTTTCGATTTTTTTGGAGTATAAGAGATGTTTTTAAACTTCTACCTTCTTTGTAAAAAAGTATAAATTATTTTACGTTTTTTTGTTGGGAGTATATTAAAAATTTGAAATAAAGAGGGTTATGGAATTTTAATTAAAAACTGTCAACTTATTTTAGGAAGACTCATTGCTAATAATATTATTTTTTCAGCTCCTTTTTATGAAGCTTGGCAGTATCTGAAAAATTATTTAAAGTGATTTTTGGGTCGTTGTAAATGTAAACTTCCCCACTTCCAGATACGTCTATAAATAATTCTTCGGTAACATTTATAGCTACATCGCTATTATCTTCAGATAACACTTCACAATTAATAGACACTAATTCTTTCCCTTCAAAATTTGCAGAATTACTAGCTCTTACCTTTAGTTTATCCAAATTCCCACGAACTTTTGCATTGGTTCTTTGGTATAGGTCTATAAGCATTCTATCGGCATTAATTAAAGCGTCTAGTTTACTGTTTTCACTTAGTTCAAACTTAGTTTCATTAGCAGTCACATTAAGTTTTACTCTCGCTCTGTCACTACTTGTTAGATTAAAATTTTGAGATTTTATATTTAAAAACGCTTTTGATGTACCACTACTTTTTACCGATACATCGTCTAGGTTTATAGATGTTAGCGAACTAATTTCACCATCATCTACAGTTTCAATTTCCTTTAAGGAAGTCGTGTAAATAACCTTTATGCTTAGTCTCTTTTTAGAAGTAATATTTTTGGTTGTTTTGAAGCTTAAAACGCTGTCGGCAACGTTAAATTGAATAATATCATGAAGATTATCATCAGCTTCAATAAAAACAGAGGCACTTTCACCTTCTATAATATCTATGAAGAAATCTTCCCCAACCAAAATTTTATTGAACGAATTTATTGGTGTTTCTTGAGTTGTTACATTTTTATTCCCTTTTATTCTCTCTTTTTTTTGAGCCTGTGTAAGAGTGCTTAAAAGCAAAATAAAAGTAAGTAGTAAACCTTTTTTAAGCATCATAATCAAATTTTGTATTTAAACAAATATATGTAAAAAACCATCCCAATGTTAGATTTTAACATTGGAATGGTTAAACATGATTGATTAGCATACTCTATTAAAGGAGTATGTTTTTTTGATTGGTTTATTGTTTACGTACGCTACCAGAAACGCCATCTTTTTTTGTAATTTTTTCTGGATTGCCGTAGTATTTTATATCTCCACCACTTGTTGCTTTTGCATATAATTCATGCGACGTATTTACAGTAATATCTGCGCCACTAGTAGCTCTTACTTCGCTTATTTTAGCTTTTAGGTTTCCTGCTTTTATATCACTTCCACTTGTGGCTTCAGCATATAACTTATTTGTGTTTCCTGAAACCCTAAGATCGCTTCCACTGGTTGATTTACAATCGGCAACTTTTACGTCAATGTCCAGTTCCATATCACTTCCGCTTGTTGTTTTTAATTCCAAATTATCTGCCACAATTGTATTTGTAGAATATACATCGCTACCACTTGTGGCTGTGATTTTAGAAATGTTTTTAAAGCTTAACATTACTTTTTTAGATTTTGAATAGCTTATGTTTTCTTCGGTTGAGATTCGTAAAACACCATTTTCTACTTCGGTTATAATGATGTCATGTAAATTTTCGTCTGCTTCTACGCTTAAACTTACCTGGTCGCTTTGGGTTAAATAAACGTCCATTCCTCGGCTTACTTTAATTTCGGTAAAATCTTCGTTAAGAACACGCTCTGCGGTTTCAACATCTCCGTTGCCTCTAACACCGAAGCCATTTCCAAAATCGAAATTACAGGAAACAAGTAATAGGCTTACAATTAGGGCTGTGATAAATTTTGATATAGTTGTCATGATTTGATTGATTTTTATTCTTTGTAAATATCTTTTTTAATTGTGTTTTTTCAACTTAATATATTCTGAACTGTTGAATTTTGTTCTCGAATTGTTAATTGTTATTAGATTTTATTGAAATTCCACTGGAATCAATGGTTGCTTTTACTTCTCCATCTGTATATTCAATTTTGTCACTGTTCATTTCAAAAGAACCATCTTCGCCTTTAATTTCTATGGTCTTTTTATCTTCTTCACAGTCTAAACATTCAACATCGTTATAGCGAATCTTTAGATAATGGTTTTGTTTACCACGAGAAATAATATCTGATGAGTATCTCCAGCTTCTATAGTTACGTGTGCTTTCATCGGCGTAAATAATACTTCCTTCAGGCATATACAACGTAATTGTTACATCTTGGTCTCTAAATTTATTGTCGGCATCTGTTAAGAAGTAATTATCTAACACCAATTTGCCGTTGTTATAATTAAAACTGTAAATAATTTCTTCAGCACGATCTCTTGCGGCTTGATAGGTTCTACCTCTAGCATCTTTTACAATTTTCATATAAGCTACAGAGTCGTTTGTAGATCTTACTGAAAATCTTACATCTGACGAATATATCTGTTTCACATCATTATCACTATAAACAATGTCAAAATCGTTGCTTCTATAGTTGTTGCTTGAGTACTTTTCATTATTTACCATTTCAACATATAATGTATCATTAGCTTTAATGTTCAACTCTATATTTTCGGTAAATTCACCTTCTCTGGAAAATTCGGCGACTTCCTTTGCTGCGAAAATTGCCAGAGTCACTATGGATGCTAACCATAATGCTAATAGGGTAAAGTTTGCTGTTCGGCCAACTGGTTTAAGGTTGTTGACCAATATTTTTAATCCTAAGATGAAGATGTAAAAAAACGGTATTCCTACGGCAAAAAGAGCTAATAAGGAAACAACCCAAATTGGTAAATTTGATGAATAGAATACATTTGCCATGTCTATTCCATCAAAATGAAATAGATCCACAACACCAACAGAGAGCAAGCTCACAATAAGTGAAATTAAAGTTGTAGCTCCAATAATAATTAAGATAATGCCTATGAATTTTGCGAAAATCTTAAAGAAAAACATGATTACATTTCCAAGGGCATCAAAAAAGGAGCGAGAAGTGGTTT
>Ga0316205_10005360_pt1 | contig 10677 bp, 8 predicted proteins | sample 3monthpyrite_MG_FD_204941 | JGI IMG/M metagenome (GOLD analysis project Ga0316205, IMG submission 204941) | Microbial mat bacterial communities from mineral coupon in-situ incubated in ocean water Damariscotta River, Maine, United States -... | ecosystem: Environmental > Aquatic > Marine >...
CCGAATACAAGTCTGGTCTGACACCCGAAATCACCCTATCTTTTTGCCAGATTAAAGACATTGGAGACCGCGAATGCGCATTATTCTGACATTTTGCATTGCCCTGTTTTCTGCCTCCCTCGCCAGCGCCCAATCCGAGACCGAGGCCGAGCTTGTCCAGGCCATGTTCCGGTCGATCAACGCTCAATCCATCACCTATGACCGCGAGGTGTGCGGCCATATCCTGCGCGGCCCGGACGGGCGGCTTGAGGTCGGCAAGGTCAGCTGGGGCGGTCCGGCCTCCTGCGCCATGACGCCACCGGCGGCGGGCTATCAGGTGGTTTCCTCCTGGCACACCCATGCGGCCTGGGCCGAGGGCTATGACAACGAGGTGCCATCGCTGATCGATGTCGAGGGTGACATGTCGCAAGGAATCGATGGCTGGCTGGCCACACCGGGCGGGCGGCTTTGGTATATCAACGGGCAGACCGGCGAAATCCACCAATATTGCGGCGCAGAATGTCTGCCGTTCGATCCCAACACCCAAATGGACGCGCGCGGACCCGTGGACAAGCACTATACCCTGTCTGAATTGCGGGCCCGGTTCGCGGGACGGTAGCGTAACGGGGTCGAAAAATCCCGAAGGTTGTAAGCAAATCGATGCGTTTTGCCGAACATACCATAGCTCGGGCAGATTGCTTCGCTCCTTGGCACAGAGGTTTTTTGAAAGGCGGGTTTGCGGGACGATGCTACTGTTCGTCGCGGCGGCGATCCGGTCCCTTTGTATGGAGGCAAGTCGCCGAAGGAGGACAACCGAGACCAAAGCCTGCTCAGAAAAATGCACGCTCTACAACGGAGGGACGTCACACGCTCCGTTCGCCGCATCGCCCAATTCTCGAGTAGTTGTCTATTTAACCTGACCGCTGTCTATTGGTGAATTGAGTGGTCTGCATCCTTCACGAAGTTTGCTCAATGATCGGTAGGAGATTCGCGTCGATGCAGTTTTTGGAGTGGTCGATCCTTGGACTTCGTTCTGCACGCCATGTTCTGAGGAATGAAGAGCGCGACTTGTCGATCACACTGTTTCCGATGGTGCATCTCGCGGAGCCTGAATTTTACGAGCGTGTGAACTCCGATGCCGCGAAACATGATGTCGTCGTGCTGGAAGGAATCAACTCGCCGGTATCGCGCCGTTTAACCCGAACCTATCGCTGGTCGCGACCCGCGAGGCTCGGCCTTGTAAAACAGAAAAAGTTTTCTTGTGAAGGGGTCCGGACAGTTCTTGCGGATTTGCCATCTGTAGAGTTCGAAACTCTCTGGCGCTCTGGACCGCGCTGGGAGCGCGCCGTCATCGAGTGCGGTGCCGCGATCTTTGGCTTGCGGCTCCGGCTCGTTGGCACGAGAGCTTCCCTTGGTAAGAAATTCAACACAACGGATCTGCCGGACCGGGACGAGGTGATGATGTGGACCGAGCGGAATGCGCCGCTGCTTGACGCGCTTCGCACTGCCAGGGACGCATCTCTCTGTCGCGCGGTGACTGATCTTCTTGCCGAGAGCGAACAAGTGCACTCTGTCGCGATAATATACGGGGCCCGGCACATGGGCGTGCTTGTTCACGTCCTCCGCAAGGCGGGGTTCCGCCCAGTCGCGAGCGAGTGGATGCAGGTATTCAGTGCTTGAAGATCAGCATCAGAGACGTCTGCTGCATCAGAGGTCTGACCGCGCGTGATTGCAGCTTGACGGCCAACGAGTATGCGGAACGATGGATGCGAATGTTGCAAAAGGGTTCTGAGCCGCCTGTACATCCTTCCACAACACGAACGATAGCGCACCGCTACTGCGGCCGCGCTACCGTCCCCATTCCCACCGGGGGCATTTTTCAGGCCCGCATTGCCACCGCCATTACTCGGCTGCGTCCAGATACTCCTCCAGCGGCGGGCAGGTGCAGACCAGATGCCGGTCGCCATAGGCATTGTCGACCCGGCCCACCGGCGGCCAGTATTTATCGACCCGGAACGAGGCGGGTGGGAAACAGCCCTGTTCGCGGCTATAGGGCCGGTCCCAGTCGCCGATCAGCGCCGCCACCGTGTGCGGCGCGTGTTTCAGCGGGTTGTTCTCGGCATCCATCTCGCCCTGTTCGATCGCCCCGATCTCATCGCGGATCGACAGCATGGCGGTGATGAAACGATCCAACTCGGCCTTGGTCTCGGATTCTGTGGGCTCAACCATCAAGGTGCCCGCCACCGGCCAGCTCATGGTCGGCGCGTGAAACCCGTTATCCATCAGCCGCTTGGCGATGTCATCGACAGTGACATGGGCGCTGTCCTCGAACGGGCGCGTGTCCAGAATGCATTCATGCGCGATGCGGCCCTGCTTGCCTTTGAAAAGAACGCCGTAAGCCCCTTCCAGACGCTTGGCGATGTAATTGGCGTTCAGAATCGCAACCTTGGTCGCCTGCGTCAGGCCTTCGCCGCCCATCAACAGGATATAGGCCCAGGAGATCGGCAGGATCGACGCCGACCCGAGCGGCGCGCCATTGACAGGCCCCTCGGCCCCGCCCGTCTCGGGATGCCCCGGCAGATGCGGCTCAAGATGCGCCTTGACGCCGATCGGACCCATGCCAGGACCGCCGCCGCCATGCGGAATGCAGAAGGTCTTGTGCAGGTTCAGGTGGCTGACATCGCCGCCGATATCGCCCGGGCGCACCAGCCCGACCATGGCGTTCATATTGGCCCCGTCGATATAGACCTGACCGCCGAATTCATGGGTGATGTCGCAGATATCGCGCACGGTTTCCTCGAACACGCCATGGGTCGAGGGATAGGTGATCATGCAGGCCGCCAGATTGTCGCCCGCCGCTTCTGCCTTGGCGCGGAAATCCTCCACGTCTATATCGCCATTTTCGGCCGATTTCACCACTATGACCTTCAATCCCACCATCTGCGCCGAGGCCGGGTTGGTGCCATGCGCCGACACAGGGATCAGACAGACATTGCGGTGCCCCTCGCCATTGGACCGGTGATAGGCCTGAATGGTCAACAGCCCGGCATATTCGCCCTGCGCCCCGGAATTGGGTTGCAGGCTCATCGCGTCATAACCGGTGATATCACACAGCTTGCGGCTCAGATCGACCGCCATATCGGCAAAGCCCCGGGCCTGATCGGCAGGCGCGAACGGGTGCATGTTGGAAAACTCGGGCCAGGTGATCGGCATCATCTCGGCGGCGGCATTCAGCTTCATGGTGCAGGAGCCAAGCGGGATCATCGCCCGATCCAGCGCCAGATCCCGATCCGCCAGACGCCGCATATAGCGCATCATCTCGGTCTCGGCCCGGTTCAGGTGAAAGATCGGGTGGGTCAGGTATTCGCTGTCGCGCAGCAACCCTTTGGGCACCTGAAAATCCACCCGCTCCTCATCGGGGCCGTCGGCAATGCCAAAGGCGCGCAGCAGCCGGTTCAGCGTGTCGGCCCGCGTGGTTTCATCCAGGCTCAGCCCCACCTTGGTCGTGCCAACCTTGCGCAGGTTGATCCGCTCATCGCGCGCGGCCTTCATGACCACGCCCTGAAGCGCACCGACTTCGACGGTCAATGTGTCGAAGAACTGTTCCGGTTCAATTTGAAAGCCCGCCTGCTGCAACTTGCGTGCGACGCGGGCGGCTTTGAAATGGATGCGCTGTGCAATGGCCTTAAGCCCTTCGGGCCCATGAAACACCGCATAAAAGGACGCCATATTCGCCAACAACGCCTGCGCAGTGCACACGTTCGACGTGGCCTTTTCGCGCCGGATATGCTGTTCACGGGTTTGCAGTGACAGGCGATATGCCTTGCCGCCCTGCGCATCCACCGACACCCCGACAATGCGGCCCGGCATATTGCGCTTATAGGCGTCGCGACAGGCCATATAGGCCGCGGCCGGCCCGCCAAATCCCATCGGAACCCCAAATCGCTGCGTGGACCCCACGGCGATATCGGCCCCCATCGCGCCCGGCTCCTTCAACAGGGTCAGCGCCAGAGGGTCCGCGATCATGATGGCGATGGCCCTGGCACCATGCAATTTCTCGATCAGACCGGTGAAGTCGCGCAGATGGCCATATGTGCCGGGATACTGGAATATCGCGCCAAACACCGCATCCGGATCAAGATCATCGGGACTGCCGACAATCACCTCGATGCCCAAGGGGGCGGCCCGCGTCCGCATCACAGCGATGTTCTGCGGGTGACAGTTCTCATCGACAAAGAACCCCTTTGCCTTTGATTTCGAGACCCGCTCGGCCATGGTCATGGCTTCGGCCGCCGCGGTCGCCTCGTCCAGCAGGGACGCATTGGCAATGTCCAGACCGGTCAGATCGGTCACCATGGTCTGGAAGTTCAGCAACGCCTCCAACCGGCCCTGGCTGATTTCCGGCTGATAGGGCGTGTAGGCCGTATACCAGGCCGGATTTTCAAGGATGTTGCGCTGAATCGCGGGCGGGCAGACCGTGCCATAGAACCCCTCACCGATCATCGTCGTGAAGGGTACATTTTTCTTGGCAACCTGACGCATATACCACAGCAGTTCACGCTCGGACATCGCGTCGCCGGTATCCAGCGGGGCCGCCTGGCGCAGATCGGCGGGCACCGTCTGGTCTATCAATTCATCAAGGTCTTTCACCCCCAGAACCGCGAACATTTCCTCCATTTCGGAAGGCGAAGGGCCGATATGGCGGCGGTTGGCGAAATCATGGGGTTCGTAATCGGTGGGGGTGAAGGGCATGGAATGCTCCGCTCGGTCAGGTTTGAAAGCGTGGCGTGGCAGCCGGATCTGGATGCCACACGCGATATTCAATAATGGGCCATCCGGTCCCGGACAGGATGGCCACCACGTGACGCCGCAAGGCCTGTTATCGGTCCGGCCAGCGGGTCAGCAGGTTAGCCGATCATCTGCTTATAGGCGGCCTCGTCCATATATTCGTCCATCTGGCTGATGTCCGAGGGGCGCATCTTGAAGAACCAGGCGTCGTCCATCGCGTGTTCGTTGACCATGCCGGGGTTGCCGTCCAATGCGTCATTCACTTCGACGATCTCGCCATCCAGCGGGGCCATGATATCGGATGCTGCCTTGACGGATTCAATGACCACGATGTCGTCATCCTTGGCCACGGTGTCGCCCGCCTCGGGCAGTTCGACAAAGACGACATCACCCAATTGCGTGGCGGCATGATCGGTGATGCCGACCACGACCAGATCGCCTTCGACGCGCAGCCACTCATGTTCTTCGGTGAATTTCATTTTCAGGTCTCCCAGTTGGTGCTTGGTTCAGCGTTTGTAGTCAGGTTTGTGGAACGGCAGGCCGGTCTGCGCAACCGGCAACCGTTTGCCGCGCACTTCGCCATAAAGAGGCGCATCGGGCGGAATGGAATTGTCGATCAGACCCATCGCGATGGGCGCGCCGACCGAAGGTCCAAAGCCGCCCGATGTGATCATGCCGATCTGGGTGCCGCCCTCTGGTTCCGCGAAAAGCGCCACGCCGGCGCGCATTGGCGCACGCCCCTCAGGGCGCAGCCCGACTCGTCGACGCGGCGCGCCGTTTGTCATTTCCGACAGGATCCGCGCGGCCCCCGGAAACCCGCCCTCGCGGTCGCCGCCCACGCGGCGCATCTTGTTGATGGCCCAGGTCATGCTGGCCTCGATCGGGGAAATATCGGTGTCCAGGTCCTGTCCGTAAAGCGGCATCCCCGCCTCCAGCCGCAGGCTGTCGCGGGCCCCAAGGCCAATAGGCGCGACCTCTTCCATCTCCAGCAGCGCACGGGCAAAGCCATCGGCGGCCACAGCGGGCACCGAGATCTCGAAACCATCCTCACCGGTATAGCCCGACCGGCTGATCCACAGCTCTGCGCCGCCCCAACCCGTCTGCGCTACATCCATGAATTTCATTGCGGTCACACCGGGTGCCAGACGCGCCAGCGCGGTCTCGGCCAACGGTCCCTGCAACGCCAAAAGCGCGCGGTCGGTGACTTCCCGGACACCCTCAATATGGGCCGCAAGATGCGCAATGTCGTGTTCCTTGCGCGATGCATTGACGACCAGAAACAAATCCTCTGCCCGGCGCGCAATCATCAGATCATCCAGCACGCCGCCATTTTCCGCGGTGAATAGCCCGTAACGCTGCCGTCCGGGCTTCAAGCCCTGTACATCGACCGGCACCAATCTCTCAAGCGCCACATCCGCCGCCAGCGGCAGCAGAACCTGACCCATATGGCTGACATCGAAGAGCCCGGCCTTTTCACGCGTGTGCAGATGTTCGGCCATGACGCCAGCGGGATATTGCACCGCCATCTCATAACCCGCGAAAGGCACGAATTTGCCGCCCAATTCGGCGTGCAGCGCGTGTAACGGCAATTGCTTCAGGTCGCTCATGCGTCCCCCCGATCCTTGTTCACCGGGGTGGTGCCCGGCATCGTTTGCCCACGCGAATCCCTCGCGCAGCCCGATGCCCCCTCTGTCCTTTGGCCTGAGATCGTTATCCCTTCGGCGGGTGCATGTGGCACCACTCTCCAGAGTATCGTCACTGCCCATCAGGTCCGGATGCCTGAGAGTTTACCGGGGCGGTTGCTCCTTCGGCACCGACGCAAGCGCCGGATTCTCCCTGATTGAACGCCGTGCAAGATAACAGCCTTTTTGCGTTCGGCAAGGGGCTTGCATCGCGCGCGGCACACGGGCATTTCTGTGCTCATGAATGACCCGTTCTTTTTCGGATATGGCAGCCTGGTCAATCGCGCGACGCATGACTTTCCGCACACGGCCCGCGCCACCGTGCGCGGATGGGCGCGGATATGGAAAAAGACCAGCCTGCGCAAAGTAGCGTTTCTAACGGCGGTCGAGGCGCATGGCGAAGAGATCGACGGGCTGATCGCGGCGGTTCCCGGGGCCGATTGGGCGGCGCTTGACGAACGCGAATGGGCCTATCACCGCCTGCCGGTGGACGAGATCCGCCATGACCACCCGCCGCTGACCGACATCCAGATCTACCGCACCAAGGCCGAGCATGACGCCGATCCCAGTGCCGATCACCCGATCCTGCTGAGCTATGTCGATGTCGTGGTGCAGGGCTATCTGCGGGAGTTCGGTCCCGCCGGAGCCGACCGGTTCTTTGCCACGACGCATGGCTGGAATGTCGCGGTTCTGGATGACCGGGCCACGCCGATTTATCCGCGCCATCAAAGCCTGACCGTCGAGGAAATGGGGGTAGTCGATCGGGCTCTGGCGGAACGGGCGCGGATATTCACCGATGCCGCGTTGGTCGAGGATATCCGCACCAACCGCCCCGCGGCCGAGCCCGCATCGGAACGCCCCGCCTGACGCAGGTGGTGTTACGGTCGACGATTTCTCTTATCTCGATACGTTTGTGCCATAACGCTTTATCACCCCCTCCCGCCGTGGCCATTTTGCTTGCCGCACCCTTCTCGACCTCTGGTGCCACCCAGGCTCAGATCATGAGCGTCGCGACCGGCCCGATCCGGAACCAGCCCCATGCCAAACACGTCTGCCCGGCCATCGCGGTTTCCCAAGGTGGTGAATGGACCGGTCGGTGGTGGACAACGGCACCCAACGAAATGTCGGTTTCCCAGATCCGCAGAGGCTCAGCGCCGGTTATGAAACAGCTGCAACAGACGCGCCTGCCGCTGAAACGGCTGCGGCGGGCCGTAGGGCAGATCGGCTTGGGACATCAGGCGCAAGGCCAGCACGGCGGCGAGCAGCCCGAAGATCACACCGCCCACGGCCTGCCCGATCAACACGCCCTCGGCCCCCAGCCACCAGGAAAAGAAAATGACAAAGGGAATGGTGCCAAGCGTGTGCCGCCCCCAGTTCATCCATGTCGATGTATAGGGGTGCCCCAGATTGTTGAAACTGGCATTGGATACAAACAGCATTCCGTTGAAGAACCACGCCAACGCCAGCGGGCCGCTGAAAAGATAGATCAGATCGCGCGCAACGCCATCGGCCTGAAACAACGCCGCAATCGGCGCGCGCAACAGGAACAGGACCAGGGAGATCAGCACGACCACGGTGGCGGTAAAGATCAGCCCGTCGCGAAACGCCCCGCGCACGCGGACCATGTTCCGCGCCCCGAAATTCTGTCCGATGATCGGCCCGATGGCCCCCGAAAGCGCAAAGATCACGCCAAAGGCCACTGGCACAAGTCGGCCGACAATGGCCATGCCCGCCACGGCATCCTCGCCGTAAACGGCCATCGACCGGGTCACATAGGCCTGCCCGATGGGGGTGGCCAGTTGTGTCAGGATCGCGGGAAAAGCCAGCCCGATGATGGCCGGGAAATCAATCCGGAACTGCGCCGGCGTCGGGCGGGCAAAGCCGCCGTAATGGCGAAGTATGGGGAGCACAGCGGCGATACCGATCGAGATCCGCGCCGCGACCGAGGCCAGCGCGGCACCGGTCAGCTCCAGATCCAGCCCGAAGATCAGGATCGGGTCCAGCACGGCATTCACCAGGCCACCCGTGATCGTTACCATCATCGCGCGCCGCGCCGCGCCATGGGCGCGCAGGATGGCGCTGCCGACCATGCCGACCAACAAAATGGGCAGGCTGGGAACAATGATGCGAAGGTAATGCACCGCCAGATCAAGCGTCTCGCCGGTCGCCCCCAACAGCCGCGCCAGCGGCTCCAGCGACAACCAGACCGCCAGCGCAAAGAACGACCCGAAGATGACACCATAAAGCAGTGATGTGGTGGCCCGGCGCTGCGCCAGATCCCTGTCGCCCGCACCTAACGCCCGCGCCACCAAAGCCCCCGCCGCAATCGACATGCCGATGCCGAAAGACGAGGTGAAAAACAGGATCGCGCCAGCATAGCCCACAGCCGCCGCCAATTCTGCCTTACCCAGCATCGAGATAAAGATCATGTCGACGAAATCGACCAGAAACACCGCCATCAGCCCGAGCGACGCGGTCAGCGACATCACCGTTATGTGCCCAAGAAGGCTGCCTTGAAGGAATTTTGCTTGCTCGTTCATCCGGCTTGCGTATCAGAACACTTCAGCGCTGTCTTTGGTATTTTTGTGCATTCGCGCACAGGGGCGTTGGCCGATGATCCCACAAGGCAGCACGACACCGTCGCGATCTGCTCTGCATCAGGATCGACAGTGGCAAAAACAGGCCAACCACGATGACCCGGCCACGATCCGGATGCTCAGAGCGTCGGTTTTTTCTGCAAAAGCTGCATCACATCGGCCATTTCCGGCCCGCGTTCCAACCCGGTCACGGCCTTCCTGAGCGGCATGAACAGGCCCTTGCCCTTGCGGCCCGTCGCCTCTTTCACCGCATCGGTCCAGTCTTTCCAGGTGGTCTCGCCATAGGGCGGATCGGGCAACAGGGCAAAGGCCTGGGCCACAAATTCCCGGTCCTCATCGGCCACCAAAGGCGTCGCGCCATCGCGGAACAGATGCCACCACCCTGCAATGTCGTGGCGCGTGGTGATATTGGCGCGCGCGACGGTCCAGAACCGCGGAGCCAGATCGCCCGGCACACCAATTTCCGCCACCTGTTCCGCAACCGCCTCCAGCGGCAGGGTATGCAGATAACGCGCCGTGATCGGATAGAGATCCTGCACATCGAACTTGGTCGGCGCAGCCCCGAAATGGGTCAGGTCGAACCCGTCCGCCAATTCATCCAGCGTCGAACAAAGCTCGATCGGCTGTGACGACCCCAGCCGCGCCATGTGGGACAGCAGCGCCATCGGCTCCACGCCCGCCGCGCGCAGATCGCGCAGCGCCAAGGTGCCCAGACGTTTCGACAGCGCCTCGCCCTGCGGGCCGGTCAACAGCGAATGATGCGCAAAACGCGGTGCCTCATACCCCAACGCCTCCATGATCTGGATCTGGGTTGCGGTATTGGTCACGTGATCGGATCCGCGCACCACATCGGTCACGCCCATATCGGTGTCATCGACAACGGATGCGATGGTATAAAGCACCTGCCCGTCGTGCCGGATCAGAACCGGGTCCGACACGCTGGCCGCATCAATCGACAGATCGCCCAGAATGCCATCGGTCCATTCGATCCGCTCCTGCTTCAGCAAGAACCGCCAGACGCCCTGCCCGCGTTCGGCGCGCAGACGGTCCTTCTCGGCATCGCTCAGCTTTAGCGCGGCCCGGTCATAGACCGGCGGCAGGTGCATGTTGAGCTGTTTCTTACGCTTGAGATCCAGTTCCACCGGGCTCTCGAACGCCTCATAGAACCGGCCATTGTCGCGCAAGGCATCGGCGGCGGCGGCGTAGCGGTCCAGCCGCTCGGATTGCCGCTCGATCCGGTCCCAGGTCAGCCCCAGCCATTCCAGATCACGCTGAATCGCGTCGGCATATTCCTGGGTGGACCGCTCAGGATCGGTATCATCGAGCCGCAGGATGAACGTGCCGCCCACCTTCTTCGAGATCAGGTAGTTAAAGAGCGCCGTGCGCAGGTTTCCGACATGCAGAAACCCGGTGGGCGAAGGGGCAAAGCGGGTCACGGTCATGGGGTCTGGCCCTCCTCATTCATCAGCCCGATCCTGTTTCACAGACAGCGGGCATTGTCCAGTTGGGCGCAATGCTCACGCCAAATTGAGCGACAGGCCGGGCCCGGCGCGTTAAGCTTGCCACCATAGCATAGGGAGCCTCGCAATGTCCGACCTGACCCGCCGCAGCCTGATCACATCCGCCGCCGC
>Ga0316205_10005361_pt1 | contig 10677 bp, 8 predicted proteins | sample 3monthpyrite_MG_FD_204941 | JGI IMG/M metagenome (GOLD analysis project Ga0316205, IMG submission 204941) | Microbial mat bacterial communities from mineral coupon in-situ incubated in ocean water Damariscotta River, Maine, United States -... | ecosystem: Environmental > Aquatic > Marine >...
GGCCTATTACCGGGTGGCAAAGGATCGAGAAGGGATCGCATGACACGGGTTTTGGAAAGCAGCCGCAAGGCGTCGAAATCGGGCGAAGACAGCTCGCTGGTGATCTTTCTGCACGGATATGGTGCGGATGGTGTGGATTTGTTGGGGTTGGCGGACCCGTTGTCGGAGCATTTGCCGGATACAGTCTTCGTCGCCCCGAATGCGCCCGAGCAGTGTACTGGCAACCCGATGGGCTTTCAGTGGTTTCCTATCCCATGGATCGACGGCTCCTCCGAGGAAGAATCAGAGCGCGGCATGACGCAGGCCATCGACGATTTGAACGCCTATGTCGACGCCACGATGGAAGAAGAGGGCGTGTCCGAGGCCGAGACCATTCTGGTCGGGTTCTCGCAGGGGACAATGATGGCGCTACATATCGCGCCGCGCCGTGAGGATCAGTTCGCTGGCATCGTCGCGTTCTCGGGCCGGTTGCTGCGGCCTGAATTGCTAGCCGATGAGGCCAAGTCAAAGCCACCCGTGGTCTTGATCCATGGCGACCAAGACGATGTGGTGCCGCCAATTTCAATGCCGGAAGCCGGTGACGCGCTGCAAGAGGCGGGCTTTCCTGTGTATGGTCATGTTATGAAGGGCACCGGCCACGGCATTGCACCGGATGGTCTTGGGGTAGCGTTGTCGTTTATTGGGCAGCAGCTTGGGCTGGACCTCGGTTAAGGCGATTGATTGCGCCTTTGAGTAGGGTGCACCAATGCCGTTTGCGTATTTTTAACAGAGGGTTGAGAAGAATACCTAATTCAACTCCCTTTCTTGCCAGCGAAGCCCAAGTTTAGGTGGGTTCCGCCAAGCTTTTGCGAGTTCTAAACCATGGTCAAGTCTTTAAGGCCGTGTCACACGTGAGCGGTTGTGAAATTGCCGGAACCCTCAGGCAATAATCCCAAGGATGTCGCGCACACCGCCATATAGCGGGGCTTGTCAGGTCAGAATAACGATATATAGTTTTGTTCACTGGGGCGGGGCTCCCCGCTCTGGTGTTCGCAACGGCACGACAGAGCAGGAGACTTCTTCTCTATGGACGGCGACTTCAGGCATGATTTTGTACGCGACCCGGGGTGTTTGAAGCACAATCCGGCATTGGTTCTCAACGCAGACTACCGACCACTCTCTTATCTTCCCTTATCGCTATGGACTTGGCAGGAAGCGGTGAAGGCGGCGTTTCTGGACCGCGTCACTATTCTGAGCGAATATGACGAAGTCGTCCGCTCCCCATCTATGGAAATTCGCATCCCCAGCGTGGTGGTGCTGAAGGACTATGTGCGGCCGCAAAAGAAGGTGGCTTTCACGCGGTTCAACCTTTTTCTGCGAGACGAATTTTGCTGCCAGTATTGCGGAGGGCGTGGAGATTTGACCTTTGACCATGTGGTGCCGCGCGCCCATGGCGGGATTACATCCTGGGAAAACGTGGTGGCCGCATGTTCAAAGTGTAATCTGCGTAAAGGGTCACAGTGGCTGCATAAATCAGGCATGTCTCTGCGCAAGCCGCCAGCACAGCCAAGTGCTGGCCGACTGCTGAACTTGGGGCGCAAGTTCCCGCCAAACCACCTGCATGAAAGCTGGATCGACTTTCTTTATTGGGATGCCGAACTGGAGAGTTAGCCGTGGCCGATGGTTTCAAAGTGGGGGTAGGCCTCTGACGGGTATTCAGATCTCCAGTATAGTATCGGTCAATCCATAGTTATTATCAGAATAGTTTTCAAAGACTTGAAGGTCGATCCTGATCTGTTAGATGTAATAATATGCGCGCTCAGCGCGGCTTCATCTTTTGGCTTTGGTTGATGCCGATCTACCCCGCTTCAGGCTCGATGTGGTGATGATGGTCATGCGGCAAAAGGGGGTTTACGCCGAGCAGCTGGCCCCGCCAAGCACGCAGAATTTGGCACAATGCGGATGGTTCAGTTGCACATCCCTCTCGGCGTCTTCCAGTGTCGTGCCCAGTTCGAACTCGGGTGCATATGCGAGCAGCGTACAGGCCAGCACGGCAGGCTTGTCAGCACCCTTACGTTTCACCACCATTCGTGAGGACGAGCACATGACTGCATCGGGCGACTTGCCCAATATGTCCCAGCACTCGGTGGTAATTTCTGGGACCTCGACCGTTTCATCCATTTCCGGGAAAAGAACCGTACTATAAGGGTCTTGTGCGTCGATCTTGAAGTCGAACCGGGCGAAGACCGCGGCGTATCCCTCACGTGCGACAGCGTCACTTTCTGCCCAGATCGAACGGCCTGCAACGGCCATATGCGCCCCTTGGTCGCGCAGCCATTCCATGCCTTCGATCGTTTTGACAAAAGCATCCTTGCCGCGTTCTTTGTCATGCACCTCGGCCGACCAATGATCGAGAGAAACGCGCAGGGTCAATTTATCGCCATACTCGGCGATCAGGTCGGACAATGCAGCACGGACGGGTTTGCGCATCATGGGGCGCATGGCGTTGGTCAGGATCAGCACGTCGTAGCCGCGTTCAAGAGACCTGCGCGCCATATCGCACATATCGGGGTTCATGAACGGCTCGCCGCCGGTAAATGCAATCTCGCGCACCGCCCAATTGCGGGTGTCTAGTTGATCCAGGTAGTCCTCAACTTCTGCCGTGGTTATGTAGACCAGCGCGTCATTGGTCGGCGACGACAGGATATAGCAGTTTTCGCACTCAATATTGCATAGGGTTCCGGTGTTGAACCAAAGCGTTTGAGGGTCAGACAGGGCAACAGACGCACGGGTCTCGCCCTTGGCGGTGACAAACGGGTCGGAGAATTTTCCCTCATTTGCCTGCCGTTGGACGTCAACTTGGTCTTTCATCGAGTCTTCTCCGTTGCCTGTCTGTCATGGCTAGCGTGTTGTGATGCGAAGAGAAAGTGCTCTGCGTATCATCTGACACGCTTGTGACCAACGCGTGGGGTGGTAGGATCAATTGGAACAATTTGCACTGGAATTGTGATCTCGTTAGCGCTAACACAGCCGCGATGTCACGCCAGAAAGAAGGGTAACCCCATGGTCTCACGCGTCATTCCAGTAGAGAGCTTTGATCTTGTGATCTTCGGCGGCACCGGTGATCTGGCCCGTCGCAAGATTTTGCCAGGACTGTATCGGCGTTTTCTAGCGGGGCAGATGCCCGTGGATGCCCGTATTATCGGTGCCGCGCGGGCTGATTTGAACGACGATGGCTTTCGCGACATTGTTCGTAAGTCCATTGACGAATTTGTTTCTGAGAGAAAACGTAAACCTGAAGTCGTGGACGCGTTTCTGGCCCAGTTGCACTACACGTCAATCGACGCCAAAGGTGCGGGTGGTTGGGATACGCTTGCCAAGCTGGTGCGCAAAGATGTGGTTCAGGCCTTTTACTTCTCTGTCGGCCCAAGCCTATTTGGCGATCTGGCGACGCGGTTGCACAAGCATGAAATAGCAAACGCGGAAAGCCGGATCGTAGTTGAAAAGCCGTTTGGCCGCGATTTGGGCAGTGCCAAAGCGCTGAACGCTGTGCTTGAAGCCAGTTTTGACGAACATCAAATTTACCGCATCGACCACTACCTTGGCAAAGAAACGGTGCAAAACCTCATGGCCGTGCGCTTTGCCAACATGCTGTTCGAGCCGTTGTGGAACGCGCAGTATATCGACCACGTACAGATTACCGTGGCCGAGACGGTAGGCGTCGGCGGGCGTGGCGGTTATTACGACAAATCCGGCGCGATGCGCGATATGATCCAAAACCACCTGATGCAACTGCTGTGTTTGACGGCGATGGAGCCGCCCTCGGAGTTTGAGCCGGATGCGGTGCGAGACGAGAAGCTGAAAGTGATCCGCGCGCTGGACCCTGTGCCATCGGAGAATATCGTGCGCGGGCAATATGCGGCAGACAAGGATCAGGCCTCCTATATCGAGCATTCCGAAGATCCCGATAGCACCACAGAAAGCTTCATTGCGATGAAGGTTGATATCTCCAACTGGCGCTGGAAAGGCACACCGTTCTACCTGCGCACTGGCAAGCGGCTGAAGGGCCGGATGTCTGAGATTGTGATCCAGTTCAAAGACGTGCCGCACTCGATCTTTGAGGAGGATGCAGGCAGCAAGGCCAATGTGCTGGCTATCCGGTTGCAGCCGGATGAAGGCATGGACCTGCGTGTGACTATCAAAGAGCCGGGGCCGGGTGGTATGCGTTTGGTTGACGTGCCATTGGACATGACGTTTGCCGACGCACTTGGGCCAGAGGGCGCGGATGTGCCGGATGCCTATGAGCGGCTGATTATGGATGTGATCCGTGGCAATCAGACGTTGTTTATGCGCGGCGATGAGGTCGAGGCGGCTTGGGCGTGGACTGACCCTATCATCGAAGGCTGGCAGAACCGTGGCGACAAGCCGGTTCAGTATGAGCCAGGAACAACTGGCCCCGAGGACGCGTTGATGCTGTTGCATCGCGACGGGCGGCGCTGGCGGGAGATTAAATGATGGAACTTGTTGAGTATCCTGATCGTGACATGATGATGATCGACCTTGCCAATCATTTGGCGGGCGAGTTGACAGAGGCGTTGATGACCCATGATCTGGTCAGCTTTGCTGTACCGGGTGGCTCGACGCCGGGGCCGGTTTTTGATGCGCTTTGTGCAGCCGATCTTGATTGGCAAAGGGTTAATATACTGGTCGGGGACGAACGGCGTGTGCCCGCGGACCACGAACGCTCCAACGAACGGATGATCCGCGCGCGGCTTCTGACATCGCGCGCTGCCAAGGCGAACTACGTGTCGATCCGGCCCGACGGGGACCAGCTTCCGGACATCTCAGCGCATTTGCCATTGTCGGTACTGGTTGTTGGTATGGGGACGGATATGCACACCGCCTCGCTGTTTCCCGGCTCGCCTGATCTGGAGGCTGCGCTTGCCGCCGACGCGCCGGATCTGATGCTGGTGGAGGCCGCTGACGGGCTAGAGCCGCGCGTTACCCTAAGCGGTCGCGTACTTTCTGAGGCGATGAGTATTCATGTTTTGATCGCAGGCCAAGACAAACGCGAAGCGCTGGAACGTGCCGCCCACGCGACCCGCAGGGAGGCCCCGATCCGCACCGTCCTCTCAAACGCAACTGTACATTGGGCGCCGTGATGAACTGGACTGAGCTGAAAATCCGCGCCGCCAAACGCGCCACCCTGTCTGAACTTTTTGCCAAGGCTCCGACCCGTGCCGAGCAGTATTCGCTGCGCCATGGCGAAATGTTGTTCGACTTCTCCAAGACCCATATCGCGGATGAGGACCGTACGTTGCTATTGTCGATGGCTGCGAGCGCAGGTGTCGAGGCACGGCGTGAGGCGATGTTCTCGGGCGAAAAGATTAACGAGACGGAGGACCGTGCGGTGCTCCACACAGCCTTGCGCAATATGAGTGACCGCGCGGTGCTGGTGGATGGCGAGGACGTCATGCCAAGCGTGCGTGCAACCCTCGCGCGTATGGGTGAATTTGCCGAAGGCGTGCGGTCTGGTGTTATCCAAGGGCAGGGCGGCACGATCACGGATGTGGTTAATATCGGCATCGGCGGCTCGGACCTTGGGCCCGCGATGGCGGTGCTGGCACTGGCACCATATCACGACGGGCCACGGGTGCATTTTGTCTCAAACGTGGATGGCGCGGATGTGGCGGACACGTTGCGCGACCTCGATCCGGGGACAACGCTGATTATCGTGGCCTCCAAGACCTTCACCACCATCGAGACCATGACCAACGCACGCACCGCGCAAAAATGGATGGCCGCGCGCGTTAAAGACACCGGCGCACAATTTGCGGCGCTGTCGACGGCCGAGGACAAAACCGCCGAGTTCGGCATTGCGCCAGAGCGGGTGTTTGGGTTCGACGATTGGGTGGGCGGGCGCTATTCGCTGTGGGGGCCTATTGGGTTATCGCTGATGATCGCAATTGGCGCCGATGATTTCGATGGGTTCCTGCGTGGCGCTTACGACATGGATTGCCATTTTCGCGAGGCTCCGTTGGACCAAAATCTGCCCGTTTCGCTGGCTTTGGTCGGAGTGTGGAACAATCAGGGCTGCGGCCACGCCACGCGCGCGGTGCTGCCCTATGACCAACGCCTGACGTGGCTTCCGGCTTATTTTCAGCAGTTGGAAATGGAAAGCAATGGCAAGTCGGTGGCGATGGATGGCTCGGGTTTGCAGGTCAACTCCGGTCCTGTTGTTTGGGGCGAGCCCGGCACCAACGGGCAACACGCCTTTTACCAGTTGATCCACCAAGGTACGCGGGTGGTGCCGTGTGAATTCATGGTGGCGCGCGAAGGCCACGAGCCGGAGCTTGCCCATCAGCACGAGCTGCTGGTGGCCAACTGTCTGGCGCAATCCGAGGCGTTGATGGTGGGCCGCAGCCTGGAAGAGGCGACGGCAATCATGGCACAGCGCGGGCTGACCGGCGCTGAACTAGACCGTCAGGCGCGGCATCGGGTGTTCCCGGGAAACCGCCCGTCGACGACGCTTGTTTATCCGAAGTTGACCCCGTTCGTATTGGGCCAAATCATAGCACTATACGAGCACCGCGTGTTCGTTGAGGGTGTGATGCTGGGCATCAATTCCTACGATCAATGGGGGGTGGAGCTTGGCAAGGAGCTTGCCAACGCACTGACGCCTGTGTTGCGCGGCGAGGCGTCGGATACGGGCAAGGATAGCTCGACCCGCCTGCTTCTGAGCTACTTGCGCAAATAACGGCCGTCGGTCGGGGATGTAGGAGAGTTTGGAGCGGGTAACGAGAATCGAACTCGTAACTAAAGCTTGGGAAGCTGCCGTGATACCTTTTCACCATACCCGCCCTAGGCTTTGAGTTAAGTGAGCCACGCGGCGACGTCAAGAGCGTCTGCGTCTCCTGCGCCCACCTTCTTTATCGCCGCCGCCGGTGTTGAAGTTCACATCAGGCAGGGTGACGATCGTGGACAGGATCGGGAACGGCTCCACCGCGTTCGGGATGTTCGAGGCGTTAACGAAATGCTCTTGAAATCGTGGCTCAATGGCGGTTTCGATTTTGTGGATCTTGTGCACAGTTTGCTCGATTTCCGTGCGGGCCTTGGTGTTGAGAAGCGCAATGCGCGCGCCTGTGCCCGCGGCGTTGCCCGCGCTGGTGACCTTGTCCAGCGGCGCGTCGGGGATCATGCCCAGAACCATCGCGTGTTTGGGCGAAATATGCGCCCCGAAGGCCCCTGCGAGCACAACGCGATCGACGTGATCGACCTCGAACTTGTCCATCAGCAGGCGGGCACCAGAGTAAAGCGCCGCCTTCGCCATCTGGATTTCGCGGATGTCGCGATTGGTCACGGTGATCTGGCGCTCGCCCTCTTCCCAGATGAGGTAGCTATACGTTCTTCCGTCTAAAAAACAACGGCTTGTACCGGTTTGTTCAGGTGATCCGATCAGGCCGGGGCCGTCGACGATGCCCGCCATGCGCATCTCGGCGACCATCTCGATGATGCCGGAACCACAGATTCCGGTGATGCCGGTGCTGGCGATGACCTCATCAAAGCCATCCTCGTCGGACCAGATGTCGGAGCCGATGACGCGAAAGCGCGGCTCCTTGGTTGCCGGGTCGATTTCCACCCGCTCAATAGCTCCGGGGGCGGCACGCTGGCCGGAACTAATCTGCGCGCCTTCAAAGGCAGGACCGGTGGGCGACGAACAGGCCAGCACCTTGTCCTTGTTGCCCAAAAGGATTTCGGCATTCGTACCTACATCCACGATGAGGACCAAATCTTCCGACTTGTCGGGGGCCTCTGACAGGGCCACAGCGGCGGCGTCGGCACCCACATGGCCCGCGATGCACGGGAGCAGATAGACGCGGGCAGACGGATGAAGATTGAGGCTTAACTCTATGGCACGTAATGATAATGACTCGGATGTAGCCAGCGCGAACGGAGCTTGCCCCAACTCGAACGGGTCTATGCCAAGGAAAAGGTGGTGCATCACAGGGTTGCACACGAAAACGGCGTCCACGATGAGGTCGCGGTCGATCTCTGCCTCTGACGCAATCTGGACGAACAACGCGTTCATGCCCTCGCGCACGGCTTCGGTCATTTCGTCCGCGCCGCCCGAGTTCATCATTGAATAGCTGACACGGCTCATGAGGTCTTCGCCGAAGCGTATTTGCGGGTTCATGATGCCTGAGGATGCAACAACCTCGCCGGTGGCCAGATCACACAGGTGACCCGCTATGGTTGTTGAGCCAAGGTCCACAGCAAGGCCGTAAACCGTGCCCTCGTAGAAGCCCGGCCAAATGTGCATGATGCGGGGCCCGAACATGTTGTCGCCCATATGCACGGCGCAGGTTACCTTCCACTCGCCCTTGCGCAACGTGGGTTGCAACGTTTTTAGCAGGCCAAGATCGGCGTCGAGTTCGGGCAGGTCCCAATCGGTGCGCAGTGCTTTAATCAGGCGCTCCAGATCGCCGGATGGCTCGTGCATATCGGGCTGCTCCACCTCGACATAATAGAGCTTGGTGGAGGGGTTTAGAGTAATGTCACGCGCCTCTACCCGTTTGCGGACGACTTGTTTGTGAACCTGACTTTCGGCGGGCACGTCAATGACGATGTCGCCCTGCACTTGCGCCTGACAGCCAAGACGGCGGCCTTTTGGCAGGCCGCGCTTGTCGTCATAACGCTGCTCAACGCTGTTCCAGTCGCTCAATGCGTCCTCTTTGACCGTGACACCATGCTTGGGGAATTCGCCATAGGATGGAGTAATCTGGCATTTTGAGCAGATGCCACGTCCGCCGCAGACACTATCAAGGTCGACACCAAGTTGACGCGCAGCGGTGAGCACTGGCGTGCCCTTGGGAAAATGCCCGCGCTTGCCGGAAGGGGTGAAGATTACAAGAGGGTCTTGGTCGGACATTGGGGCACCGAGGCTGTTGTTTTCGCTAAAAGTAGTAGGGAATTGGGGCGGCGGCGCAATGGTTGTCTGCGACGTGATCAGGCCAAAATGCGCATGGTTTTTATGAATAAGTCATAGAGAGCGAATGCCGCTGGCCCTCGTTCACACCGAGAGCCAGCTCTTTAAATATCGACTCCGCCGCTGCCCGCAACGCGTCAGTGCAGGTTGCCGAACTAGCCCCGGCGGCGACGCCCACCGGCGCGGCCCCCACGGGCAGTTGCGGTCGACCCGTCTGCGTTCTTCGGTTTGTTGGCGTTAATCCAGGCGGCGCCGGACGGGTCTTGGTTCATCAAGAAGTTGGCGGCGCGGATGGCCTCCATTTCTTTGCCGGGCCCTGGTTTTGTGGAGCCGAGGCCGGTGAGTTGCGCCAGCAGTTCCGGGTCAATGTCGTCTGGAACGATGATGCCAGCGGCAGCCAGCGCGTCGAGCTTTTCTTGCATCTTGATCGGGCCAACGGGTAGGGCGACGGGGTTCATGATGGCGCTCGTCATGCCCGCAGCCATGGCCATTGGCAGGAACGCGTTATTAACGCCGTGGCGGTTTGGCAGCCCAAAGGAAATATTGGACGCGCCGCAGGTGGTGTTCACGCCCAGTTCTTCGCGCAGACGACGCACGAGTGTGAAGACCTGCAAACCAGCCGTGCCCATTGCGCCAATGGGCATGACCAGCGGATCAACCACGATGTCATGGGCTGGGATGCCGAAATCGGCGGCGCGTTCCACGATCTTCTTGGCCACGGCGAAGCGCACGTCCGGGTCCTCGGAAATGCCGGTGTCGTCGTTGGAGATGGCGACCACGGGAACATTGTATTTCTTCACAAGTGGCAAAACCAACTCAAGACGCTCTTCCTCGCCCGTGACGGAATTCAGCAGGGGTCGGCCTTCAGCGGCGGCCAACCCGTTTTCCAAAGCACCGGGAACCGAGCTGTCGATGCACAGCGGAATGTCGGTGACCCTCTGGACCCGCTCTACCAGATCTTGCATCAAAGTTGGCTCGACGAAGTTGTTATCGGCGTAGCGCGGGTCTTCGGCCATCTTGTTGGAGAACACTGCACCGGAGTTGATGTCGAGCACATTGGCGCCGGCCAGAGTTTGCGCAATCGCGTCAGCCTCCACGCGTGAAAAATCGCCGCGCTCTAGCTCTTCGTTGAGGATTTTCCGCCCCGTGGGGTTGATCCGCTCGCCGATCACGCAAAACGGCTCGTCAAACCCGATCACTGTGGTTTTAGCTTTAGATTCCAGTACGGTGCGGGTCATTGTTGATCTTTCTTATGCTTGTTTTGCAGGTGCGCCGGAGGCGCCGCCATTGGCGATTGCCCAGTTGGCATTGGTCTTGATGCCGCCAAGCGGGAAGAAGTGGACGGATTCAATGTTGAAATCGGGGTTTGCCGCTTTGTGTGCCGCAAGGGTTGTGATCACCTCGGTTGGCTCATAGGGCAAAAGCAGTTTGGTGACGTCCATGGCGCGTTTTTGCAAAACCTTCAGGGACGGTCCAACGCCGCATGCGATGGCGAACTTGATCAGTGTTTGTAGTTTGGCGGGTCCAGCGATGCCGATATGGACGGGCAGGTCGATGCCTGCCGCCTTGATCGCGTTGGCCCATTCGATGATCGGACCCGCCTCAAAGGCAAACTGGGTGGCCAGCGCCATTTTGGCATCCGATGTTTCCGAAAATTTCTGTTTCCAAGCAAGAGCCTCGTCGACGTTCTTCATGCCGCCATTTGGGTCTAT
>Ga0316205_10005362_pt1 | contig 10670 bp, 10 predicted proteins | sample 3monthpyrite_MG_FD_204941 | JGI IMG/M metagenome (GOLD analysis project Ga0316205, IMG submission 204941) | Microbial mat bacterial communities from mineral coupon in-situ incubated in ocean water Damariscotta River, Maine, United States -... | ecosystem: Environmental > Aquatic > Marine >...
AAATTCTGAACTATGGACGTGGAAGCAAAACCAATTTCGACCAATTATTTTGAATCAGCTACGCTCTTCCTATTATCTAAAATGTTGGAAAGAGCCGTTTACTATGGTTTTAGAGCACTCCTAATCTTGCACTTGATGGGAGAAATCATAGGAATGGAAAGTAGGGAAGCATTTGCCTTATATGGAATCTTCTCGGCTGTCGTAATGTTTACACCTATTATTGGCGGGGTGTTAGGCGACCTCATTTTTGGAAACCGTTATGTTACTATTGCTGGAGCGTTGCTTCAAGCTTTAGGAGCTTTCGCTATTTGTATTTCATTTCAGCCTATGTTGTATGTTGGGTTAGGACTTATTGCATTAGGCAGTGGTCTTTACGGACCCAATCTATTCTCCCAATTTGGAAGACTTCATCACAAAATTGAATCGAAGATGGACAGTGGTTTCACCCTGTTCTATGTAGCTATTAACCTAGGATCATTTCTGGGCATATTATTTATTGCTTACCTAGGTGAAATCGATTTTAGATACGGTTTTGTTGCTGCAGGAGTTTTAGCCCTCTTATCGTCGGCTCTTCTATTTTTCGCAAAAAAGATTACGCAAGAAAATACGAAAGACATCAAGGAAATATCAATTCTGAAGCGGTTCATCATAATACTTATAGCCATTTTCATATCCAGTATTTTTTGGAGCGTTTATGAGTTAGGATTTTCTGAAGTACCTATAATTTCTATGAATCTGAAGGATACGTTAAGTGAGAGCTTTTCGGGTTCTTTGTTACAATCACTCAACTCTTATGCTATTATTTTATTCGGAATTGCCGCTGCTATTATATGGTGGCTTTGGCGAGTCAACCGATATTTAAAAGTAGGCCTTGGGTGCATCGCTGGAGGGCTATCCTTTGCAGTTCTCCTCTTTATGCCTGAAGACGGGCAGGTTCCTGGGCTCATTATCTTTATAATCTCGGCACTTTTAATAGGCCTCGCCGAGATTCTTGTTGTTCCAACAATATATTCGTTGTTAACTAAATATACTAAGCCTAAATATTTGGCACTTGTGTTCTGCGTTGCTTTTTTACCGTTGGGTATTTTATATAAATTGAATAGTTTATTGGTTACACATATGTATGATAATATGGGTACTGGATTTTTCTTAAAACTATCTACGGGTCTGTTAGTACTCCTTGGTGTTGGTATTGTTGTTTTGGGCTACATATTTCTTAAAAAGAAACCTGCCCTATGAAACAGCTCTTTTTAGAATCTCACAATCTAAAGAATAAGTTTTCGGGCTTTGGTCAGTTCAATTATCACTTAATCAAGGCCATTGCCGAGCAAGACTCCAATGATTTCAATATCACGCTCAATGTCAAGAAGCCTACTATCTGGAAAGCAGAATTTAACGACGTCTTTCAGTACAATAAATACAAGTCGATTACCCGTCACAAACCATTCAGAATAAAGAAAAAGTACGACCTCTGGCATTGTCTTAATCAGAACATTAAGATAGAACCCTTCTTTGATATCCCCTACCTACTCACCGTTCATGATATTCATTTTGTTTCGGAAGGTTCACCTGGGATTCAGCAGAAACTAACAACCAAATTTAAAGCAAAACTGCAGCGAGCCTCGGCTATTGTTTACATCAGTGAATTTGCCAAAAAAGATACTAATGCTCATTTTGATGTTCCCGATGTGCCTCAATATGTAATTCATAATGGCAATACAATCACCGAGATTAGCATTCCAACCGATTTTCAGCCAAAAATACAGACCACAAAACCTTATCTGTTTTCTATAGGCGATTTTAGTCCGCGTAAGAATTTTATGAGTTTGGTTGAAATGTTGATGTACTTACCAGAATACGATTTAGTTCTGGCCGGAAGTAACACCTCAACCTATGCCGATGAACTTCGTTATAAAATTGAGCAGCTTGGATTGAAGGACCGCATTTTTATTCCCGGAAAAATAGACGACTTGGAGAAACAGTATTACCTACAAAACTGCGAGGCGTTTGTGTTCCCTTCTTTACGAGAAGGATTTGGCATCCCTCCTATTGAGGCCATGCGCTTTGGGAAGCCAGTCTTTATTTCGAACAATACCTCTCTTCCAGAAATTGGCGGCGAACATAGCTTTTATTGGGATCATTATGAGCCGCGATACATGGCAAAAGTGCTTGAGGATGGGCTTAAAAAGTACCGCGCAGAATTTCAGTTTTATAATCAATGGTACATAGAACGAGCACAAAGTTTTAGTTGGAACAGTACAGCAAAACTATATTTGGAAGTCTATAGAAGTCTACTCAGTTAACTTCCTCCTAAAAAACTTACCTTTGTAACCACACCAAAACACCACTTTATACGTGAAAATTATCATACTTGCCGCAGGCATAGGTTCAAGACTCGGGAATCCTTTTCCAAAACCGCTAACTCCATTGAAAAACGGAAAAAGCATCATGCAAATGCAGATTGAAAATTTGTCTGCTGTTTTTGACATCAACGATATCAATACCGTCGTTGGTTTTAAAAAGAATTTGATTATGGAACGTTTTCCAGACGTGAGTTATATTTACAATCCCTTTTTTGACCGAACTAACACCTCTAAAAGTTTATTGAAGGCACTTGTGAAATGCAAGAGCGAATCGGTACTTTGGTTGAACGGCGATGTGGTTTTTGACGAGAAAATAATGGATTACCTGCTACCTCATATTGAAGAAAACGTATCGTTTGTGGCCGTAAACAGGGAGCGTGTAGCCGAAGAGGAAGTTAAATATACACTGAAAGACGGTTTCATTGACGAGCTTTCAAAAGAAGTAAAAAATGGTCTGGGCGAAGCTTTAGGAATCAACTTTATTTCCAGTAATGACTTATCAAGTTTTATAAGTCGTTTGGAAGAATGCGATGACAACGATTACTTTGAAAGAGGGTTGGAATTGGCCATCCAACACGATAATATTAAGGTAAATGCCATTGATATTTCTCAGTTCAACTGTGTGGAGATTGACTTTAAAGAAGATCTTGAAAATGCCAACCAACTTATCTAAACAATGAAGTTTTTATTTTTTTGTCAAAATTCATACGCCTTCGGAATTATTGACCCCATTCGCACTGTTGTGCTTGAAAAAGGGTATGAGGTATTTTGGTTTTTAAAAGAAGAATTAAACTCAAGTTTTCCTTACAAAGGTGACGCCTATACGAATTCGATAAACGCCTTAAAAAAGTATCCCAGCGATGTGATTATCGTTCCGGGCAATGAAGTGCCCCACTATTTAAGAGGGGTGAAAGTGCAAATCTTCCATGGCCTTGCAGGTGAAAAGAGAACGCATTTTAGAATTCGGCACTACTTCGATTTATACCTTACCCAAGGGCCTTTTTTTACCGATAAATTCAATGAACTGAAACAACAACACCGCAATTTTGAGGTGATGGAGACTGGCTGGTCCAAATTGGACAAAATGTATTTGGAGCAAGAGGACTATTCCGAAGAAAAAAAAGAACTACTGAACACTCACAACGCAAAGAAAATCATACTCTTCGCTCCTACCTTTACGCCTTACCTTACGAGTGCTGAGTTTTTGAAAGATGAAATTATTGCACTAGCCTCCAATAAGGAATATCTTATTTTATGTAAGTTTCATGCAATGATGGATCCCGAACTCATTGAAGCATACAAGAATATTGCTACAAATCATGACAATGTTGTTTACGAAGAAGAAAAGAACATCAGTAAGTTTTTAATTCTGGCCGATCTTATGGTGAGTGACACTTCTTCGGTAGTGTATGAATTTTTATTACTGAATAAACCAGTGATTACCTTTAAAAACATTGCTGAAAACAAATATTGGGAAGATATCGACGACCCCACTGTCTTGGCCAAAAGTATTGAAACCACCTTTACTGAAGATACGTATAAGGACGAACGCGAGTTTATTATAAGCAATTATCATCCCTATACGGACGGTAAGTCTTCAGAAAGAATGGTAACGGCCATCGAACGATTTATTCAGAAAAATGGGGTCCCTAAAAAAAGGAAACTTTCACCTTACAGGAAATATAGAATTCACAAAAGGTGGAAAAATCATTTATAGTATTACCCATTGAAATGCAACAGAAAATTGAACAAACGCTAGTCACACTGCAACAAGGAGGGCTCATACTCTACCCCACTGATACGGTATGGGGAATTGGCTGTGACGCGACCAACGAAGCGGCTGTGCAAAAGGTATTTCAACTCAAGAATAGGCAAGAAAGCAAAGCACTTGTTTGTTTGGTTTCTTCACTTCAAATGCTGAAACAAATTGTAGGTGAAGTGCCAGAAACGATATTGCAAATTCTAAAAAACCCATCCAGACCAACCACGATTATTTATGAAAACCCAAGGGGAATGGCCAAAAACCTTATAGCCAGTGATAATACCCTTGCTATTAGAATAGTCAAAGACGAGTTTTGTGAGCAATTGATTGAAAAACTGGGCAAACCTATCGTTTCGACCTCCGCTAATATAAGTGCGGAAAAAACACCACAAAGCTTTCAAGAAATAAGTCGGGAGATTTTGGAAGGCGTAGACTATATCGTAAATTTGCATCGGCAAAAACAAGACGGGCAAACATCGACCATCATTAAGCTAACCCACGAAGGTGAGATGATAGTGATAAGAAGTTAATTCACCCGATCCTCGTAGCCTTAAAACGATGTAATCGATAATCATTAAAACCCTCGCGGACTCCTATATGGCTGAGCCAAACTACAAAACAGCATTACAACATCCCGTCTTCAATACGGTAAGCGTCGCGAATCGAAATCTGGGATTAGAATCCTATGTTATTGGCGGGTTTGTGCGTGATTTTTTGCTGAAACGTGGTGACGCCAAGGATATAGATATTGTGGCAGTTGGCAGTGGCATTGATCTAGCCAAGGAAGTTTCGAACCTCCTTCCCGGTAAACCAAAAGTATCTATTTTCAAAACCTATGGCACTGCCATGTTGAAATCCGGAGCCATCGAATTGGAATTCGTTGGTGCCCGTAAAGAATCTTATCAAGCGGATAGTAGAAATCCTGCTGTGGAGGACGGCACCCTGGAAGAAGATCAAAACAGGCGGGATTTCACAATCAATGCCTTGGCTATAAGTTTGAATGACGATTCCTTCGGAAGACTACTCGATCCGTTCAATGGACTTTCCGATTTGGAGCAAAAAATAATAAGAACTCCCCTCGATCCCGATATCACCTATAGCGATGACCCTCTACGAATGCTTCGCGCTATCCGATTTGCCACGCAGTTGAACTTCAGTATTGAAAAAGAATCGCTACAATCCATTGCGAGAAATGCGGATCGTATTCAGATTATCTCAAAAGAACGTATTGTAGAAGAGTGCCATAAAATATTAGCGGCACCAGTTCCTTCCATAGGTTTTGCCTTGCTACATAAAACGGGTTTATTGCCCTATATTTTTCCAGAATTAGTAGCATTGGAAGGTATTGAAGAAAAAGAAGGTCAAAAGCACAAAGATAACTTTTGGCACACCTTAGAGGTTGTAGATAATATTGCCCAGACCACAGATAACCTTTGGTTACGTTGGGCCGCCTTATTACATGATATTGGAAAAGCTCCTACCAAACGTTTCGACAAAAAGATAGGTTGGACCTTCCATGCGCATGAATTTGTGGGCTCCAAAATGGTATTTAAACTTTTTAAGCGTCTCAAAATGCCATTGAATGATAAAATGAAGTTCGTTCAAAAAATGGTAATGATGAGTTCACGACCTATTGTTTTGGCCAGTGAAGTAACCGATAGCGCCGTGCGCCGATTGGTTTTTGATGCGGGAGATTATGTAGAAGATTTGATGATCCTTTGTGAGGCTGATATCACCACTAAAAACCCAAATCGTTTTAAAAAATACCACAACAACTTTCAAAAGGTAAGGCGTAAAATAGTGGAAGTTGAAGAGCGCGATCATGTTCGTAATTTCCAACCACCAGTGAGTGGAGAGGAGATTATGACCACTTTTGGATTAAAACCTTGCCGGGAAATTGGCGTTATTAAGGATGCCATTAAAGAGGCTATCCTAGAAGGGGAAATCCCTAACGAATATGAAGCAGCTCGTAATTTTATGCTGAAAAAAGGACAAGAAATTGGTTTGAAAGTAGCTTAAGGTTTATGAAGGATAACAAAAAAGTATTTTATTGGTTGCTCATTGGCGGCGGTCTCATTTTCATCATGGTTGTTGTGGGCGGTATTACCAGACTCACACATTCTGGCCTCTCCATTTCCAATTACAAATTAATTTCAGGCACTTTACCTCCATCGAGCCAAGTTGAGTGGGAAGCCGCATTCGAACTTTATAAGCAATACCCAGAATATCAGAAAATCAATAACCAATTCGACTTAGAAGATTTTAAGGATATCTATTTTTGGGAATGGCTGCACCGAGTCATTGGTCGGTTTATCGGTGTCATTTTTATTATTCCTTTCCTCTACTTTCTGAGCCGAAGACAACTTACTAAAGCCACCATTAAGAAGTGCATTGTACTACTCTTTTTAGGAGGGTTTCAAGGGTTTTTGGGTTGGTATATGGTAAAAAGTGGCCTGGTAGAACGCCCAGATGTAAGTCATTACAGATTAGCACTTCATCTAACGACGGCATTCATCACCTTCGCCTATACACTTTGGGTAGCACTGGACATTCGATATCCTGACAAAAAAGAAATAAACAAAAAGTTCAGAAATCTAATCCGATGGGGACTTGCTCTTTTAGTTCTTCAAATTATTTGGGGAGCTTTCGTTGCTGGTTTGGATGCTGGCTTAACTCATAATCATTGGCCGCTAATGAATGACGGAATGTTGATACATGATTCGGTTACGATTGAGCAAAATCCGGTTTGGAAAAACTTTGTGGAAGGAAAGAGTGGGGTTCAGTTTGTGCATCGATACTTAGCCTATATCGTAGTGGGAATTATTGCTGTCATTTGGTTTAGGGCGAGAAAAATGACCTTGGATACACAACAAAGAAATGGAATTAACCTTTTGATAGGGTTGGTCCTGCTTCAATTTATTTTGGGCGTTTTCACCTTGATCCTGCGCGTTCCAGTTTGGTTGGGTGTAACGCATCAAATAGTAGCCTTCTTTTTACTAGCCGCTATGACCTATACCTTACATCGATTTACCAAATGATTTCTGTTGAAAAAACCCCTTGCATATCCTTTACAAGCAAGGAATAAAGTCTAACTTTGCATTCTTAATTTTTGGCAAATGATTTACCGTTTTAGAATTATCCTGGACGCCAATGAGGACGTTTTTCGAGATATCGAAATTGCGGCTACAGCGAGTTTAGAAGATTTACATAATTCCATTTCTCAAGCGTTTGGTTTCGCCGGACAGGAAATGGCATCTTTTTATGTGAGTAACGATTTATGGGAACAAGGAGAGGAGATTGCATTATTCGACATGAATGAAACTCCAGGAAGTATTCGCATTATGCACCAAACTGTCATTGAAGAGGTCACTAATGAGGATCGAACCAAACTCATTTATGTGTATGACTTTTTGAATCTTTGGACTTTTTTGGTTGAATTGGCCGAAATAGCCGAGCCAGAAGAAGGTAAATTCTATCCACATCTCATGTTTGCCCATGGTCAAATCCCCGATGAAGCTCCCGAAAAGGAATTCATTGCAGACGTAGAAGGTGAAGATTCGGAAGAATACGGCTTGGACCCTGAGGATTACGACGACCTAGATTTTGATGAAAACTGGAACTAGCTTGCTCCTCATATTTCAAAGGCATTTCTAAACTTACAACGATTTATTCCTAACACAGCTTATAACTCTTAACATGATCAATCTTTACAGCACCCACATCCAATCGTTATCCATTCACCGTGTTGGGAACAAAAGCAGAACTGAACCCATTTTTCTTTCTGAAAAACCTTATGAAATGGACGATGAGATTAGCCCGCTGTTGAAAGAGTATTTTTTGAAGCCATTTCGGGATAAAGAGGAAAACTATTTTCAGTTTGTTCATGATACTGATTTAGAATTCCACGAATTATTCAACCATGTATCAGAAATTTTTGACAACCCTGAATCGGCGCACGAAGTGAGTAAGAAAATTGCAAAGCATCTTTTCGATCAGTCCACCCATCCCCATATTAAGGCAGGCGAAGTATATGTGGCTTTTCTTGAAAACGTGCAAATTGACAATGAAAAAGTGGACGCTATAGGTATTTTTAAATCTGAAATAAAACAAGACTTTCTTCAATTTTCAGAAGGCGAAAGGCAATTAGACGCTCAACTTCAACAAGGGGTTAACCTAAATAAACTGGATAAAGGAGCACTTATATTCAATACAAAAAAAGAAGAGGGTTACAAGGTACTTTCGGTTGACAGTAACCGGTATGATGCTCGTTATTGGCTGGAAAGTTTCTTAGATGTAGGAGCCTTTGAAGATGATAATTTCTTCACTAAAAAATATTTAAAATTTTGTCAAGATTTCGCTAAAGATGTGGTGCTTCCAGCCGAAGACAAAAAAGAAGAAGTACTATTTATGAACCGTGCTGTTAACCACTTCGCAAAAAATGATCAATTTGAGGAATCAGCTTTTATGAATGAGGTCATCGACAATCCCGACCTCATGCCAGAGTTCAGAAACTACAAAACAGAACAAGCTCCCAAATACAAAATTGAAGACCTTACCAGCTTCCCTATTGCGAATACAGCAGTAACAGCAGCACGCAAAAAAATTAAGAACGTCATTGAACTGGATACCAACATTCAAATTAAATTGGATTTTATTAATCCAGAGAGCGCCGAGAAATTTGTTGAGAAAGGTTGGGACGAAGAAAAGCAGATGTATTATTATCTGGTCTATTTCAACAAAGAACAGAAATCATAGACGATAATACACTATTTCCAAATTCCAATCCTCATTGTTTGGAGTTTGTTTTTTTAAGGGCTTTCCAATAAAGTTGTAACATTTTTTGGGGATGCTCGTCGTATTACTATCTAATCACCAAAATCTAAATTTGTGCATCCCATACTCACGATAAAAAATTTGACCAAAAAATTTGGTCCCATTACGGCAATAAACGATCTGTCGTTCACCATTGAAAAAGGTAACGTTTATGGAATCTTAGGTCCCAACGGTAGCGGAAAATCTACTACGCTTGGCGTGGTTTTAAATGTAGTAAATCGAACTGCTGGAGAATACCATTGGTTTGATGGAACAGATTCTACCCACAATGCCTTAAAGAAGGTGGGAGCTATTATAGAGCGACCCAATTTCTATCCTTATATGACGGCTGTTCAAAACTTAGAACTAGTTTGTCAAATAAAAGACGTCCCTAAGGTGAATATCGAAAAGACTTTAGAAACGGTTGGTCTTTTAGACCGAAAGCACAGCAAGTTCCGTACATTTTCATTGGGTATGAAGCAACGATTAGCAATTGCCTCTGCCCTATTGAACGATCCGGAAATCCTCATACTCGATGAGCCTACTAATGGCTTGGATCCACAAGGAATTCATCAGATTAGAGAAATTATTAAACGCATTGCATCTCAAGGAACCACTATCTTATTGGCTTCTCACTTGTTAGACGAAGTTGAAAAAGTATGTACTCATGTGGTCATTCTTAGAAAAGGAGTAAGTCTGTATTCCGGAAGTGTGGATGGTATGAATGCAAGTCACGGGTTTATAACTTTAGAAAGTGACGATCTAAAAATTCTAGAGGCAGCGTTAACGGAGATGGGCGACTTTACTCACATCAAACAAGAAGGACAATCTCTCGTCGCATATTTGAAGAGCCCCATGGATGCTTCCGACGTAAACAGAAAGCTTTTCAATAAAGGCATTGCCGTATCTCGACTTGAAAAACGCAAAGAAAGCCTCGAAGAACAATTCCTTGAAATCACCAAAAACAACTAACCGCAATGCTACGATTACTCAATATAGAACTTCAGAAATTAAAATTTAACAAGAGTGCAAAGGCGATTACCATCGTATACTTTTCACTCATTTTATTCATCGCGTTCATCGTATCTATCGAATTCAATTTCGGTGGGGTGAAATTTAGAGTTGCGGATCAAGGTATTTTTAACTTTCCATTTATCTGGCATTTTAATGCATGGATTGCCGCTTGGTTGAAGATATTTTTCGCCATTGTGATAGTCTCTATAGTGGCCAATGAATACAGCTATCGCACCTTAAAACAGAATTTAATTGATGGCCTGAGCAAGAAAGAATTTATCACATCTAAATTTCTGACAGTGGTTTTGTTCTCTGTTGCCTCAACAGTATTCTTATTCATAGTATCCCTTATTTTAGGTATGATCTTTTCCGATTATACCGAAATTGGTATCATATTCAGTGATATGCAATATTTGTTTGCCTATTTACTGAAACTATTGTGCTTTTTCAGCTTCTGTATGTTCTTGGCATTCTTAGTAAAAAGATCTGCATTCGCATTAGGGTTTTTAGGATTGTGGCAGGTAGTCGAAGGGCTCATTGCTATCTTATTTCAGTATATCAAAGTAAAAACAGAGGTCGATTTATTCCAATCCGTTTATAATTTTCTACCGCTCAACGCGATGTCCGATCTTATTGAAGAGCCTATCACCCGTTTTGGTGCCGTGCAATCTGCGGCAAGTCAATTAGGAGAGACCTTTAGTGGAGGATATGACGTGCCT
>Ga0316205_10005364_pt1 | contig 10667 bp, 10 predicted proteins | sample 3monthpyrite_MG_FD_204941 | JGI IMG/M metagenome (GOLD analysis project Ga0316205, IMG submission 204941) | Microbial mat bacterial communities from mineral coupon in-situ incubated in ocean water Damariscotta River, Maine, United States -... | ecosystem: Environmental > Aquatic > Marine >...
TAACGCATAATCTTATAACTGTGCCATTGGCACAGTTGTTAATATCCCCTTTAAAACACTTTTTCCAAATTAACTTATTTCATAAACCCTTTAAAACACAAGAGATTATTAGACAAGTTAAAACCGGATCACATAAGGCACAAGCATGATACAATCATTTATAATTACAGGTTTCTTAGGCGTTGGTAAAACGACTATGCTGACTAACACCGTCAAAAAATATTTTTCTGACAAAAAAGTTGCCATTGTCGTCAATGAGTTTGGCGACATTGGTATTGATGGCAATATACTCAGTAATGTATATAGCCAAGTACTTGAGATATCAGAAGGCTGTATCTGTTGCCAGTTAGCTGAAGAGTTTGAAAGTGGTGTCATGGAGATAATAAGCAAGTATGACCCTGAGATCATATTTGTAGAGACCTCAGGTGCATCTGAGCCTTTTCCTATCTTTTTATCCATGCAAAACCTTGGTGTCTCTGTTGAAGGCGTGATCTGTGTTGTTGATGCTAAAAACCTGGCTTCCTACAAAGACAATTCAACTGCCAAATACCAAATCGGCGGTTCAAATATCATAGTGTTAAACAAGACTGATCTAGTGAATGATGATGAGTTGGAAGCCGTAAAAAAGGATGTCGTCGCTATCAAAGAAGAATACAATATCAAAAACACTATGACAGCTAAACCTATCTTTAATAACTATGTCATAAACAGTGCCCAACAAGGCCTTGTTAACCAAGAGGTTTTTGAGGGTGTGTACAAAATTGAAGAGATTATCGGATTAGCAAAAGATTATCAACATCATGATCACGCTGCAAACGATTCGATCACTCAAAAGGTCGCTTACCTCAAAGAAGATATTGAGTTTAATGATGTAGATCAAGTATTAAAGAGTCTTCCAAAAAGTATCTACAGGGTAAAAGGTGTCGTAAAAGTCAAAGATGTGCCAAATCCTATTGTGATAAACTACTCATTTGGCAACGTCTCATTTGAAGAACTGGAAACCTATAAAGAACCGTCTATTATGATATTTATCGGAGAAACTATCGACAATGATGTGAATCTCTTGTGTGAGAAGTTTGATTATTTAAATATACCTAAATTTAAAGTAACCATATAGGGTGCTCTAAGGACCCCCCTGCTCTCGCCGTTAAAATGAATATTGTGTTTAAGTACATTAGATATAAGGGTTCTATCTCTCATGCAATGCATCTGTTTTCATTATTAATATTGTATTGACTTAATAAGATAAATAAAACTCCCTATTGTGACAACTCTCGCTGTATCAACATAATATCTCAGTAGTCTTACTACTATTTTGTTATCATAGTACTATATCGTACTGTAAAGAACCAGAATACGGTTTCTTTGGGTACAGAAGGTTTTTTATGCAAATCGCGGATCATGTTCACACGTTGACAATCGAAGAGGCCCTGAGTATGCTTCAAACAGATGTCGATGGCCTTACCAACAGTGAGGTCAAAAAAAGACAGCAAGAGTTTGGCAGGAATCTCCTTGAAGAACATAAAGTCAGTCGATTCTCTCTTCTGTTAAGACAATTCAAATCGCTCTTTGTGCTTGTCCTTCTCTTTGCCTCCTTTATCTCATTACTTGTCGGAAGTTTTGATGATGCTTTTCTGATTTTACTGATCGTCTGTATCAACACGGCACTTGGCTTTTGGCAGGAACTCAAAGCCTTGACCTCCATTGAAGCCTTGAAAAAGATGACAGAAAGCAAGATCCTCGTCATACGTGATGCTGCTGAGACAACAATCCCATCATCTCAGATCGTACCAGGGGACATTGTCATTCTTCAAGAAGGTGATATTATTCCCGCAGACCTTCGACTGCTCAAAGTAGAAAGCCTGAGTATTGACGAGTCAGTACTTACCGGCGAGTCAGTACCGGTTGTTAAAGAAGCCGCCATCACGCTACCTGAAAAAACACTGCCTTATGAGCTGGATAATATGGCACTTTCTGGCACAGTTGTTGTCAAAGGAAGCGCAACAGCTGTCGTCGTATATACTGCTAAGACAAGCTATCTTGCATCTATCGCAGCAAAAGCCGAGGAAGCATCACCCGAAAGTCCTCTCACCAGAGCACTTGCACTCTTTACAAAAAAGCACCTTTCCGTTGTCTTGTCTATTATTGCTTTTGTCGGCGTGATCGCCTATCTTCAAGGTCGAGAGATTATAGAGATCACACTGCTTGTTATTGCAGAGATCGTCTCATCTATACCAGAAGGTCTTCCTATCGTAGTGACCCTTGTTCTAACCATTGGTGCTATGGCACTTAGCCGTAAAAATGTTCTTGTACGATATCTCCCGACAGTTGAGACCCTCGGTAGTACCACGGTTATTGCATCCGACAAAACCGGAACAATCACCCAGGGCAAACTCATCGTAAAAGAAAGTTTCGCAATCAATGAGACATTTACAAAGATTGCGTCTGCTCTGGCAAATGAGTCAGAGCAAGGTAAGGGTGATCCTATCGATACGGCATTGGCACAATGGCTTGGAGGCCACTATGAAGAGATAAGAGAACAGTTCCGGCGTACGAGCTTTTATCCCTTCGATACGAAATACCGCCTGATGGCTAGTGCCAATATCATCCATGATGAACATAAAATTATTGTCAAGGGAGCCTATGAGTCCCTTAAAGAGTTTGCCCTCAACAGTGAAGACTTTGAAAAACTTGATACCGCCCATGATGACTTTGCTCGAAAAGGATTACGCGTCTTAGCTATGGGCGTAGGGGAGTATGAAAGTGGCGGTATCGAACAATGGAAGGTTGATATCGTAGGGCTTATAGGCTTTCTTGATCCGCCGAAAGAAGATGTAAAAATAGCGGTCGAAACAGCAAAAAGTGCCGGTATACGTATGATGATGATTACCGGTGATAATGCGCTTACGGCTACCGCTATTGCGCAAGAGGTCGGTATCTACACCGAGGGAGACAATGTGTTGAGTGGTCCGGAGATCGCCGAAATCGATGATGAGACACTCAAGTCAAAACTTCACAATACCACTGTTTGGGCCCGCATGCTTCCTGAGCACAAATACCGCATTGTCAAACTCCTCCAAGAAAGCGATGAAATCGTCGCCGTTACAGGCGATGGTGCCAATGATGTTCCCGCACTTAAAGTAGCCGACTTGGGTATTGCGATGGGAAGTGGTACTGAAGCCGCCAAAGCAACGGCAAAAATGATCCTGCTGAACAACGATCTATCCGTCATCGTTGAAGCGGTAAGACAGGGGCGTATCATCGCTGACAATATACGAAAGTCCATCTATTTTCTAGTCACAACGAGTATCGATCAGATTGTGCTAATCTCCGGTGCCATCTTGATGGGTTATCCGTTGCCACTGTATCCGGTACAAATCCTATGGGCTAACATCGTTGCTGACAGTGCTTTGGATAAGACCTTTCCTTTTATACAAGAAGAAGATGATGTCATGCAGCGTCAACCTAAAAAACCGGATGTACAGTTTTTCGACAAACTCCAAATCGCAAGAACCTTGTATGCGTCGGGAGTGATAGGACTTTTAGGGCTCTGGCTTTATATCGACACGATCACCACCAGTGGCCATGATGCTGCAGTATCGATCGTCTTTTCGGCAATTATCGTCTCCATCTGGGTCAACGGACTGCAGTCACTGAAAGAACATGAACCGTTTTTAAAAAATATTCAAATAAGTTTGAGCATCAATCCTTATCTTTGGATAGGTATCTCTGTTGGTGTAGTTCTGCATGGGCTCATACTTACCTTTGCAGGAGAGTGGTTCCATGCGAAGATACCGAGCCTAACAGAGCTAGGCTATATACTTCTTATGGGTTTAAGTGTCTTTGTAGCCATTGAGCTAAGAAAGTGGACTGAACTTTGGTACCGAAGGTATGCTTCTACAAGATGATGTAAATACAAGCTATAGAGTCGAAGGTTTATAAAACATACTCCGCATATGGGAGTATGCACAAGGCCATAAGTTTCTATTCGGCGTTTAAGCGTAGTATATAACCCTTGCCTTGGACCGTATCGATGATCCCTGTACCGATACGCTTACGCATGCGGAGGACAAGATTACGCAGGGCATGCCCATCATCTTCAAGACCGCCCCAGATCACAGACTCCAGATATTCATGGGTCAACGGTCGGTTTATATTTGTCATAAACGTATGTAAAAGATTAGATTCTTTTTGGCTCAGATGAACTTCTATCTCGTTTACAAACAAAGTGCGCCCGGCAACATCATACTTAACCGTTTCACTGAGTGTCAATAAGTTGTCATTCATCAATTTTGAGACCTTGATCTCAAGCTCTCTCAGATCAAAAGGTTTTTTGAGGTACTCATCACAACCCACGGCATACGCATCCATGATTGTCTCTATATCCGTATATCCACTTACCATGATAGCTGGCACGTGCGGATATTTCTGACGAAGATCCTTAAGCAATGCGATGCCGTCAGATTCAGGAAGGTTAATATCAATGATATACAGATCATAGACTGTATCTTTGACTGCCTTCAAGACACCGTCTACATCCACAAAGTCATCACAAACCCAACCTTTTTTTTCAAAAAAGTTATGCATAAGGGCCAAAAAGACCGTATCATCTTCTACTAGGGCACATCGTCTGATAATAGATCCTTAATATGAAAATTCGAGTTCACTGAAATTCTAAACCAATATAAATAGTTTAACATAAATTAAAGGGGTTTTTTAGGACAAGTCCCGGATCGGGGGAATCCGGTACTAAAACATGTAAAAAGTTAATAAATAATCTAGACAAGTACGGACATCGGGGGAATATCCGTATCTTGTGACCAACCGAATCATGCATAAGGTGGATAGCAGAATTCTAATAGTTTAGAGTAAATGAAGTGTAAATCACTCTCTTGCCATTGCATCAAGCAGGTCAAACAACTCTTGACTTGCTATCTCCATCTGCTCAAAGTTTGAAACAAGGATATCCGGATTATTCGCATCGAAGATCTTATCATGATTAACAAAATCCATATTGGCATGCAGCTTCTCATGGACTGTTTTGTGAGGTGCACCTATCTGTCTGAACGCATTCGTATGGCTAAAGCGAAGTGCCTCATCAGAGTTCAGCCATTGACCGAGTCTACATGCATCCGAATCCTCAAAGCTGCCGTCTTTATACTCGCCTAGAACAGCGGAGTAGGCCGATGACTTTAAGATAATATGATCAATCTTGCTCAAAGTCACAAAGAGACGATTTTGAATCCCGTTTGCCGACCGGGCTGATGTTTTGGAGAGTTCGTAAAAACGTGTAAATATCTCCTCAAAACTTTGTATCTCATCATTTGAACTTGTCGCAAGCTCAGAGACATGCTCCGAATTGTTTTGGATCTCATTTGATTCCTGCTGCAGGGTCGAGATCGTGATCTCGATCTCATGCGTTGCCTTCTGTGTACGCTCGGCAAGTTTTCTTACCTCATCCGCCACAACAGCAAATCCGCGTCCGTGTTCTCCGGCGCGAGCCGCTTCAATTGCAGCGTTAAGAGCCAAAAGGTTGGTCTGGTCGGCTATATCTTTGATAAGCCCTACAACTTCGGATATCTCTTGCGATCGACTGTGCAGGCTATTTACACCTTCGTGTGAAGCGCTGATAAGCTCGGTAAGTTCTGAGAGTTTCTTGCTGACAGAAAAAACGCTCTCTCGACTCTTTGAAGCTTCATCTGCTGTCGTCTGGGCACTGTGAACGATCTTCTCAGACTCTACTTCTGCATTACGCACATCACTTTGAATCAGTGTCAGGCCACCGCCAAGACCGCCACCCATCTTGTTGAACTTTTCTGCCATCTCTCCGCGGATCTTAGTCTTATGCCCCAAAGATATTGCCTCAATCGACGCGTTTAACTTTATGCAGGTTTCTTTGAACATACCGTGCAATCCGACAGGAAAAGTACGGCGGTAGGTCTTACCATCTGACGCCATCTCGATGGATGTAGAGACATCCCGCATAAAAGCTTCCAACTGGTCAAGCATATCATTTACAGACCACGCTAACTCCTCTTGACCTTTGTCACTCGAATGTATATGGATGATACGCTGTTCAAGATCCCCATTTACTGCTGCGGCAAGCACACGTCTGATCTCATCTCGCATTTGAATGTTTAGCTTCGATGCCTTTTCATCCGTTAAAGCTGAGACAACAATCACAAGCAGTCCTATTATCAAAAGGATATATTCTCCGATATAAAGTCCATACAGTGCAGTAAGGATTAAACCAATGACAAGCGCTAAACTCTGTTTATTCTTGAATAGAGATGATAAGTTCATTATAGTCCACTCCTTTCTCTTGCAATACGTCTGTCAGTATCTTTGATGAAGCAGCTGTTCCACCGTTTTTTTCAGCTTCAAGCATTTTTGCATACAGAGGCTTGATGATCTCAAGTGCTTTCGGATTGGGCTTACGTCTGGCAGAATAATATCCTATGATGTTCCCCTTGACATCCAAAGATGCCGTTACATTTGCGAAGACCCAGTATTCATTCTTGTTTTTAGTTAGGTTCAGGACAAAAGCAAAAACTTCTTCTTTTTTCTGTATCCGATCCCATAACAGTTGAAAAACAGCCTTGGGCATCTTGGGATGGCGGATCATGTTGTGAGGAGCACCCAACAGCTCTTCTTCACTATACTCTGCCATCTCAATAAAAATACGATTACAGTATGTTATTTTCCCCTTGAGGTCTGTTTTTGAAACAATAAAATCGTTCTCGTTCATTGTCCGTTCCATAAACTTCCTTATACAATAATTTTGTGATTATAGCATAGTGATATGGTAATTAATACGTCTGAATTAAAATGATGAAAGCCCTTGTCTTAGCCTGTACACATAAAATCCTTTTACACTACATTCAGCTGTATTCCTATAAAAAGATGCTTGATCATCAACAGCAGATGCTCTGTCATCCCGATAAAGAAAACATTTCTTAATTCTTGGCTATATTACGTATCTAGATAGCAAGTACCAAGCACTAATATTTTTTTTGAAGGATAATATATGAAATGGATTATTTTTACCGTATTGATAACAAACATCCTCTTCTCAGCAGAGATCGATATCAACTTATATGAGGGTGCCGATACAGAAGCCTATTATCAAAAGATCCAGGATCAGATCGATACGGCTTCCAAAAACAGACTGTACTCAAATGATATCATTCAAGAAGAAAAGCTCTACTTATCAAGACTGCGCAGCGCTTCTTCTCAGACTATTCATATTGAACATTTTGACACACAAGTCTTTGAGGGTAAAACGACCATTGCCTTAGATCATTACCATAGTGTCTTAGAAAAAGCAGCCGAATTACGTTTAAAGCTGTCTGAACGTCGTTCTTTGCTTGATGACATCCATTCCGAACTCAAACATTCTCACAAGCTTATTAAAAACCTGATTGAAGAAGATAAGCCTAAACTACTATCATACCAGCTGCAATACGCCTATTACAAACTCCAGCAAAAAAACCTAAAAGAGACACTAGAGCTACTCCAGACACATGAAAAGGAGATTCTAAAGATACTTTCGTTTAATCTTTCATTAATAGCCCCTGATGATCTGGCAGAGGTTGAAAATAAACTCCTCGCTATTGATACCCAGATCGAAAAAACCCGCCAAGAGAAGATGAGCCTGCAGATAAATCTTGAAAAAGCATTGATCGAAGAGAGTGCAAAAGTAAGCTATCTTGACGAGAAGACAGCTGCCAAGAACTTACAATATCAACAAGAGGTCAAAACCAAGATGATCCTGCAGATACAAAAATCTCTCTACATGATACAAGATCGGCATAATAAAGACTTTTTCGACCTTATCGATGATATCAACATACTTATTAAAAGTATTTCCAAAGAAGAGCAGCCTCTTTACCTGGAACAAGTCGCAGTTCTCAGAGATCTTGCAAAAGAGACTCTTGGTTCCGCAAAACTCTTTTTTGCAGACACGCTCTATGAGACAATAGAACTCATCACTACATTAAAAGGCTCCTTCTCTAGACCTCTGTTTGTCTACAATGAACAGCCTATCAGTATATTGAGCCTGTTAAAGATCCTTCTGTGGATCATCATCGGATTTCTTATAGGGGCATTTTATAAGCGCTGGATAGCTCGGGTATCGCGTCGATGGCCGAATATGAGCCAAATGTCAGTACGCCTGGCCTCTAATATCGGATATTATCTCATCATCATCAGCACATTTATGATCGCGATTGGAAGCGTAGGCATAGATATGACATCCATATCCCTGATTGCGGGGGCCTTGTCCATCGGTATCGGTTTTGGTCTTCAGACCGTTGTTTCCAACTTCATTGCCGGCATCATACTGATGTTTGAGCGTACGATACGTATCGGTGACACCATCGAGATCAGTGATATTCTGCGCGGAAGAGTGACAGATATGCGGATACGTTCGACAACGGTCAAGACTTTTGATAATGTCGATATCGTCGTGCCAAACTCCTCATTTATCCAAAATAACGTCATCAACTGGACCCTGGAAGACTTGACACGTCGACTGCATATCCCTTTTGGCGTCGCTTACGGAAGCGATGTTGAAGAGGTAAAAAAAGTTGTCCTGGACGAGTTGGAACATAGCGATCTGAAATATATCCGAAACAACAAAGACAAGCATCCTGAAATCTGGATGATTGCCATGAACAACAGCAGTGTTGACTTTGAACTGCTGGTATGGATCGAATGGGACAATAAGCTGCGCCCGAACTCTTTCAAATCCGACTTTTTGATACTGATCTACAATGCATTGAACAAGAACGGTATCCAAATTCCATTCCCACAACTCGATCTGCATGTTAAACACATGCCTTCTGAAGTACTAAAATAAAGGTAAGCCCATGAGAAAAGCCGGTACTGATCATACGAAAAATAGAAAAAAATACACGATCCCAAATCCTCCGGATGCCTGGACGCGCAAAGAAAAACTCCCCTCTGAACACTATAAACCAATAAATGAGGATCCAGATGCACCCAAACGGATGAAAAAGATCCTGGAGCACCCTAACTATCGTCGTGCGGACGAAGACGCTGACTTTTTAAAAGAAGATGCGGCACGCAGTATACGACTGCAAGTCGACTACCTCAAAACAGAACTCTTGCTCAAAGAATACGGCATCGAGTCTACGATAGCTGTTTTCGGTGGGACACGTATTGTCGAAACAGCAGAAGCGACTCGGCATCTTCACGAGATACATGAAGCTTTGAAAAATGACCCCGAGAACAAAACACTATTACGTAAGCAAACCATCATGAGCAAGGTCCTTGAGAAGAGTCATTTTTATGATATCGGACGCGAGTTTGGACAGATCGTCGGCAGCTCAGGCGAAGGTGCCTGTGACTGTCGCGTCACCCTTATGACAGGCGGCGGACCGGGAATCATGGAAGCCGCAAACAGAGGTGCGTTTGACGTCGGTGCCAAATCAATAGGTTTGAACATCAAACTTCCGCATGAGCAATTTCCCAATCCTTACATCACGCCTGAACTCTCGTTTCAATTCCACTACTTCAGTATGCGAAAACTCCACTTTTTCAGACGGGCCAAAGCCTTGGTGGCATTTCCGGGAGGATTTGGCACCTTGGATGAACTGCTTGAAGCCTTGACCCTGGTACAGACTCGAAAAGTCGCGCCTTTTCCTATTATCTTGGTGGGCAAAGAGTTTTGGGACAAAACCATCAACTTTGCTCACCTGCTTGATGAAGGTGTAATCGATGCTGAAGACATGAAACTGTTTTGGTACGCCGAAAGCGCCGAAGAGATATGGGAAGGTATACTTCTGTGGCATACTGAAAACGGTACGCCGCTACTCTAACCTTCTTTAAAAAAAGAGGACCTACCTCTCCATCTTGGCAGGACTGTATTTCATTGCTAAGACCCGCAGAATAAAAAGAATCCCAATAATACCCAATATTGAAGTGATCTTGATCATATCAAACTTGTCATTAGCGATGAGCATAATATCACGGATAAAAAAAATAATCGTCGAGTCTATCATCAAACGCATCTTAAGACGGTTCTCATCACCGAACAGAAACTCGATCAGCATCCGGACAAGCTCAAGGATGATGATGAACTCCAGCAACGCAACCACTAAGTGTGAGAAGCTGTCTATCATATGCATGTCTTTGACAGTAATAAAAAGTCCCAATGTTATAAAAAACTTAATGAAGATCGGAGCTTTTTCAATAGTAAAGTAACGTTTCATTTAAACTCTTTTTTTAACAAGATTATACCTTGTTTTGCTACAATACAGCACTATTAATATGGAGAAACCTATGGATGATCTGCTAAAAATTCTTGATCCCCTTCACTCGGAAGACCTTGCCAATACAGAACATCCTTCGATCTTTGATGAAAATGAAGCCTATGACATGCTTATCATGAGACTACCCGTCATCGGTACTCTTCTTGAGATGACCTCTATGGGTTTTATCATCACACCTGAGAAAAGTTATTACTATGATAAGAGCAAAAAAAACTTTCAAGCCTTTGATGACCGATTCAATGATCCCTATAAGACTATCGACACTCTGGTAGACAGACTGCTCAAGACATTTTCAAAATATAAAGATCTGATCGCAGATATGGAAGAGTTTCTCTATCTTGACAAGAGTACAGACAACTTCATGACCCAATG
>Ga0316205_10005366_pt1 | contig 10665 bp, 9 predicted proteins | sample 3monthpyrite_MG_FD_204941 | JGI IMG/M metagenome (GOLD analysis project Ga0316205, IMG submission 204941) | Microbial mat bacterial communities from mineral coupon in-situ incubated in ocean water Damariscotta River, Maine, United States -... | ecosystem: Environmental > Aquatic > Marine >...
AAAGGTCAATCGTTTATTGCTCATTTTTATCCTATTTCTTTTTGTAATAAATCCAATCCTTCGCGAATAATCTGTTGATGTGGTTGTTTGGAAATACAAATAAATTCAGTCAATGAAAAGTCCTCAGGAATAACCTCATACAAACCAAGTTGTTCCATTTCATCCAAATCTTTAACCATACATGCCTTTAGTAGCTGAAGTGGATAAATATCTAACGGAAATACCTCCTCATACATACCAGTAACTACAAATGCCCTGTGTTCTCCATTTATATTTGTATCAAGATCATATTTCTTGTTGGGTTGTAACCATGAAAATGTTAGCGCTCTTGTAGCAGATAATTTATCAAATACCGGTTTGTTCCAACCAAAAAATTCGTAATCATCTCCTTCAGGAATAACAGTTACTGTATTGTTATAAAAACCAAGAAATCCATCCGGACTCGTCTTTTTTCCTGTCAGAACATCTCCATTAATCACACGAAATCTCTCGTCTTTTACCCCACTGGCATATAAAAACGTAGCTATCTCTGCACCAATTTTTGTTGAAAAATATTTTGGAGCCTTCACTGTTGAACCAGCAAGGGCAATGGTACGCTGGGCATTAAATCTACCCGTTAAAAGTAACTCACCAATTATAACAAGGTCTTGAGGGGTAACTGTCCAAACTACTTCGCCTTTATTTATTGGATCTAATTTATTTATTTGAGTGCCCACCAATCCTGCAGGATGGGGTCCGGACACTTTGTGTATTTCTATATCCTGGAGTTTAGCAAAGGGAGAACTGGAACCCTTAATGGAAACATGAACCTTTCCCGGGGTAAGTTTTCCAAGAGCGGTTAATGCCGCTTGTAGTTCTTCTTCCTTTCCCTTTAGGGTATAATCCAAATCTGCAGCCAAGGGAGCCGTAACAAAAGCGGATATGAAAATGGCCTTTGGAGTCACTGTCGGATCTGCAACATGATCATAAGGACGTTGTCTGATAAAAGGCCAGCATCCCGATTTAAGAAGTAGAGACTTGATTTCTTCCGAATCAGCACCGGATCGCATTTTGGAATGCTCCATATAGTCCTGAGACTTATCTGCAAGAATTTTTATGGTCAAAATTTTTCTTCGAGCTCCTCTGATTATTTCAATTAATTCTCCACTCACTGGAGAAGCGAAAAGCATGTCCTTGTTATCCTTGCTATAAAACAAAGGTTCGCCTGCCTTTACCTCTGACCCTTGTTTAACTAACATTTTGGGCATTATACCATGAAAATCTAGGAGATTGATGGCGTAAACATTACTTAAAACTGCTTTAGATGTATTTTGCTCGGCCGCACCGACAAGATTAATGTTCAAGCCTTTCTTGATCCTAATGTCTTTAGACATAAATTGTAAACATTTAGTTTAACAAAATTTCGTCCAAAAATAGTACTTATGGTACTGTTTTCATAATTATTAACTATAATTTTGGGCATTACATCGATATCACTTTTTTGGGCATGCATTTTGTTTACCTTTATCTCAAAAACAGGCTAAAAATGCGTTTATTTCTTAAACAGCTATTCTTCTTTTTCCTTACCACCCAATTATATTCACAGATTCAGGAAGAGGTGAACCCGCCTGAAAATATAAAGACTATTATTTTTAAGGGACCTACTGACGATCAGTTTCCCGTTATCAAATTGGGAGATCCAATTTATCTCGAGTTTGATGATTTGACCGCAAGTGAGCAAGACTACTATTATAAAATTGTTCATTGCGATTATGATTGGACACCATCCGATCTACTTAGATCACAATACATTCGAGGGACAGACAACCAAAGAATTATTAATTACAGTAACAGTTTTAATACTCTGGAAACCTATTCTAATTATCACTTGACCATTCCCAACAAAGTGGTAAGTTTAAAAGTTAGCGGTAATTATGTACTTGAAATTTACAATTCTAACTACGAACTCCAATTTTCAAGACGATTTGTAGTTTTCAAGGATTTGGCAAAAGTTGGAGCCACAACCCGTAATTCCAGAAATTTTGATTTTCTCAATCAAAAACAATCTGTACAATTTACAATTAACCCATTCAATCTTCAACTTATTAATCCTTTAAAAGAAGTGAAAGTTGCAATAATTCAAAATTATCAGTGGTCTAATGCCATTACCAATGTGCCGCCACAATATACGCTGGGCAATTCTTTGGTATATAAATATGATATTGAAACCAGTTTTTTTGGGGGAAATGAATTCCTCAATTTTGACACCAGTGATTTGCGAGCTCCTTCCTCTGCGATTTCCCGTATTGACTATCAAGAACTTTACCATCATTATCTTTTTACAAACGACTATAGATTTGATAAGGCATATACTTATTTTCCTGACATTAATGGCGATTTTGTAATTCGCACCTTACAAGGTGAAGATCCATCCAGAGAATCAGAATATACCATGATCCATTTCAGTCTTCCATATACCGTGGATATTGGATTAAATGAGATTTATGTCTATGGAAAATTCAATAACTATGCCCTGGAGGAAGGGAACAAAATGAATTACAATTCCGAGACAGGAAATATGGAAGCTGTAATAAAAATTAAACAGGGGTTTTACAACTATAAATACGTCCTTAAAAGTGAGGATGGCAGCATTGACCTGAACAAAGTTTCTGGTAATTTTAATTTTACAGAAAATAATTATTTAATACTGGTTTATTACAGAAATTTCGGCGATCTATATGATAGCATAATTGGTATTGGTTCAACAAATTCTGAAAACATTACCAACTAATACTTTTCACTAGTTATAGCAAAAGGGAGTTTTATAGACTCAAAACTATTAGAATTTAAATAATCCCTAACTGTTAAAAAGTGTTTTTGTGAAGGCATAATAAATGAGTAAAATTTAATCTCCGGATCCTGCTTAAATAGCAAGAAATATTTTGTAAGATGTTGTATTTTAATTATTTAGTTAGATTAAATATTAACATTTTCTAATATAAATATCGAGTTATTACAATAATTTTCATAACATTGGGTTTAATTCTATACACTTATAATTCTGAGGATTGGGATATATGATTCTTCGCAACAAAAATTCATATCCAAAAATATGTTTTGAGATTATTGAGCAGTTAAAAGAAAAACTTCCCAATTATCTTTTTTACCATTCTATAGATCATATTATAGATGTTGCCAATGTATGTAACGATTATATTGAATATTACAATATTCCCGAAGAAATGGCCAATCTTATACGAATTGCCGCAATCTGTCATGATTATGGTTTTGTAGTATCTCGTTTAAATCATGAAGAACGCAGCATTGTTGAAATTCAACCATTTTTAACTCCTATTCTTACAAGCGAGGAAGTGGCAATAGTAAATGGAATGATAAGGGCCACAAAAGTACCTCAAGAACCTAAGACTTTTTATGAAGAAATTTTGGCCGATGCCGATTTAGACTACCTGGGAAGAAAGGACTATAATGACATTAGCACTAAACTATTCAAAGAATATCTGCATTTCGACATCGTTTCTAATAAAATTGAGTGGTTAGACCTGCAAATTTGGTTTTTGGAAAATCATAAATTCCATACCGATTTTGCTAAGAAGAATCGTGAGAAATTAAAATCTGAAAAGATAAAGGAACTCAAATCCCTTAGATTGGCAGCCAATTTTAAATGATTTTTGATAATAACAGCTGTAATCGAGATTAGCAAACTTTACAACGAAATCTTTTATTCCTAATTTAGGGTGTTTCATCCTTTTTAAGTTCCTATGATAATTTCCGATATGATCTTTCTTCAGGTTTGAATCAAAATCCGGGTCTTATCAACCAATGAAATCCCTCAATTACCTATATTTAAGGGGTTATAAGACAGAAATACATCAGAAAAAAACATACATACACCGATAATCTAATCTGAAGTTTTCATAATCAGTTGCTATTATCTATCTTGGCCACCAAAGTTTTCTTAGGAGAGTTGCTTAAATGTGGTTTTACTCCCTACTTGAAAAATGGTTTAAGTAGATTTTTCGATTGAGCTTATATTTAAAACTATTGTTAAATAAAGCTGGTCTAATGCGATTTTTTTTATTTTAGCAGATATAACGGATATGCTACTCATATTGAGAAATACCGTTATTTATTAGCATGAAAAAGATGATTACACAAGTAACCAAAGGCATAAAAATTTCAGTGAATACTAGTTTTGAAGGAACCTTCTTTAAAAACTATAAAATGCATTTTGCTTTTGGTTATACCATTACTATAGAAAATCAAAGTAAAGATTCTGTTCAATTAACTTCAAGGCACTGGCAAATATATGATGCTCTAAATGACTTTGAAATTTTAGATGGTGAAGGTGTTATTGGAAAAAAACCTGTTATTAAACCAGGTGAATCTCACACTTACAGCTCCGGATGCCTGCTTGCATCTCCTATTGGAGCAATGAAAGGCCATTATAATATGGTAAATTTCACTACTAATGAAAAATTCAGAGTCTACATTCCTTCTTTTAAATTCAGTGCACCATTCGCTCTGAATTAATGATTCCTTTTACCTTGTTTAAATTTTATAAACGTTTAGGGTTTTAGTACCTTTGACATGAAAATTTAACTAACAAAATTGATTATGGGTAAAGGTTTTTTTGAAGTCCCGCTGGCTATTAATGAACCAATAAAAAGTTATGCACCTGGTACTCCGGAAAGAGACGAGGTTTTAATGCAATATAAAGAATACTTCAATGGTAGTCTGGAAGTGCCTTTGTATATTGGAAGTGATGAAATAACAACATCAAATACGAGAGCAATGTCACCTCCGCATGATCATAAACATATTTTGGGCAAGTATCATCTTGCCGAAAAAAGTCATGTTAGTTTGGCCATAGAAAATGCACTCGAATCAAGAGCGGCATGGGCATCGTTACCATGGGAACAAAGAGCCAGTATTTTCTTAAAAGCAGCAGATCTTATCGCAGGGCCCTACAGGGCTAAAATTAATGCAGCTACTATGTTGGCGCAGTCAAAAACGATACATCAGGCGGAAATTGATGCAGCCTGTGAATTAATAGACTTCCTCAGATTTAATGTATCCTATATGTCTCAGATATATGCGGAACAGCCTGAATCATCGGAAGGAATCTGGAATCGTGTGGAGTATAGACCTCTAGAAGGTTTTATTTATGCAATTACCCCTTTTAACTTTACAGCAATAGCAGGTAATCTTCCGGCAAGTGCAGCTATGATGGGTAATGTTGTGGTATGGAAACCCAGTGATAGCCAAATTTTTTCGGCCAAAGTAATTGTGGACATTTTTAAGGAAGCTGGACTGCCAGATGGGGTAATCAATGTGGTTTACGGTGATCCTGTTATGATTACAGACACCATTTTAGCTAGTGCCGACTTTTCAGGAATTCATTTTACGGGAAGCACCCATGTTTTTAAATCCTTGTGGAAACAGATTGGGAATAATATTGACTGCTATAAAACCTATCCGAAAATTGTTGGAGAAACTGGTGGTAAGGACTTTATAATTGCGCACCCAACAGCAAAACCCCAGCAGGTAGCAACCGCAATTACACGGGGCGCCTTTGAATTCCAGGGCCAAAAGTGCAGTGCTGCCTCACGTGTTTATTTACCAAAGTCTTCTTCCGTCGAAATCCTCGATTTGGTAAAACAGGATGTGGAATCATTCAATCCTCCCGGATCTCCTGAAAATATGAGCAACTATATCACAGCTGTAATACATGAAGGATCATTTGACAAATTAGCTTCCTATATTGATCAGGCTAAAAAAGATAAGGATGCTAGTATAATTGTTGGTGGTAATTATGATAAATCCAAGGGTTATTTTATAGAACCTACCGTAATACTAACCACGGACCCCCATTATTCTACTATGGAAACCGAATTGTTCGGACCGGTAGTTACAATTTATGTCTATGAAGATAAGGATTGGTCCAAAACTCTAAAATTAGTTGATACTACTTCTGAATATGCACTTACAGGTGCTGTTTTGGCAAAAGACCGATATGCAATAAATGAAGCCACGAAAGCACTTCAGAACTGCGCAGGTAATTTCTATATAAACGACAAACCCACAGGGGCTGTAGTGGGTCAGCAACCTTTTGGTGGCGCCAGGGCTTCAGGGACAAATGACAAAGCAGGTTCTGCTCAAAATTTACTTCGATGGGTTTCACCGAGGTTGATCAAAGAAACTTTTGTAACCCCCGAGGATTATCGCTATCCGTTTTTGGGATAAAGGATAAAGGCAATTAATCTCTGTTTTGTTCAATACAGAAGGCTTTGATACTGAATAGTTGAAGCGCCTGAGCGTGCTACATTCCAAAAATCTGTTCGAAATAATTATTGTTTCTTTTTTTAACATAACTTCCGGGCTGATTGCTTTATCTTAAGGTGCTTTTTACCATTAACCAGGCACAACTATGAAAAAATTGCTACTGCTTTTCATCACTATTTCTTGTTTATTTACGTATTCACAGAATCAGAATATAAAATTAGCTGCTGATATATGGCCACCCTTTTCAAATGTAGAAGGAGAAAAAGGCTTCGCCCTCCAATTAGTAAAGGAAGCACTTGAAAGAGGAGGTGTCCAAATGGAATTGACCATTACAGGATTTGATCCGGTAATGGAAGGTATCATCTCCGGCACTTACCAGGGAAGTCCAACTTTATGGAAAACAGAAGACCGGGAAAATTATTTACTTTATTCTGAACCCTATCTTGAAAACCGTTTGATTTTAGTCGGCAGAAAAGGCAGTGATGTAAGTGCGAAATCACTAAGTGAATTAAAAAATAAACGAATTGCGATTATAAGTGGTTATGCATATGGATCCTCCGTTTATACCAATCTGGATATCGTTCTTATTCCAGGTAAAAGTGATCAGAGAAATCTTGAAAAATTACTAACTTTCAAGGCAGATTACATGCTGGTAGATGAACTACTTATATCCTATTTACTAACCTATCAGCTAAATGATATTAGCAGATTTCTTGAAATTGGTAAAGAAGCTTTTTTGGTACAACCCCTTCACTTTGCCATTTTAAAGGATATACCGGATGCGCAAAAAATAATGGACGACTTTAATAACAATATTATTAAAATGATGTCTGATGGCACTTATAATAAGATACTGGAATTGAATTGGATACAATCCGATATTGACGGTGATGGAGTTCTTGAATTGGTCTTGAATGGAGATAGTGCAGGCAAAAATGCACCAGCTTCTTATTATAAATTGATGACTAATACCGCAATGACTGAAGGTAATGAAAGGTATTATATAAACGGAGAAATTTATAATGGATGGCAGGTTGTTCCGGCTAAGTATAAGACTGACATTATTAAGGCAGCCAACATGACTGATTCTCCATCTTCTGGTTTAAAATTAAAGTTCTAAGACGAGCTGTGCAATAACTCCCTAAGCTTCCTCAGTTTGATTGAAAAAATAAAAATTTATGCTTTCTTGTTGATATTATCAGAACTGAATGAAATTATATTCTTCATAAAAAGCCCATTATTCCGTTTCTAGGCTGAAATAATAATTTTTAGTAAATTTTGGTTTAACAATTGATTTTCAATACATTATAGACTTAAAGTTAGCTTTCCTATACTTTTTATGTAAATTTAACGTTAATTAATTGTAAATTAAATATAAAATACTACATTGTTATATACTCTAAATCAAAATTATGAAAGCGAATGACAATTCAAAGTCAAAAAAAACAGGTTTAAACAAACTAGTTAGCTACGTCAAAACCTATGCAGAAAATTGCAGGTACTCTTTTAATATGATGTTGATGCTTTAACTGTTCCCTTTATACTTCATTGGCAAATAGACCACTTTTTTGGTCTTAAAAAAGTCCTCCTTAAAGAATTCGGACAATTCAAATATCTGTACATTTTTATAGCCTTTTAACTCTTCAGACAAGTCCCCACCTTTTAAATAAAGGATCCCATTTTTAAGTTCATGTACAGATTTTTTCTTTATACGACCCTGAACCCATCTAACAAATGTAGGCATGGCGGCTACTGCCCTACTAACAATAAAATCGAACTGATCATCCACTTCCTCAACCCTTTTGTGATAGGTGATAACATTTTTTAATTCGAGGCCGGTGACCACTTCTTCTACGACTTTTATTTTCTTACCAATAGCATCTACCAATGTAAAACGGGACTCAGGATATAGTATAGCGAGAGGGATTCCCGGAAAACCACCTCCGGTTCCAACATCCAGAACAGAGGCCCCTTTTATAAATGGTTGAATTTTAGCTATCCCCAGAGAGTGAAGTACATGACGCAGATAGAGTTCCTCTATATCTTTTCTCGATACTACATTTATTTTTTTATTCCAATCCTTATATAAAACTTCAAGGCTCAAAAATTGCTCTTTTTGAATTTCAGATAAATTGGGAAAATATTTAAATATTATATCAGCTTGCATATGTACCTTTGTATTTTACCAAAAATAATACATTCACCACTAACGCTATTTATAATTATCGCACGTGAAGGGTATTAAAAAGGAAGATATTACGTTATATTTACATAAATGATTTCTGCATATGGATTCAACCACGATTAAATTTTCTCGAAAAGATTCGGCACAGTTCTTCAAAACCTTGAACAAAAGAGTTAATGATTATTTCAAGGAAAATGATATAAAGAAAACTGGAAACTGGCGGTTATATTTCAAAACGGCTATTATGTTTGGTCTTTTTCTTGCTCCCTATTTTTTAATACTGACTTTAAATTTGCCAAATTGGGCAAATTTCTTACTAACTATTACGATGGGAGTTGGAATGGCGGGCGTTGGTATGAATGTTATGCACGATGGAAACCACGGATCCTACTCAACCAAAAAGTGGGTGAACAAACTAATGGGGAGTAGTATTTATATTCTAGCGGGAAATGTTTATAACTGGCAGGTTCAGCATAATGTATTACATCATACTTATACCAATATTCACGCTCACGATGAAGATCTTGAAGCAGGAAGAATATTACGCTTTTCCGAACATGCCAAATGGCACAGGTTTCATAAGTTTCAGCATTACTATTCCTTATTCCTTTATGGACTACTAACTTTTAATTGGGCAATTACGACAGATTTTATGCAAATGTACCGCTATACCAAACGTAAGTTGTCTTATGGTAAGTTTCCGAATCCTTTCCTGAACTGGAGCGTTTTAGTGGCTACTAAAATGATTTATATAACAATATGGATAGTATTGCCCATGCTGATTTTAGACATTGCATGGTGGAAAATACTACTTGGCTTTTTTGTTATGCACTATGTTGCAGGTGTAATTCTTAGTGTTGTTTTTCAATTAGCGCACGTGGTAGATGAAGCAGAAACTCCTTTACCCGAAGAAGATGGTACCATGAAAAATACATGGGCTATTCATCAATTACTGACAACTGTTAACTTTGGAACTAAAAACAAGGTTGTAAATTGGTTTACAGGCGGATTAAATCATCAGGTAGAGCATCATATCTTTCCAAATATCAGCCATATTCATTACACAAAAATCTCCAAAATTGTTAAACAGACCGCAAAGGAATTTAATTTACCCTATAACGAGTACAAAACTACAAGAAAAGCCATAATTTCGCATTTCAAACACTTAAAAGAATTAGGCAAGAAGCCTTCATTACAGTACCAGTAAATTTATCGCAAGAATGAGCAACCTTTTATCCGATAGAATTAAAAATATGTCTACTTCGGCCACTTTAGCTATGGCCGCAAAAGCTAGGGAATTAAGAACTCAGGGGAAAGATATCATTGGGTTAAGCCTGGGGGAACCCGATTTCAATATCCCAGAATTTATCAAGGATGCAGCAAAAAAAGCAATTGATGAGAATTATAGCAGTTACTCCCCGGTAGATGGATACGCAGATCTTAAACAGGCTATATCCAACAAATTTAAAAGGGATAATAACCTGGATTACGGGTTAAACCAAATAGTGGTATCTACAGGGGCAAAACAATCTCTTGCTAATGTAGCAATGGTAATAATCAATAAAGGGGACGAAGTAATATTACCCGCTCCTTATTGGGTAAGCTACAGTGATATTGTGAAACTCGCAGAAGGTGTCCCGGTTGAGGTTCCAACCAGTATAGAAACAGATTTTAAGATGACGCCGGAACAATTGGAAGCGGCCATCACCCCCAAAACAAAAATGATCTGGTTCAGTTCACCCTGTAATCCAAGTGGCTCAGTTTATAATAAAGAAGAGCTGGAAGGCATTGCCCGAATATTAAATAATTATCCGGGAATACTGGTTGTATCCGATGAGATATACGAACATATTAATTTCAGGGGTAAACATGAAAGTATTGCGACAATTGATGGAATGTATGACAGAACCATTACTGTAAATGGTGTGTCTAAAGCCTTTGCTATGACGGGATGGAGAATTGGTTATATAGGAGCGCCTGAATGGATCGCTAAGGCCTGTACGAAATTTCAGGGTCAAATCACCAGTGGTGCAAATGCTATTGCACAACGCGCTACCATTGAGGCCTTAAATGCTCCCGTTAGTAAAATTAAATTCATGATTGATGAATTTCATAAAAGACGAGATCTCTTATTGCAGCTTTTGGGAGAAATAAACGGATTTAATTTAAATGTCCCGGAAGGTGCTTTTTATGTTTTT
>Ga0316205_10005367_pt1 | contig 10661 bp, 7 predicted proteins | sample 3monthpyrite_MG_FD_204941 | JGI IMG/M metagenome (GOLD analysis project Ga0316205, IMG submission 204941) | Microbial mat bacterial communities from mineral coupon in-situ incubated in ocean water Damariscotta River, Maine, United States -... | ecosystem: Environmental > Aquatic > Marine >...
CATTTATGGTATCTTCGCAATTATACGCTGGAATTATTACTGAAATCATACTCCTCACACCTTAACCTTATATTTAAAAATAATTTTCAACATTAATTTAATGTAGTGCTTTACTAAACTCCATTTTGTAATACCGAAAACAAGCGCACCTATATGTTTATCGAGTGTAACATTGACCTTTGGTACCACATAGCTAATAGATTCAATATTCATATCTGATGCACCCAATAACCAGGATGGACGACCATCAACTGTATGTGTTGCATCTTCACCATATCCTATATTATCGATCAAATTTCGACATGGAATAATCGATACTTTTGATTTACTCATGAGCATGTAATTTAGCTGATAATCCCACGTGTCCACCTTGCCAGTAGCTACACTATCAAATATATTCGACCACATACTCACATATAACGGATTTGAATATGACATCCAATCTTTTGCTTCATTTTTTTTATTCTGCCAATCAATAATATCAACATCATAATCGGCCCATGCCCTTCGCCACGAAGCCCAGCCCCAAATCAGTCCATAATGCGAAAAAGAATAGTTACCCTGATTCTTAAATGTCCTCTCCGCCGGGTTGCATCCCGATATTAGTGCCACATTCGACTCATTTCTATACTTAATTAGCAACCTCTCACAAAATGAAAAAAAAGTCTGGGAAGGCAGTATATCATCCTCAAGAATAATCCCTTCTTCTTCGCGCTCAAAAAACCAGTCTATCGCACTAGAAACTGCAATCTTACAGCCAAGATTCTCCTCTCTAAAAAGAGTTATCACTGTACAAGGCCAATCAACATTAGTCGCAATTAGACGAGTCTCCTTACACTTGATTATTTCTTCTTTGCGTCCTAACCGTGGACCATCAGCTGCCACGTAAAGCCTTGGTGGTTTCGCTTTCCGGATTGCCTCAAATACCTGACTTGTTGTATCAGGCCTATTAAACACAAGAAATAGAATAGCTGTATTCATTCTAAAATTAAACTCTCGTTTTTAATTAACTTTTAGGTTTTTTCCTAAAAAGGATATCGAAAGGAAAAATTCCAAACAACTGCATTTTTAGAATCCTTGTTGAAAATAAAACATTACTAGCAACCGCAGATGAAAATTGTACTAGAACGGCTGTTATGGCAGAACCTATTGCACCGTATATAGGTACAAGAGAAAAATTTCCTACTAGACAAACAATCAAACCGATTAGTGTTTTATATATGCTAATACGTCCCAATTTTTCGTTAATGATCCACAAACCTTGGGCTATCCCAAGAAATATAAATATATTTGTGAATACATGTACTAAAAGGATATTTATTGATCCAAGATATGACTCTCCGAATAATAATTCAACAATCAACGGTCCGAGAAACATAGTAAAAAGTACTGCCGCGATGGCAATACCTCCAAATATCCGGAAAATATTACTCAACGCATCATAGTAAGCCTGCTCTGACTCAAGCTTTTTATTAGCCACATACGGTCCCAAAGCAGTATATAGTGTCATCGGAATAAAACCCCAAAACGTCGACAAAACCAATGCCGCAGAATAAAGGCCAAGTTCTTTTGCCCCAAGATATTCCCTTATAATTATTTGATCAATGCGCATGTAAATCATAATCGCAACGCCACTGATCAAATATGGAAAAGATTCCTTAAGCAAATTTTTCGAGTAAGAAAATCGAAACAACCAACGATCATCAGCAGGAAAACGTCTATATGAAAACCATAAGCCAAATGAGGCAACAACAATATCGAGCAATAATGCTATAGCAAAATATAGAAGTGATGCATCATTTAATATTAAGGTAACTTTTATCCCATTAGTAAAAAAATATGCTACCAACTTTGGAATAACGGTCCGCTTATTCTGATTCTGGCTTTGAAACCATAAGTCTATAGTATCTGCCGCTTGGAATACTAAAATACCACCAACAATTGCAGTAATTACGAGCGCCTCTTTGTTCCCAGGCTGTAAAAATACAACTGATACAATCACTAAAAAATATGAAATAATTCCGAATACAACTCTTAGCCCTAATGCAGTCCCTAGAATGACATGTGTATCTTTAGTGTTATGCACAAGATTACGAACTATGATGCCATCAGCGCCCAGATTTGCGATGGTCTGAAAAAGGGCCACCATGGCAATAGAATATGCCAACTCACCATATTGTGATGGCCCAAGGTAACGAGCCACCCATGCACCAACCGTTATACCAAGTAACATACGGGTAATTCGATCAAGCATAAGCCAGGCAGTGTTACCTGCAACTACACCTACACCAGACTTCGATACTAAAATCTCACGTACAAAAGAAGGGGAAAACCGAAAGAAAATACAACCTAAATTATTTTTCATTAACACTAACTTCTGTATAAGTTCTAGGCGCTTTCATATAGAGAGAATTAAAATACAAAATCATACTAAATATACGCGCTCAATTTATTAAGAATAATAATTAAGCAAGTTACGACCTATTCAGTCGAATATATCGACGAAATAATGAAACAATCACCCCGAATACACCTCCAATTATAAAACTCATAATTGCAATCGATCTTCGTTTTGGCTTAATTTTTTGTTCTGGAACAACTGCAGGATCTATAACTTTAAAAGCATATTCCTTAGAAACATTAGCAAGCATAGCTTTTTTCATCTCCACCTCAACCAAACCAAATATTGATTTTTGAATTTGCACAATACTTGTTTCGCTAATTTGTTTCCTTAAAAATCTTAGATTCTCTTCGCTTTCTTTAATAGCATCAGACCTTAGTCGTGCATTTAGTCTGGATATCATCTTATTCGCCCACGATGCTGCAATCACAGGATCTATCCAATCTATATACAAGGTTACATGTTTTGTCTTCTTATCAAGACTTACAGACCTGACAGATTTGTTAAATATTGTATACGCCTCCCACAACGTAGGCGGCTCAATCTCTTTCTTCCAAGATTTTTTAGAGACATCCCATGCTTTATTAAATAAAATCGGCATGAGATTTTCATCTAGAATAAATTTATTAGTAAACTCTCTTGAATTTAAAACAGCTAACGCTTCATTAATACCAGCACCATTCCCACCTAAATCTATACCTGCAAGCGATGCAAGACCACCAAATTGACCCGCCATTGCACTTAATCGACCTCCGCCCTCATTTGCCACTGGAGCTAGCAATATTTCTGCGCGATATACAGGAGTAGATAGAAATCCTATTAACAGGCCAATAGCACTGAATACCGTCACAAAAGAAAATATAATATACTTATCATTTACAAGAATTCTCCAATATTCTAACAGGCTAACTTCGCGCTCCGCATACTGACGACGATTTGAATTTATAGCCTTCTCAGGTTTATCTTGCTGGTCTTGGTCGTGAATTGTCATAATCAGGAAAAACTCATTGAATTAAATACAGCAGTTGTGCTATTTCCGAAAAACACGGAAACATCATCACGTTGATCACGTTTACCTTTTTGACTTAAATTCATTTATATAATCTTCGATCGATTTTTCAGGTTTCCATCCCAACGCTTCTGTTTTCGAAGTTACAACATCTGCAGTCATTCTGTTACCTTTTCTTTCTGGTAACATCTCAATCTCACCTCCAAACAACTGCGCAATTTCAAGAATAGTATAAGAATCGGGACTACCGATACCGTACTCATCACCATAACCAGTCTCACCAACTAATACTAATCCATTAATTATATCTTCTATATGAGTAAAATTTCGATGCTGAGTTCCGGGGCTTACAATAGTCAATGGCTCTCCATTTATTACTTTCTCCTTAAATAGAGCAATTAACGTTGCATACTTTCCAGTTGCGATCTCTCTTTGACCATAAACATTATAAAAATAAACAATTGCATAAGGAATATTAAACCACACTCCATAATTTTCCACCAATTCTGTATTTGATGCTTTTGTCCAGGCATAAGGACTTTGACTTCTTCCCAATCCCCCATCTCCGAACTTTGTGCTACTACCTGCATAGATAAGTTTTGCGCCTGATTTTCTGCAAAACTGTAGGACAGCAAAAATACCATCTTTATTATAACGCCACACCTTCTCGATATCATCAAAGCTCTGCTCTACTCTAGAGTATTCGCCAAGGTGATAAATATAATCTGGGTTAAAATCTATTAATTTATCTATATCTGAAGTTTCACCTTCTATGTAGGTAACATTTTCCACATGATTACTTTTACTGCCAGTTGAATAATTATCTAATGAGTAAACTTTATTTACACTATCAAGCGCCAGACGTTCACAAAGATTTGAACCAATGAATCCTGCCCCACCTGTGATTAAAATATTTTTCTTCACTTATAACCCTTTTAAAATATATCAGGAAAATTTAACTTTTGTCCTTCATTAAAAAATACTGGTCACATAGAATAATAGCAACATAATATAGTGACCCCATCTTATACCAAGCATTCAAAGCACGAAAAGCCTGGGTCTAACAAACCCTACCTATTGAATAGTAGGTAATACCCTTCTTTATCAAAAGCTTTGTTTCGTACTGATTTCGTCCGTCAAATATTACTGGATCCGTTAACGTCGACTTAATAAACTCAAAATCAGGTGCTTTAAAGTGCTGCCACTCAGTAACAATAACAAGTGCATCAGCATCTTTCAGAGCTGATTCTTGTGTCCCCATCAAGCCTAGATCATCACGCTGTCCATAGATTCTCTGGCATTCCTGCATCGCTTCAGGATCAAAGGCCTGCACTTTTGCACCTGCATTCCAGAGAGCTTCCATCAGAACGCGGCTTGGTGCATCACGCATGTCATCAGTATTAGGCTTAAAGCTTAACCCCCAGAGAGCAAAGACCTTTCCCCTCAAGTCACCACTAAAATGTTTTTCGATTTTTTCAAATAACTTTTCTTTCTGTCGATAGTTTACCGCTTCAACTGATTTTAAAATTTCTGCACTATAACCTACCGAGTCAGCCGTACGAATAAGGGCCTGTACATCTTTAGGGAAACAAGAGCCTCCATATCCACAACCAGGATAGATAAATTGGTAACCAATACGATTATCTGAGCCAATACCATGCCGAACAGCCTCTATATCAGCCCCTAGACTCTCAGCAAGATTAGCCATTTCATTCATGAAACTAATTTTCGTAGCTAGCATACAATTGGCTGCATATTTAGTGAGCTCGGCACTTTTGACATCCATAATTATCATGCGATCATGGTTACGGTTAAACGGAGCATAAAGCTCACGTAGTGTGTCTGTAGCTTCAGTACTATCTGTACCTACTACTATACGATCAGGTCGCTGGCAGTCCTGCACTGCCGAACCCTCTTTAAGGAATTCAGGATTAGAAACTATATGGTAAGCAATGCTAAGATTACGATACTGTAATACTTCAGAAATTTTTTCACTCACTTTGTCTGCCGTACCAACGGGCACAGTACTTTTATCGATGATGATTTTTGGATCAACCATATGAGTAGCAATTGTTTCCGCCACCGCCAGGACATATTGAAGATCAGCCGAACCATCTTCATCTGGTGGCGTTCCAACTGCTATAAACTGAATCTCACCATGTGATATTCCTATTTTGGCATCAGTGGTAAATTCAAGGCGACCATCTTTGTAATTTTCTTCCACAATAGAAGCCAAACCCGGCTCATAGATAGGAATTACGCCTTTTTTAAGGTTTTCTATTTTAGTCTTATCAATATCTACACAAATAACGTGATGACCAACATCCGCAAATACTGCAGCCTGAACCAGCCCAACATAACCTATTCCAAATACTGTTACATTCATACTTAATTCTACTTTAATATATACTTATACAATAATAACTATTTTATACTCTCTTCAGTTACATTTCACTCGCGCGCCTAAAATATGCCCGCTGAATTAAATGCCGCAACAGCCACGCCCACCTGATAAAGTATCTGCGTAACATTAGTCCAAAGTGTTAAAGGTTTTATACGCTCCGCATCCAGTGGCACTATTACTGTATCACCAGGTTTTATTTCGATTGTTGTATTATCAAAACTCCAGAACGAATCATTACCCGCAATCACTTTACCATTGGCACGAACCACATAAATGCGATCATCGTCCGCTTTAAAAGTTGATCCACCACTTCGATTAATATATTCATCTCGTGATAAAGATGAATCATATATATGAGAAGTTGGATGTTGCACTTCGCCCAACACAGTAACTGATTGCGTTTTACGAGGAATTATCAAGACATCCTTATTTTTTACTAGCAAGACGCCCGATTGATCAGCACGCGCATTGTCAATATCGCTAAGAATTACATCTTCGTTACTGGCAATTATTTCTTCCAACTCTATAACCAATCTACCGGCGGCTTTAGTCTCTCTTAATTGATTCACAAGTGACTTTCCAATAGAAAGCGCTTGTTGGGAACTACCTGTCTTATCATCACCCTTGGTTGCTTCGAGACTGGACGCTGCGATATCTGACTCAAGACGCATTGCTAACATGTCCATCTGTTTTTGCTCACGTTTACGAAGATCTTCGCGCATAAAAATAGCGCCTTCAACAAAGGCCAGATCCGTTATACCGCCAGCTCGCCGAATCACTGAGCTTAGTGTTTCACCACGTTTAATTGGGTAGGTTCCGGGAAATTTCACTTCCCCACGAATTTCTATATTTTCACGCTCTGACCATAATGGGATATCCTTTATAACCAAATGATCAAACGTTTGCAGCTCGATATCATCTTCTTTACTGCCAGATAATATTTTCGCAAGATTCACACGAATCTGATCAGATTGCCTATATTGCCCACTAACAACTTTATAGCGAGTGAGCTCTGCCCGTAATACATAGGCCGATTCTTGAAGTCGGCCAGATGCGCGCAGCAGATCACTTACCCGCATACCTTTTTCAAGTGGATATTTTCCGGGCGCATGCACACGTCCACCGATACTGACTTCCTGACTTGGCACTTTATTGCTTGCTTGAAGCTTGAGATCATCGAGTATGGCGTCAATAATTTCAGTACGATCTTCTTGCCCTAAACCAAAAACAATGACCTCGTCTCTGGGCTGTAATACTAAATTACGATCTGATGATGGATTATTCAGTGCTTTTTCAAAATCTGTCGATAACACAGATATCAACCCTGTATTGCTGTCTTCCCGACGAATCAATATGTAATTCATGTAGGCCTTGGGCAAGAGCCCCTTGGTCGAAGGTATCAAATCCGTGATACGCATTCCTTTTCGCCATTGCTGTCCACCAGGTCGTTCTACATGACCTGATAGCAATACGATATTTTCCATTTTTTCCAGAACAGAATAAATTCGAACGACATCACCTGTTTGTACAGGTGCATTTTTACCTGATAGTTTACCAAGATCCAGCTCCACCAAGGTTCGCTCTTTATTTGAATTTATTCTTTCCAGTTGAGATGCCTGTGGGTAGGCTGTTGGTAGAAAACCACCAGCCAGCTTAATAACTTCATCGACCTTCCGTTCATTTTTGATCTCATAAATAGCCGGACGTCTAACCTCACCACCGATACCAACTGTTTTACCGATAGGTGGGATAAAAATAACATCGCCAGGTAGCAGACGAGCATCATTACTAGTATCACCTTTTAACAGCAGGTCATACAGATCCATGTTTTTAATCAGTTTACCATTCCGTTTTAGTTGAATATTTCGCAATGAGCCAATTGGCCTTATGCCACCGCTAACGAATAACGCATTGGTCATGGTAGATAAGGAACTAACCGTATAGGAACCTGGGCGCTCGGCATCACCCAGTATAAATATACGAATAGAGCGTAGGGCACCCATAGAGATGCTGGCTTTTACACCAATCATTTGTTCTTTGATGCGTTGCTGCAGATTTGACTTAAGTTCTGCGAAGGTAAGACCGGCAATTGCAATTGGACCTATTCCTGGGAAATTCAATACACCTTCACGTGTAACTACCAGACTATATTGCTCATTGTCTTTCCCAAACAACTGCACTTCTACAGTGTCACCAGGACCAACAATATAATTAACCGGTATAGGAATATCTGTCGCCGGTGCGAATGTTGTTGGGGTACCCGCGAATAAATCATAACCAAACTGTCTAAGTTTTTGATCAATGGTTTTCTTTTCTTTTTTTGTCTTGAGTGAGGCCTCATCCAAATCAATTTCTAATTTCTGAGTAATGTCAGTATCTGCTTCGGGTGCTTTTTTATCTGTGGGTATTTTTCGTTTTACAACCTCAGGTTGAGTCAGCGGCTGTTGTTTATGCGCTCCACTATTTTTACTGGCAGAATTAAGTATCGCTTTCTGTTGCTCTGGTGATAGCTGCTGGAATATTTTTAGTTGTTCGGGCGTAGGGGTCGCTGCAATAACAGAAAAGCTGGTTAATGCGAATACGATACTACGAGATAATATAATAAAACACTTATTCATTTTATGATGACTCTTCCATTATTTTATTCTTTTCACGGCTAAATGACCGCTTAAATACTGAATGCCCGCTTAATCGACCCTTCTACGAGGATAATTCCATAGTTTACCAGCATTAGTTTTGATCTCTATACATCCGTATAATGTAATCAGTAATCATACAGTTTTATTGTGGTTATCTAGATCATCAGCTAAATTATAGAGAAAATGTACCAAAATACCCCAAATAATCAGCCGCCAAGGAACAAGCTATAACTTGTTAAACTGACTATCATAATTATGCCCGACAATAGTCTTGAACCCTAGCTTTTTTTGTCAAAAGAGGCTTCAATGGAAGGCGATTAAACCTTACTGAGAACTTCAACACCTACCTGCTGGTCCTGCAACTTCAAATAAGTTGCATAGGCAAGCTAATAACTTTTTCTGATAAAGCACCTGCAATAGCCCTAATCATAATCATTTGTTTTTAATGCGGGCTGTTTATTCAGCAACACTGGATAATGCACATCTGTTGGAATGCCTGCCTGTTTAAATTGTTGCTGTACCTGCTCTCTATTATGTATCAGAATAATATACTGGCATATACACTAGTAGATAAAAGAACCAAGGCGTAGTCAGCATTCAGACCAGTAAAAGTCACGCTTGGTAATTCTTTAAAAAGCGCACTATAATCAATGGAATACCCAAGCCCGCAATAATCTCATATAATTCATGTGCTTTATATCATGTTATGGTGACTGAGAAAAGAATAAGGACCCTGTTCTAGGTAATGAAAATTGTAAATCCAGGCTTTAACTCGATTCACACCTATACCTTATTTAAATATCCGAATAATACGAAATATGGGGCGAAGCCAGAAATAAAGAAAGAAAAACCTGTCAGGTAATGGAAATAACTTAAAATCAGTTGGAGTGATTCTTAAATTATCGATAAAATAACTTAAGAAAAATCGTGTCGGTGAAAAAAATAAATGTCGACGAAACCCACTCATCATAGAATGAATACAACCAGCCTGAAGAGATTTTTTGGCCCACTTCAATTGCAGCTGTTGCTTTTTGTCACAATGAAACACTTGCTCTATCTGTTCAGGTACAGGGAGTTTGTACAAGACGCTAGCGAGCATCACAGCTTCGACCAAATTTCTTCTACAGTGATACTTATCGCTTTTATCCAATAACATATTCCAGTCAGGCTGCATAATAAATAGCATTCTTGCAATATCGCTAATCCAGTGGAGACGATACCAACTACTCATTGAACCATGCAGACATTGATACAACCAAAGATCCTCTTCAGACAAGAAATTAATATTTTCTGCATGCAGGCTTATGCAACTTGAAGTTTCATACATTAACTGAAACGGGATTTTCAAAACCTGCTTGATATTATTAAAACGCCAATGCAATTCAAGAATTGTTTTATCTGTTTCGTGTTGATATACACGATCTTTAAGCCGACTATTCAGATATTTAACCTGCTTGCTGGTAGCTGAAATATCCGGGATAATCCGAGTAAATCCTAAGCCTGAAATCAACACTTCCTCTGCATATTCCACTTGATTGAAATCAACAATAATATCAATATCATGTGCTTCACGCATTGTGAAATCTGAGTACAGCAACTGAGAAAGAGCCACTCCTTTTATTGCTATTAATTTAATTTTATGTTCTTTGAATATTCTTGCTATCTTTAGCAATAAGGCGGCTTGTAATATAGATGTCTTTTTGCATTCCATACAAGATTGCCGTAACTTTTTTATAATTGATTCAGGCACAAGTTCGGTATGTGACTTCAGACTGTCATAGGACTGAGGGGTGATACGGTGCCACTTTATATTCTTTAGAAATTCATTCCAATTTATTTTGTTTTCAGATAAAAACTTTTCAATAGCATTATATTGCCTATCTGGGCTTGGATGGGTGAGTAATAGAAGTAATCTAAATTCAGGGGTTTCTTTCATCCATGAATGATAATGCTGCATTGCGACTGAAGGAAGGGTTTTCCCAATCTATGTTTAGCTAAAAGCCCACCCTACGAAAACTAACCGATCACATACTACAAGCGCACCCCCTGCATATATACACAAACCCATGTTTTTCTGTTAGCTTATCAATACTAAAATCAACAAGGTACAGAATGATGGCGATTTCACTGGATACCCTGGTCAAACGCAGCCCTGAGCTTGTGCATAGTGATATGGACGGTGAAACCGTGATGATGAGTATAGAGCAA
>Ga0316205_10005368_pt1 | contig 10661 bp, 6 predicted proteins | sample 3monthpyrite_MG_FD_204941 | JGI IMG/M metagenome (GOLD analysis project Ga0316205, IMG submission 204941) | Microbial mat bacterial communities from mineral coupon in-situ incubated in ocean water Damariscotta River, Maine, United States -... | ecosystem: Environmental > Aquatic > Marine >...
AAGTGTGAGGTGAGTTCACGTGGCATTAAGTTTTAGTGAAAAACAAGCCATCGTTTCTGAAGTTGCCGAAGTCGCCAGCAGTGCGCATTCTGTCGTCGTGGCAGAATACAACGGGATATCTGCTGAAGAAATGACCGAGCTTCGTGCCAAGGCACGCAGTGGCGGTGTATATCTTCGTGTAGTTAAAAATACGTTGGCACGTCGTGCTGTTGAAGGGACGGATTTTGAATGCTTGAACGAATCACTCGTTGGCCCGCTGGTTATGGCGTTTTCTCAGGAAGACCCAGGTTCAGCAGCTCGAGTATTGAAGGACTTTTCGAAGGAAAACGAAAATCTGGTAGTCAAGGCGTTATCTGTTGGTGGTCAGTTACTGGCTGCAAACGAAATTGAACGTCTGGCGAGTCTGCCTACTAAAGACCAGGCTATCAGCATGCTGATGTCGGTTATGCAGGCTCCAATTACCAAATTGGCGCGTACTATCAACGAAGTCCCAGGCAAACTGGTCCGCACTGTTGCGGCGGTTCGCGATTCCAAAACCGCTTGATAAATTAATTTATATTTTAGGAGATAGACAATGGCTGTATCTAAAGAAGATATCCTTGAGACAATCAGCAGCATGACCGTAATGGAAGTGGTTGACCTGATTGATGCAATGGAAGAAAAATTTGGCGTTTCAGCTGCTGCAGCAGTAGCTGCCGCACCTGCTGCCGCTGCTGGTGGTGGTGAAGCTGCTGCTGAAAAAGACGAATTTGATGTGGTTATGACTGGTTTCGGTGACAACAAAGTTGGTGTCATTAAAGCCGTTCGTGGTCTCACAGGTCTTGGTCTTAAAGAAGCAAAAGCTCTGGTTGAAAGTGCACCTGCTCCTGTCAAGGAAGCTGTTAATAAAGCCGAAGCTGAAGACGTTAAGAAACAATTGGAAGAAGCAGGCGCAACTGTCGAGCTCAAATAATTTGAAGTTCGCTGATAACCAAACAAACTTCTTTAGACGCTTGTTTGGTACTTCCATGGAAGTTAACACATTAGGCAAGACCCTAAGGGGTTCTTGCCTCTTGTGCATTCGTTGTTGATAGCTCAACAACATATTTATTCGAATATTTTTTACGCAACACGCAAGGTGTAGAATGGCATACTCGTTCACTGAAAAAAAACGGATTCGTAAAGACTTTGGCCGTCGTTCCAGTATTCTTGAAATACCCTATTTGCTAGCAACCCAGATCGAGTCTTATCGTGAATTTCTGCAGGAAGGAAAAGGCGAAAAGGAACTGGAAGACCAGGGTTTACATGCAGCGTTCAATTCGGTTTTTCCGATTACCAGTTATTCCGGTAACGCGGCGCTTGAGTATGTCAGTTACAAACTTGGCACACCAACCTTTGATGTCAAGGAATGTCAGCAACGCGGAGTAACCTATTCGGCTCCACTTCGGGTTAAAGTGCGCTTGATCATTTACGATAAGGATGCCAAGACACCTACAGTAAAAGATATTCGTGAACAAGATGTCTACATGGGTGAAATCCCATTGATGACAGATAATGGTACCTTCGTTATCAATGGTACCGAACGTGTAATTGTTTCTCAATTACACCGATCTCCAGGTGTATTCTTTGATCATGACAAGGGTAAAACCCATTCGTCAGGTAAAATACTGTTTAATGCGCGAGTGATTCCATATCGCGGTTCATGGCTTGATTTCGAGTTTGATCCGAAAGATTGCCTGTTTACCCGCATTGATCGTCGTCGTAAGTTACCAGTGACTATATTACTTCGTGCTATTGGTTATGGCACCGAAGAAATTCTGGACATGTTTTTTGAAAAAACGCAGTTTAAACAAACCAAAGATGGATTTAGTTTTCACCTCATTCCTGGCCGTTTACGTGGTGAAACAGCTACATTTGATATTAAAGCTAAAAATAAACTCATCGTTGAAGAAGGTCGACGTATTACGGCGCGTCATATACGTGAGCTCGAAAAATCCGGCATCAAGGATATGGCAGTACCAGAAGACTATCTGATTGGTAAAGTATTGTCGCATGACGTCATTAACGAAGAGACAGGTGAAATTCTTGCAAAAGCAAATGATGAATTTACCTTAGAATTGATCAACCAGTTTAAAGAGTTCGGAGTGAAAGGTTTTGAAACCATTTTCACTAATGAGCTTGATCATGGAGCATATATCTCCAATACACTCTCTATTGATACAACCACTACTCAGCTGGAAGCACAGGTAGAAATATACCGCATGATGCGACCTGGTGAACCACCCACCAAGGAAGCGGCGGAAAATCTGTTCAAAAACCTGTTCTTTAGCGAAGAACGCTACAATCTATCCGCCGTTGGACGCATGAAGTTCAATCGACGTGTCGGTCGTAAGGAAACTGAAGGTGAAGGCACCTTATCTAACGATGATATCCTTGCGGTATTAAAGACCTTGATTGATATTCGTGATGGACGTGGAATCGTGGATGATATTGATCACCTCGGTAATCGCCGTATTCGCTCTGTTGGTGAAATGGCTGAAAACCAGTTCCGTGTTGGTGTGGTACGTGTAGAACGTGCAGTAAAAGAACGTCTGGGTATGGCGGAAACAGACAACCTGATGCCACAGGAAATGATTAATGCCAAACCGGTATCAGCTGCGATCAAGGAATTCTTTGGTTCGAGCCAGTTATCCCAATTTATGGATCAGAATAATCCATTGTCGGAAGTGACCCATAAACGTCGTATTTCAGCGCTTGGCCCGGGTGGTCTGACTCGTGAACGAGCTGGTTTTGAAGTACGTGATGTACATCCGACGCATTATGGTCGTGTCTGTCCGATTGAAACACCTGAAGGACCAAACATTGGTTTGATCAATTCACTGGCGGTCTACGCAAGAACCAATAACTATGGCTTTCTCGAAACCCCTTACCGCAAAGTGGTAAACGGAAAAGTAACCGATGATATCGAATACCTTTCTGCTATCGATGAAAGCGAATACATGATTGCCCAGGCGACAGTAAATGTTGATAACCGTGGTCGCCTTATTGATGATCTTGTTCCCTGTCGCCACTTGAATGAATTTACCCTGGCAACGGCCGACAAAATTGAGTTCATGGATGTGTCTCCGAAGCAGATCGTATCTGTTGCGGCGGCGTTAATTCCTTTCCTTGAACATGATGATGCTAACCGTGCCTTAATGGGTTCGAATATGCAACGACAGGCGGTACCAACATTACGTGCGGACAAACCTCTTGTAGGTACGGGTATCGAGCGCTCTGTAGCCATTGACTCTGGTGTAACTGTTGTTGCCAAACGTGGTGGTAAAGTTGATTCGATTGACGCCGCGCGTATTGTTGTTCGTGTCAACGATGACGAAACCGTTGCGGGTGAATCGGGTGTGGATATTTACAACCTCACCAAGTATACCCGCTCCAATCAAAATACCTGTATTAACCAGAGACCACTGGTCAGGCCTGGGGATTTAATTGCCCGAGGTGACGTTCTGGCAGACGGACCATCCACTGATATGGGTGAACTCGCTCTGGGACAAAACATGCTGGTGGCATTCATGCCCTGGAACGGTTACAACTTTGAGGATTCGATTCTCGTTTCCGAACGGGTTGTACAGGAAGACCGCTACACTACGATCCATATCGAAGAACTGACATGTGTTGCACGTGACACCAAGCTGGGTTCCGAAGAAATTACCGGTGATATTCCTAATGTAGGTGAATCCGCACTTTCGAAACTTGATGAGGCCGGTATTGTATATATTGGTGCCGAAGTGAAACCGGGCGATATTCTGGTTGGTAAAGTCACGCCCAAAGGTGAAACACAACTTACACCCGAAGAAAAACTACTGCGCGCCATTTTTGGTGAGAAAGCGTCAGACGTAAAAGATACCTCATTACGGGTACGTTCCGGTGTGACCGGTACCGTAATTGATGTTCAGGTATTTACCCGTGACGGTCTGGAAAAAGATACTCGAGCAAAAGCGATTGAAGATTCAGAGTTGGCGCGTATTCGTAAAGATTTTAATGACCAACGCCGTATCATGGAAAACGATGCCTACGCCCGTGTCGAGCAATTACTTGTGAACAAGGTTGCAGAGGGTGGTCCTGCAGGACTCAAGGCGGGTGCAAAAATTACAGCACCTTATCTTGAAGAACTGGAACGGGAAAAATGGTTTGAGATTCGTTTGCGTAACGACGAAGCCAATACTCAACTGGAAGCAATGGGTGAACAGATCAAACAACTGCGCAAGGACTTCGACGATAAGTTCGAAGAAAAACGCAGCAAACTCACTACAGGTGATGATCTTGCTCCAGGTGTTTTGAAAATGGTTAAAGTCCATCTTGCAGTTAAGCGTCGTATACAACCTGGCGATAAAATGGCCGGCCGTCATGGTAACAAAGGTGTGATTTCCATGATCGTACCTGTTGAAGATATGCCGCATACACCAGATGGCGAACCAGTGGATATTGTACTCAATCCGCTTGGTGTACCGTCGCGTATGAATGTCGGACAGGTGCTTGAAACCCACCTTGGCTGGGCAGCACGCGGTCTGGGTAAGAAAATTGACAAAATGCTCAAAGAACAGCAAAAGATAGCTGAAGTACGTAAATTCCTTGAAGAAATCTATAACAAGACTGATGGTCGTCATGAAGAATTGAAGTCTTTCAGCGACAACGAAATCATCGAACTGGCGCAAAATCTGCGTAAAGGTGTGCCGATGGCCACGCCAGTTTTTGATGGTATTCGTGAAACCGATATCAAGCAGTTGCTGGAACTTGCAGATTTACCTTTAAGTGGCCAGACCCATCTGATTGACGGTCGTAGCGGCGATCAGTTTGAACGACCTGTAACCGTTGGTTACATGTACATGCTGAAGCTCAATCATCTGGTTGATGACAAGATGCATGCGCGTTCTACAGGCCCTTATAGTTTGGTAACCCAGCAACCACTTGGTGGTAAAGCCCAGTTCGGTGGCCAGCGCTTCGGTGAAATGGAAGTGTGGGCTCTTGAAGCATATGGTGCTGCGTATACCTTGCAGGAAATGCTGACGGTTAAATCTGACGATGTAAATGGTCGAACCAAAATGTATAAAAACATCGTTGATGGAAATCATTATATGGAAGCCGGTATGCCCGAGTCATTTAACGTACTTCTTAAAGAAATACGTTCGCTGGGTATTGATATCGAGCTGGAGCAACAGGATTAAATTAGGGACAAGTGACAAGTGAAAGGTAACGGGAAAAAACTTTATCTCGTAACTGGTAACTCGTACTTCGTAACTTTATTAGGAGTGGCAACGTGAAAGATCTACTGAAGATCCTCAAGCAACAATCACATACTGAAGACTTTGATGCGATACGTATTGGTCTGGCATCACCGCAGAAAATTCGTTCTTGGTCATACGGTGAAGTAAAAAAACCGGAAACCATTAACTACCGTACCTTTAAACCGGAACGGGACGGATTGTTTTGTGCAAAAATCTTTGGCCCGATCAAGGATTACGAATGCTTATGTGGCAAATACAAACGTCTCAAGCATCGTGGTGTTATTTGTGAAAAATGTGGTATTGAAGTCACTCTGGCAAAGGTACGTCGTGAACGTATGGGCCACATCGAACTTGCCAGCCCATGTGCTCATATCTGGTTCCTGAAGTCATTACCATCACGTATGGGGCTGTTGCTCGACATGACCCTACGCGACATTGAACGCGTTCTCTATTTTGAGGGTTTTGTGGTTATTGACCCTGGTATGACTACACTGGAACGCGGCCAGTTGCTAACAGACGAAACCTACCTCGAAGCCATTGAAGAGTTTGGTGATGAATTTGATGCACGTATGGGTGCTGAAGCGATTCATGCGCTGTTGACTGCCCTGGATCTCGAAAAAGAAACGGCCCAGGTACGTGAAGACATGGGTGCAACTAAATCAGAAACCAAACTGAAAAAACTCAGTAAACGCTTAAAATTGATTGAAGCCTTCACCGAATCTTCCAATAAGCCGGAATGGATGGTGATGACGGTTTTACCTGTTTTGCCACCCGAATTACGTCCTCTGGTCCCACTGGAAGGTGGACGCTTTGCGACATCGGATCTGAATGATCTTTACCGCCGTGTTATTAACCGTAACAACCGTTTGCGTCGTTTACTGGATCTTAATGCGCCTGACATTATTGTGCGAAATGAAAAACGTATGCTGCAGGAGTCGGTTGATGCCCTGTTGGATAATGGTCGTCGTGGACGTGCCATTACCGGCTCTAACAAACGTCCGTTAAAATCCCTTGCCGATATGATCAAGGGCAAGCAAGGTCGATTCCGTCAGAATCTGCTGGGTAAACGTGTCGATTATTCAGGTCGTTCCGTTATTGTGGTTGGGCCAAGTCTCAAACTGCACCAGTGTGGTCTGCCAAAGAAAATGGCACTGGAACTCTTCAAACCCTTTATTTTTAGTAAGCTGGAATTGCGTGGTCTGGCGACTACCATTAAGGCCGCTAAGAAAATGGTTGAACGTGAAGGTCCTGAAGTCTGGGATATTCTTGAAGAAGTGATTCGTGAACATCCAGTGATGTTAAACCGTGCTCCGACGCTTCATCGACTGGGTATCCAGGCGTTTGAACCTACCTTGATTGAAGGGAAGGCGATCCAGCTACATCCATTGGTCTGTACCGCGTTCAACGCTGACTTTGATGGTGACCAAATGGCGGTGCACGTACCGTTATCACTGGAAGCCCAGCTGGAAGCGCGTGCCTTGATGATGTCGACCAATAACATTCTCTCGCCCGCTAATGGTGAGCCGATTATTGTACCGTCACAGGACGTGGTTCTAGGTCTGTACTACCTTTCGCGTGAACGTATTAATGCTAAGGGTGAAGGTATGATGTTCGCGGACATTAACGAAGTCCAGCGTGCCTATGCAGCCGGTTCCGTCACTTTGCAAACGCGGATTAAATTACGTGTATCGCAGACGTTGATTGATGAGGATGGCAATCGTACTGAAAAAAATTCTGTCGAAGATACTACCGTTGGGCGTGCCATCATTTGGGATATCGTGCCGGTCGGTTTGCCTTTTGACCTGGTTAATTGTGATCTCAAGAAAAAAGCGATTTCACAGCTGATTAATAGCTGTTATCGCGTTCTCGGCCTGAAAGATACTGTCATTTTTGCCGATCATTTGATGTATACCGGATTCACATACTCAACCAAAGCTTCTGTTTCTTTTGGTGTCGAAGATATGATTATTCCGGAAGAAAAGGGTGATATTCTTGCGGTTGCTGAAGATGAAGTAAAAGAAATTCAGGAACAGTATACCTCTGGTCTGGTGACGTTTGGCGAACGTTACAACAAGGTGGTTGATATCTGGTCCCGTACCAACGATCAGGTTGCCAAAGCCATGATGGATAAGCTTTCAACTTATGAAGTTGAAGATAAAGATGGCAACCTTGTTAGACAACCCTCGTTTAACTCAGTATTTATGATGGCAGATTCCGGGGCGCGTGGTAGTGCCGCGCAGATTCGTCAATTGGCCGGTATGCGTGGTCTGATGGCGAAGCCAGACGGCTCCATTATTGAAACACCTATTACGGCAAACTTCCGTGAAGGTTTATCCGTATTGCAATACTTTATTTCTACCCATGGTGCGCGTAAAGGTCTTGCCGATACCGCACTAAAAACGGCAAACTCGGGGTATCTGACGCGTCGACTGGTCGATGTCTCTCAGGATCTGGTTATCACGGGCGATGATTGTGGTACCGATAAAGGATTGATGTTGCAAAGCTTGATTGAAGGTGGTGATATTGTCGAGGCACTATCAGAACGTGTGTTGGGACGTGTAACGGCTGAAGATGTGCTCACAGCAGGTTCTGATGATGTCGCTATACCACGTGGAACGCTTATCAACGAGAAACTGGTTAAAGTACTGGAATCCATGGGTGTGGATCATCTCTTAGTGCGTTCACCAATTACCTGTGAAAATCATCATGGTGTTTGTGCAACTTGTTACGGTCGTGATCTGGCACGTGGACACCTAGTAAACGGCGGTGAAGCAGTTGGTGTCATAGCTGCTCAATCCATTGGTGAGCCTGGAACCCAGCTGACCATGCGTACTTTCCATATCGGGGGTGCAGCAAGCCGGGCAGCAGCGATTAACAGTATCGAGATTAAATCAACGGGTACCATTCACCTGCATAACATCAAGACCGTTAAACATGCGAAAGGTCATTATGTTGCCGTTTCTCGTTCAGGAGAGGTGACAGTACTTGATCAACGGGGCCGTGAACGTGAACGCTATAAGGTACCTTACGGTGCGACTATTTCGGCTGAAGACGGTTCAAGTGTTGAAGGCGGCCAGGTGGTTGCAAACTGGGATCCACATACCCATCCGGTAATTACGGAAGAAGCAGGTAAAATTGCCTTTATGGATATCGTCGATGGTGTCACCGTGACATCTGAAGTCGATGATATTACCGGCCTGTCGCGACTTGTTGTTACTGATCCAAAACAACGTGGTTCGGCGGCAAAAGATATGCGCCCCATGGTGAAAATGATCGATATCAATGGTAACGATATGATGATTACCGGTACAGAAATTCCAGCGCATTATTACCTGCCCGCAGGTGCGATTATCCAGCTTAAAGATGGTGCGGAAGTTGGCGCTGGTGATGCCCTCGCGCGTATACCGCAGGAATCTTCCAAGACGCGTGATATTACTGGTGGTCTACCGCGTGTAGCCGATTTATTCGAAGCGCGAAAACCAAAAGAATCCTCTATTCTTGCTGAAATTAGCGGTACCGTCAGTTTTGGTAAGGAAACCAAAGGTAAACAGCGCCTGGTGATTACTCCCACAGAAGGGGAGCAATATGAAGAGCTGATTCCAAAATGGCGTCATGTGACTACCTTCGAAGGTGAGCATGTTGAAAAAGGTGAAGTCATTGCCGAGGGTGAACCTAATCCAAATGATATTTTGCGTTTGCTCGGTGTTGAAGAGCTAGCACGTTATATTGTTAAGGAAGTGCAGGATGTTTACCGTTTGCAGGGTGTAAAAATCAGTGACAAACATATTGAAGTAATTATCCGCCAAATGTTGCGTAAGCAAGAAGTTACCAGTCCGGGTGACAGTAAATTCCTCAGGGGTGAACAGGTTGAACGCAGCCGGGTGCTTGAAGTTAATGAAGCCCTGAAAGCAGAAGATAAACAACCTGCCTTGTATGAGCCAATGTTACTGGGTATTACCAAGGCATCGCTGGCAACTGAATCATTTATTTCTGCGGCTTCATTCCAGGAGACTACCCGTGTTCTGACCGAGGCAGCTGTTACCGGCAAAGTCGATGATTTACGAGGGCTCAAGGAAAACGTCATCGTGGGTCGATTAATTCCGGCTGGAACGGGCATGGCTTATCACGCAGAACGCAAGCGCCAGCGTCAGGCAAAAGAAGACGAAAAAGCGCTTGTGAATGTGGCTTCAGCGGTAAAAGAAGCGGTTATCGAGGCTAATAGTAGCACTGAAATTGAGGAATAGACCTCACACCTCAATTTTTCATGAAAATTCTACGGGATCTGGTTGACAGGAGCCCCTAGGCTAAATACAATCTCGCGCCTTACGACAGGTCGGCCCTGAAAATATTTTGGGTCCGTCCTGTCGTTTATTTTCTGGAGTTAGGAAGAATATGGCCACAATTAACCAATTGGTTCGCAAACCGCGTAAGCGGAAATTGGAAAAAAGTAATGTTCCGGCACTAGAGGCATGTCCTCAGCGTCGCGGTGTATGTACCCGTGTATATACCACCACCCCTAAAAAGCCAAACTCTGCGATGCGTAAGGTCGCTCGCGTACGATTGACAAATGGCTTTGAAGTTACCAGTTATATAGGTGGTGAGGGACACAATTTGCAGGAACACTCGGTTGTTTTGATTCGTGGTGGTCGTGTTAAAGATTTACCTGGTGTGCGTTATCACACCGTGCGTGGCTCACTGGATACTTCTGGTGTGGGTGATCGCAGAAATGGCCGCTCCAAGTACGGCGCAAAGAGACCTAAGTCTTAATTAGAATTGTTTTGAGTAATCCAGCTAATGCTGGGTGAAGTGATTAAATCAGGAAAAGTAAATGGCGAGAAGACGCGCAGCTGAAAAACGGGTTATTTTACCGGATCCAAAATTCCGATCCCTGGTAATTGCCAAGTTCGTCAACATGATTATGATGCACGGTAAAAAATCTGTTGCAGAATCAATTGTTTATGGTGCATTGGAAAGTGTTTCCGAAAAATCCAAAGTTGATCCCGTTGAAGCTCTGGAAAAAGCGCTGGAAAATGTTCGTCCGGTTGTCGAAGTGAAATCTCGCCGTGTTGGTGGCGCTACTTACCAGGTGCCTGTAGAAGTTCGTCCAGAACGCCGTAACGCCCTGGCAATGCGCTGGATTGTTGATGCGGCACGTAAACGTGGCGAGAAAGGTATGGGCGCACGGCTCGCAGGAGAAATCCTCGAAGCGTCTGAAAATCGTGGCTCAGCGGTTAAAAAACGTGAAGATACACACCGTATGGCGGAAGCGAATAAAGCGTTTGCTCATTATCGCTGGTAATTTCAGCATACAAGGTTGAGAGATACATCGTGGCTCGTCAGACACCTATCAACCGATATCGCAACATAGGCATTATGGCGCATATCGATGCAGGCAAGACG
>Ga0316205_10005369_pt1 | contig 10659 bp, 9 predicted proteins | sample 3monthpyrite_MG_FD_204941 | JGI IMG/M metagenome (GOLD analysis project Ga0316205, IMG submission 204941) | Microbial mat bacterial communities from mineral coupon in-situ incubated in ocean water Damariscotta River, Maine, United States -... | ecosystem: Environmental > Aquatic > Marine >...
TGTGGTAATTGCATCCATCACCTCCTGCACCAATACCTCCAATCCATCCGTTATGCTTGGCGCAGGGCTGGTTGCACGCAAAGCCAGCGCGTTGGGGCTAACAGTAAAACCCTGGGTTAAAACATCACTGGCACCCGGTTCACGCGTCGTCACAGAATACCTGAAGCAAGCTGATGTCATGGATGATCTGGAAAATCTTGGATTCCATGTGGTTGGTTATGGTTGTGCGACCTGTATCGGTAACTCGGGACCTTTACCTGAACCCGTTTCCAAAGCCATCACCAAAGGTGACTTGTCCGCTGCTGCCGTGTTATCTGGCAACCGAAATTTTGAAGGACGCGTGCATGCTGAAGTCCGCATGAACTACCTGGCCTCGCCGCCATTAGTCGTTGCTTATGCGCTCGCAGGTACGATGAATATTGATTTACAAAAAGATGAATTGGGTAAAGATAAAAATGGCAATCCTGTTTATCTGCGCGACATATGGCCGACTCAAAAAGAAATCAAGGACATCATTAATCAGAGCGTGAACCGTGCTGAGTTTACCACCGCCTATGCCGAAGTTTACGCTGGTGAGGATCGCTGGATGAATCTGCAATCACCACAAGGACAATTATTTGATTGGCAGGAAGATTCTACTTACATAAAAAATCCACCTTATTTCGACAACATCAGCATGCAAGTCGAAGAACTGGCTGATATTCAGGAAGCGCGAGTACTGGCGTTACTGGGGGATTCTGTCACCACGGATCACATCTCCCCTGCAGGTGCTATCAAGCTGGATAGTCCGGCAGGTCAATATTTACAACAGAAAGGTGTGGCTGTCGCCGATTTCAATTCATTGGGTTCACGACGTGGCAATCATGAAGTCATGATGCGCGGTACATTTGCTAATATTCGCTTACGTAACCAATTAGCCCCAGGTACTGAGGGCGGTATTACCAACCATCAGCCCAGTGGCGAACAAATGAGCATATTCGACGCGTCGATGCGCTACCAGCAAGATGGTGTACCCCTCATCATTATTGCAGGTAAAGAATACGGTTCCGGTTCATCAAGAGATTGGGCCGCTAAAGGGCCGCGCCTGCTAGGCATTAAGGCTGTGATTGCGGAAAGCTATGAACGTATCCATCGTTCCAATCTGGTTGGAATGGGAATACTTCCACTGCAATTCAAGGACAATGAAAATGCCCAATCCCATCAATTAGATGGAACAGAAATCTTTAGTTTTCATGGGATTGGAGATGGAACCTCGAAAGAACTTTCAGTAAAGGCGAAGGCATCTGACGGTACTGAGAAGACCTTTTCGGTCAAAGTGCGCATTGATACACCCCAGGAAGTTGAGTACTACCGACACGGCGGGATTCTTCATTATGTGTTGCGGCAATTGGCGAGTTAACTCATAGGCTAAGTCAGATCAACCAGATGGATTCTCGTCTGCACAGTAGACGGGGTACTCGTGATTTGAGTGGATTTGCCTTGGTGGGAATGAAGCTTAAATCACTGCTTAATTCTTAACTCAATAAATTATTAATCATTTGTCTGACAGCACCCGGTTCGAAAGGCTTGTCGCAAATGCCCGAGACACCCGCCTGCTGCACTGCCGACAAGCGGCTTTCATTGGCTTCGCTGGTAACCATCATTATCGGGATGGCATTCTGGGTACTGTTTTCACGGATGAAGCGCGTTAGCTGCTCTCCATCCATCTCTGGCATATTGTAGTCTGTGACAACTAAATCAAAATAGGTGTTTTCAATCATTTCAACAGCCTGCTTGCCATTCTCAGCTGTCTCGATGGTATCAATACCCAAATTATTGAGTACTCGGCTGATATGTTTGCGCGCAAGCGGACTATCATCAACGACTAACACTCTGAGTTCATCCAGTGGAATCTCAGAGAGCGCCTGATCATCAGGTTCGATTAAATCGACAGTTGATATCAATGCATGCCGTAGATCATCTTTATCAAATGGCTTAGGCAAAATGGCGACCACACCTGCCTGCCGGATCGGATCCAGACTCGACCAGGAGGTTTCACTGGAAATCAGCATGTAAGGGACTGCTTCCAAAGCAGCATCAGCTCTTAGCCCCATAACCAGATCCGTGCCAGTCATATCAGGCAAGTACATGCTACTAATCACCAGGTCCGGAATGGACTGGCGAATATTCTTAAGTGCACTATCACCGTTTGAAAAAAACTGCAGCTTGTTGACGCCCATTTCCTGTAGGCGCTCGCGAATAATTCGACTTTGTGTGGAAGATGGCTCAATAATCGTGATAGCCAACTCGGTAATTGGAATTTTATCCATTTAATCAGATCCCTAGGTAGACTATAATCATTTTCGGCATACAGCTGTTTAACTTTAAGATTATCGACTGTTGAGCCTGATTTTCAGTACAAAGCTGAATAATTAAGGCTTTTTAATTATAATTATTTACTTTAATTAGTTTCTATATATTATTGTAAAATATAATTATTATTAAATTGTAGAATGATGCCCTGAGTATCGGCTTTTATAGTGCCACAGACGGCGAGTTTTTTTTGGGCTATGATCGCTATGTTTTTTTAGGGGTTAAAATCAGGAGTGCTAATGGAGTTATCTTCACTTAATGCCATCTCACCAGTAGATGGCCGCTATGGCAATAAGACGGAAAGCTTACGCCCACTATTCAGTGAGTTCGGACTTATCCATCACAGGGTCATTGTTGAAGTAAAATGGCTCCAGGCGCTGGCAGAAAGCACCGCTATTAAAGAAGTCCCTGCCCTGAGCTCACATGCGCATAAAATTCTCGAAGAATTAAGTGAGCACTTCAGTGAGGACGACGCACAACGTATAAAGAATATCGAGCGTACCACCAATCACGACGTCAAAGCAGTCGAGTATTTCCTGAAAGAGAAGATTGCTGGCAACACCGAACTGGAAGCGATCTCCGAATTCATCCATTTTGCCTGTACTTCGGAAGACATTAATAACCTCTCCCATGCATTATTACTAAAAAAGGCCCGCACCCAGGCGATTTTGCCTATGGGTAATGAACTAGTAACAGAAATAACACGCCTGGCACATACGCTGGCAGATCAACCCATGCTCTCCAGAACTCACGGACAGCCTGCTTCCCCGACAACCATGGGAAAAGAGATGGCCAACGTCGTGTTTCGACTGAAACGTCAGTTAACCCAAATTAGCGACGTTTCAATCATGGGAAAAATTAATGGCGCGGTTGGTAATTATAATGCCCATATTTCAGCCTATCCGGACATCGACTGGCCAGCATTTGCAGAACAATTTGTCACCAATCTTGGACTCGACTGGAATCCGTATACCACACAAATTGAGCCACACGACTACATTGCAGAACTCTTTGACGCGGTCAGTCGTTTTAATAATATTCTGATTGATTTTTCACGTGACATATGGGCCTATATATCGGTCGGCTACTTCAAACAAAAAACTATCGCCGGCGAAGTAGGCTCCTCCACTATGCCACATAAAGTCAACCCGATTGATTTTGAAAACGCTGAAGGTAATCTGGGTATTGCCAATGCCATTCTCGGGCATTTACGCGACAAACTGCCTATCTCGCGCTGGCAACGTGATTTAACTGATTCTACCGTGTTACGCAATCTGGGCGTGGGTATCGCTCATAGTATGATCGCCTATCAATCATGCTTACGTGGTATTAGTAAACTGGATATAAATACCCAGGCTCTAGCAAATGACCTGGATGCCAACTGGGAAGTACTGGCCGAACCCATTCAGACGGTGATGCGCCGATATGGTATTGAAAAACCCTACGAAAAGCTCAAAGAGCTCACAAGAGGCAAAAAGCTGGATGGCGCTGCTGTAGCAGCATTTATCGACACCCTGGAATTAACTGAAGATGTTAAAACTGAATTAAAAGAATTGACTCCCGGTACCTATATCGGTAACGCGTCCAGCCAGGCAAAAAATATTTAAGCATCCCATTAAAATAAAAATGTGATCTGGCTCACAGTTTTTTTCCGTGCTGGCATCCATATTATAAACAGATAGTCATTTGTCCAACTCCCGCGATCATTACTCTGGACAGATCGACTAGCCACTCTACCCGAACTGCACTCCCCGTAACGCAGTTCGGGTTTTTTTTTGACGTCTCGGTTATGATACCTGCATGACAACTCCCAACCCATTGGGTGACATGCCCATCGATGTCTTTCTTTCTGAGTATTGGCAGAAAAAACCGCTATTAATAAGCAAGGCGCTGACTGATTTCAGCTCCCCACTATCGGCTGATGAACTGGCCGGTCTGGCCTGTGAGGAATCTGTGGAATCACGACTGATTCTTGAAAAGGGAGGCAAGCACCCATGGGAGCTACGCAACGGCCCGTTCACCGAACAGGAACTACAACAACTTCCCAAGAGCCATTGGACCTTACTGGTACAGGATGTGGAAAAGCATCTTCCAGAACTGAGCTGGATTACCGATCTGTTTAACTTTATCCCCGACTGGCGACTGGATGATTTAATGTTCAGTTATGCGCCTGATCAGGGTTCAGTCGGCCCGCATCTGGATGCCTATGATGTATTTTTGTTACAAGCGCATGGACAACGCCACTGGCAAATTGATCCTGATCCGAAACGCCCTATCCAACGTTGGCCAGATACTGAACTGGACATCATGAGCCACTTTCAATCAAAACAGGACTGGGTTCTGGAAGCTGGCGATATACTTTATTTACCACCTGGTGTCGCACACTATGGCATAGCAAAAGGCGATTGCATCACTTGTTCTATCGGTTTTCGTGCACCCTCTCATCATGGCCTGGTAGAAAACTACGTAGATGCCGTACTTGATTCACTGGATGATGACAAACTTTATCAAGACCCGGGATTGCGTCGTCAACAATACAGCCATGAGATCTCTAATGAGCATATCGCTCAATTACTGGAGATTGTGCAACAACACCTGAGCTTACCTGTCGCTCGGGTTAATCAATGGGCAGGCACTTTATTATCGCAAAGCAAAGCCGACTTTCATGCCGAAATTCCTACCGATACTTTGTCATCTACGGCATTTTTTCAACTCTGGCGACAATCTACTATCCTGTACCGTCAGTCAGCACTAAAGTTTCTTTACATCAACACGGGGAGCAACATTGATTTTTACATTGACAGTCAGCATCTTAGTTACCCTTCCTTTGACAATGAACAAGCCGAATGGCTATGCTCCAGTTTGCAGTTTGACTGGAAGGCCTACGATCAACATCCCAATAAAACGCAGTTAAAGGACTTATTTTACGACTTTTACTGCCGTGGATTTTATTATTTTAATTAGTATGACAAAGTCACCTATCATAATCTCGACAGCATCATGGCAGCAATGCAGGAACTTCATACGCCCTATCCGTGAACAAGTCTTTATTAAAGAACAGGCAGTGCCTGTAGAGCTTGAATGGGATAATGATGATGAAATCGCCCTTCATATCATCGCACAAAATGACCAGCTCGATTATGTAGCCACTGCCAGGCTTCTTCCTGATGGTGTCATTGGTCGCATGGCCGTACTGAAACTCTGGCGTAACCAGGGTTATGGCACTGCAATGCTAAGCAAAATGCTACAGATTTGTCTGGAGAGAAACGTGACCGCCATGTTGAACGCTCAAACACAAGCAGTAGGATTTTATCAAAAAGCCGGTTTTAAAATACAGGGCAAGGAATTTATGGATGCCGGTATACCCCACTACAAAATGATTCATAGCGAGCCAGATAGCGATGACGAATAATACAACTCACGATGAAGCTATTCAGGGCACATTGCAGCGTCGCCTGGACCATCAATCGATCGCTGTCAGACTATGCAGACAAGCAAAAAAAGAGATTTGTCTGTTCACTTATGATCTTGAAGCTGCCATCTATGATTCTCAGGAAATCATCGATATTTTACGTCGCTTCTGTCTCCGTCATCGTCAAAGCCAGATAAGAATACTGGTTAAAGAATCACAACTTGCTATCCAAAAAGGCCATCGACTGATTGAGCTTAGTCGCAGTTTAACCACGTCCATACATATTCATAAACCAGCTAAAGATACGCCTATGATTGATAGTAATTATTTATTGATTGATGCTGAAGCGTATTTGTTTAAACCCGCAGCATCGCAATGGCACGGAGTCTATCACTTTCAAGATCCGGCGCGCGCCAGAGAATTCCACAAACACTTTAACGCCGCATGGGATCGAAGCCAGGTTGATCCTGAAGCACGGCGTTTGCATATCTAGCTTACTCTGTTTGTGTGTAGCTAGTGCCTGGCAACTTTTGTAAGTAATTAAAAAATGGCCACTAACGACCCAATATAGATACTTCGTCCTACTTTCAGTGATAATAATTACAGCTGGCAGGTAGCTGTCAGTGAGAGCAGGACATGCACCTGCGGACTACGAATATTTCGACCCCAACATACGATGTTTACGGCTTTGGTTTCGAGTCCGCAAGTGCGCTTGAGATCGATAACGAATACTCAGGGCTTGCCGTCGCATCGGCTCACCTATATTGCTTTCGCAGATCTCAAGCATGCATGTCCCTTATATCTAAGATAGCACAAAGGAGTATGACTATGGATGCATTGAATACGACGGCGCTGGGCAGGACGTATTCCCCCTGTCTCTGCCAAAATTCGTTCAATCGATGAGTGATAGCGATTAAAAAGGCGAGCAATTGAGCCTAAGGTCTCGCCTTGCTGCCAGCGATCCCACATGATGGCCTTTTGTTCTTCGGTGTAAAAAGTTCTTTGTCGATATTTCATTTTCAACATCCTCCTCTCTTATATTAGAGATTAGATGTTGCATCGACCAGTTGAAACCGCAACCCAAAGCAGACACTAATGAATCGTCGTCGATAGAAGACACCCAGTAGATTTTCGCCATCTATTCAGATACTTGACCTGTCATGCTTTTCTAGATATAAAATCGAATAACATTTCACTATATTATTGAAAAAACATAGAAAATAATAATATAACTAGGTTTCGTTACAAATTTAGAACGAGACAAGTACAGGGTCTCGGTAATACAACTGTTAGCTTTCGCCGAGGTCGTTTTGGTGATATATAAGTCGGCATGTCATAGCCGTTCGAGGCCTGAGTGTTTTCTTCTTTGATTCCCAGCATTATCGCATTTGGCGTCGCTGCCCTGGTGATCGTCATCGCCGGCAGCCGGCTGGCCCGGCAGGCTGATACGTTGGCCGACCGAACCGGCTTGGGCGAGGCGCTCTTCGGGGTCTTGCTCCTGGCTGGGGTTACCTCGCTGCCTGATTTCGCAGCGACCCTGAGCGCAGCGGTAGATGCCCGACCCGACCTGGCCATGAGTAACGTCATGGGCAGCATGGCCGTGAATCTGGCGTTTCTTGGCGTTGCCGACATTGTCTACCGCAAAGCCAATCTGGAACACGCGGCCGCGTCCCCTGTCAACCTGATGCTGGCGGGATTGCTGATTGTGTTGCTGACTTTGCCGCTGCTCGCGATCTTTACACCGAGGGTCACCCTGTGGAGCGTGCACCCGATCACGCCGGTAATTGTCGCTGCCTATTTGTTTGGCCTGCACTTGGTTCACCGCACACGGGCCAGGCCCATGTGGTTCCCTCGGCTGACCCACCAGACAGTTTCAGATGAACCTGAAAAGCATCATCGTGGCCGTTCGGCCACTGTGTGGGTTGGGTTCATCGGCATGGCTGTCTTAACCGGCATGGCCGGCTGGATCTTGATGGAGGCAGCAAAGGGTATCGCCGACCAAGCTGGGCTGTCCGAAACTCTGGTCGGCGGCCTGTTCACCGCTCTGGCTACTTCCACTCCCGAGTTGGTGACCACCATCGCAGCGATACGAATTGGAGCGCTGACCCTGGCTGTAAGCAATATCTTCGGCACCAACTGTTTCAACATGCTCGTTGTCGCCGCGGCTGACGCGGGCTACGCTAACGGCTCCATCTACCATGACATGGCACCTATCCAGATGATGTGGGGCTTGGTGGGCATCCTGATGACCGCCATCCTGCTGCTGGGAATGGTGCGACGAGAGACCTATGGAATCGGCCGAATCGGATTTGAAAGTGCTCTGATCCTATGCGTTTACGCCGTCGCGCTTAGCGTTGTGGTGGTGAGCGCTTGAGGTAACCTGCTGGCTGTACCAGAGGTTGGCACCAGCAGTGGCACCAAGGGTCGGACCAAACTAACTAACTGATGCTTTTCCTGAAGTGGCTTAAATGCGGCCATTAATATTGCTTAGAAGTCCCTTTTTGATACCCAAATTGTTATCGCACTCACCACTTGTAGCCACCCTTCATCTTGAAGTAGTTCTACGGGTGCTACAGTGATCCCCTGCAGACAGCAGGCCCATTAATGATGTCAGGTTACCCTGCGAAGTAATAAAAGATTCGCCCAAAAGCCTTGATGTGGTGCATATCGACCCATTGCAGCCTTTCAGAATACTTGCCTATTAGCAGACATTTTTCAGATACTCTCAAAATATCAAAAACTTGACCATTCACGTTTTTCTGAGTGTATCATGGGGCAGAAATTCGCTATATTATTGAAATAATAATAGAAATCAATGAAACAACTAGGTCTCGCTACAAATGTATAACAAGTACAGGGTCTCAGTTATCCTACTGTTAGGCATATGAATCGTAGCAATTGAATTTAGAGAACTGATGGAAAAAATTATTATACTTGTTGATGTTCAGAATATTTACTACACAACAAAACAAGCTCACAATTGCAATTTCGACTACAACGAATTCTGGGCAGAAGTTACGAAAAATAGGAATGTCATAAAAGCTATTGCCTATACCACTGATCGCGGCGATGAAAAACAAAGACAATTTCAAAATATTCTTAGAGCTATAGGGTTCGAGGTAAAGCTAAAGCCATATATACAAAGATCTGATGGTTCTGCCAAAGGCGATTGGGATGTCGGGATAACCCTTGATGCTATGGAATACGCTAAAGGAGCAGATTTAGTAGTATTAGCTTCTGGGGATGGTGATTTTGACTTGCTAGTAACAAAAATTCAAACGGATTACAAAGTTCCGGTAGAGGTCTATGGTGTTCCTCTACTTACAGCCAACTCATTAATCAAAGCGGCATCAAAATATGTACCAATTGAAAACAAATTGCTATTAAGGGCAGTAAAATGACGAGTGTAAAATGCCTGACCAGTTGTTAAACATCGTTCGCGGCAAGCTGCTCACCAGGACGCGCTAAAAAGCAGCGCACCTCTTAACAAAAACGTTAATAACTGCTTTTACCGTTTTCAACAATCCGCGTATGACAGCTTTTGGCCGTACTGAGACAGATAAATTAATTACTTGAATGCGCACTTACGACCCCAAGGCACGCGTTAAGAAAAAGTGTTACTCATTTTTCTTATTTAGTTACTTGCTAATTGATATAATCAGCATTCGCTGCGTAGTGATTTGTTTCAGGTAGCCGACACAATTGACCGCTGAGCCTGAATTTTACACAGCCAATTGAATGCTTAATAGCTGAAAGTACAATGTGGTTATCTAAACAGCCAGGTCAATCAATCTTCGAAAACCATATAACAGAAATGAGGAAAGACAAAATGAACACTAAAGTCAGTACAGCGCTGAAACGGCTTAATTCAATTCTACCGCTGCTCTCGGGACTCAAATCACTCAGCGGCGATGACGCCGCTCTGTACTGCAAGCTGCTCAACAGCTATGTACAACAAGGCCGCACTCTCACGCAGAAAGAGGTCGGGGAGCTAGTCGGTGACGCGGAGCAGGCACTTAACAACATTGTAAGCAGCAAGCTGATCGTACTCGACGCAGATGGTAATCCAGCTGGTGCCTATCCGTTTACCTCGGAGGAACGTGAGCACAAGGTTCATGTCAACGATGTAACGGTTCACTGCATGTGCGCTCTCGACGCGCTTGCGGTCAGTCCTATGTTCAATATGCCGACTATGATCGATTCACAATGTCGCGTTTCCGGCGAAAAAATCCATATCGAACAGAATGGCACCGAATTCAACGGTGGCACGCTGGATGCCTGGTTCGGTATCAACTGGGGTGCCGGGGCATCGGATATCGTCTGTGCCGAATCGCTTTGCATGGAAATGATGTTTCTGGCCAATGAGACAGTAGCTCGTGAATGGGTGGCTGAATCATCCAGTACGCGCGAGATCTTCGATCTTCTATCAGCCGTCGACTTTGCTGCCGGTTTCTTCGTGCCACTCGCGGAGAATTGCCGAATGGCAGCAGAGGCATAAAAAATAGAAAAAAAGAGGGGCAAGCCACACTGCTATCTCACCCAATAATTATTAAAGTGCCTTAGATGCAACCAGCTTAGAGATATATTTAATTTATAGCATCGACGAGCGTGAAATCCTGAAAGTAACAAGGCCACCCACCCTGATAAATGTTATAAACGAGTTCAAAAGGGATCGGTGACAGATGAGAATAATTTAGATTTGTCTCCGACCCCTTTCTTGCTTTCTTTTACTCTCCCCCTATTTATTTTCAGGCTGATTAATGGCGGAACCATCGCCACTGTCTTGTGTCTAGTATTCTATGGGCGACTTCCAGTGCAGGCCTAAGCTGATGAAGTCCGACCGCTACTCATTTTATTGAACCCAAATGCCTAACGGCACGGAGACGAATATGAAG
>Ga0316205_10005370_pt1 | contig 10657 bp, 8 predicted proteins | sample 3monthpyrite_MG_FD_204941 | JGI IMG/M metagenome (GOLD analysis project Ga0316205, IMG submission 204941) | Microbial mat bacterial communities from mineral coupon in-situ incubated in ocean water Damariscotta River, Maine, United States -... | ecosystem: Environmental > Aquatic > Marine >...
TAACGACAGAATCAGGTCCGGCGCCCTGGAAACCGGAACATAAACTGGTGCACATTGGCCTAAAGGGTAAGGTCATTGATGAAGCCCAGTTACCAGCCGCCAATCTTGTTTTTCTGATCGATGTATCAGGTTCAATGTCAGCGCGTTTGCCGTTGGTTAAATCATCGATGAAATTGCTGGTGAAAAAGATGCGCCCACAGGACAAGGTTGCGATTGTTGTGTATGCGGGTGCGGCAGGGTTAGTGCTTGAATCTACTTCGGGTAATGATAAAGAAACTATCTATGATGCGATTGATAACTTGCGGGCCGGTGGTAGTACTGCAGGTGGGGCGGGTATTAAGCTCGCTTATAAAGTCGCGTTAGATAATTTCAAACAAAATGGAAACAATCGTGTAATCCTGGCCAGTGATGGTGACTTCAATGTTGGGCCAAGTTCGCAAGCAGATTTACAAAAGCTGATAGAGAACAAACGCGAATCAGGTGTGTTCCTAACTGTGCTTGGTTTTGGTATGGGTAATTACCGTGATGGCCTGGCAGAGACACTGGCTAATAAAGGAAATGGAAATTATGCTTATATTGATTCCATGCAGGAAGCGAAGAAAACACTCGTCAATGAATTCGGCGGTACCATGATGACCATTGCAAAAGACGTCAAATTACAGATTCAATTCAATCCTGCTGCAGTCCAGTCGTATCGTTTGATTGGTTATGAAAATCGTTTGTTACGTAATGAAGATTTTGATAATGATAAAAAGGATGCCGGTGAGCTGGGTTCTGGGCATACCGTTACAGCCATTTACGAAGTGATCCCTACTAAAGCAGGGGACAAAGTAAAGACGGGTAATTCACCACGCTATGTCAAGCAAGATAGACAGGGTAGTACAGCAGATGAACTCATGTATGTGAAATTTCGTTACAAAGAACCGAATGCTAATGAGAGTAAACTAATAGAAAAAATTGTTAATCGAAGTGATGATCAGTCTGATAGCCATCGCTTTCAGTTATCAGCAGCCGTCGCAGAGTTTGGTATGTTGTTACGAAATTCACAGTTTAAGGGTAAAGCAAACTATCAACAGGTGATCTCACAGGCACGTGCAGGTAAGGGTGAAGACAAGCATGGATATCGTAGTCAGTTTATTTCTTTAGTGGAGACCGCTGAAGAAATTGCGGCAGTTAAATAATAATTAACCCTCTCCTGCTGGATAAGCGGGGGAGGGTTATTTACTTAAGTTAAGCTTTGTTTTGAGCCTTCGCGACAATCTTTTCCGCATGTTTTTTTCTTGCAGCGGCAGCGATATCTTTTGGCACGATGCATTTACCGATCGGCATGATGGCTACTCCAGCCAGTTTGGCATGCTGGATGCCAAAGGGAATGCCGATGATAGTCAGAAAGCTGGCAATAGCGAAGCCAAGATGGGCGAGCGCAAGCCCGAAGCCGGCAAAAATAAACCAGATAATGTTGCCGATAGTACCGAGTGCGCCTGAACCAACATCCTTTTCCTCAGATAGCATTGAACGGTCGATTGCTTCCTGGCCGAAGGGAAAGAATGCAAACTGTCCAATAACGAAACAGGCTCGTCCCCATGGGATACCAATGATAGTGATGAAGCAGATTAAACTGGCTAGCCACCAGCTTAGGCCCATAAAGACGCCGCCCAAGATAAACCAAAGTATATTCCCTAATGTACTCATGCTACCCCCTCTTTTTTCTTAGATTGACGTTGTTTTAAATCAAAATTTACGTAACTTTTTTTTCTCAACTTATTAATTAAGTTCCATCTACTGAACCATCATAACAGTTTTCGTATCGACTTCCTTCTCCTAAAAGGCGGATAGATTCAGTCTAAATTGAGATGAATCTATCCGCCGATTATGAAAAATTCTACTGAGGGTCAGGAATTGTTAAGGTCCCATTGAGAACGACTGAGTTGTCAGCAGGTCCCGGTTGTGCGGGGAAGGCATCGCTCAATACCGTATTATTAAAGGTGATGGTCATATTTGCCATGTCTACTTGTGGTAGACAGGCACAGGCATAAGCTACGCCAGTGGTGCCTTGCATGCTCACGCTGTCTGTCAACGTGGTGTAAACGACAGTAATACCGTCACCCGTCCAGCTAATAGTGGATTCGCCGAAATTTGTGATATTGATGCTATCCGTCATTGTGAACGTCCCGGCATCCTGAGCAAGGCTCGCGGAGATATTTAAATCGCCAAAAGTTCCAGGTACTGGCGGTGGAGTTGGATTGTCTGGTGCGATTTCAATGCGATGTATCCAGAAGGTCTGATTATCCGTCCAGTCCAATAAACCTTCGCCGACACGGTAGTAATTATCGAAATTCACGATGGTGCCCGAAAAATCAAACGTTTGGCGGATTTGGATCGTATTGCTGTAACCTGCAGGACTGTTTGCATTCATAGAGACAATCGAGGCCGTACCTGGATAACCTTCTACAACGATAGACCAGTCGAGTCCGGTGCTGAGTGTTGCGGGGAAACGTAAGTTTGGAGCAGTACAGGGATAATCAACACCGTCGACATTCGAATTCAATTCATAAATCGCGTTATCGGTGGCCATTGCATACCAGCGTGATTCAATTAATACATCATTGGCGCTATAGCGATTATCAATTCGGATCGCGGGAACATTTTGATAGACAACATTAGTGAATGTCAGATACTCATCATCGGTGTAACCGTTATAAGCGTTGTAGTTCCATTGTTGATTGATGGGGAATTGCAGGACATGTTGAGACAGGTTATCACTCAAGTTTGTATTATAATCTTTGCCACATAAGGTAATAATAATCGGATCATTTGGTGAGCCACCATTACGCTCGACAATGCTCGCTAGCGTAAATCGCTCATAGGTACCATCCTGGTCCTGATCGATTTCAACGGCTAATACGCCATCAAGCATTGTGCCTTCGATTAAGGTAAAACGCTGAGGTAAACCGGCACGGCCTGCAATTATCACCTCAAGCCGTTCCTGAACTTCCAGTTGCCAGGTTAAGTTCGTTACCACGGAATTTTCAACGACACTACCGTTTAAAAAAGCAGTAAAAGAATAATCAGATGGTTGTGCGAGTTGATCGGCAAACGTTACACGAAAATCACCTTCAACGTCGCCTGCAACTAGCCCAAGGTTTAGCTCGTTCGCAATATGTGAAATCGTTTGTTCTTCAGTGCGCAAATCCGCACTACCGGATAGAGTAGTAGGGGCGATCAACGCGAGCACGTTTGCCAGTTCAGTATCTGCTGCAAAATCCACAGACGGCTGATTAAAATCCAGGCTGGCACTCAAACCCGTTAACTGGGTGTGCATGTCGGCTGTAACCGTGATGCCATTGCTGGGGTCGGCATCATAATCAATCGATTGCAACAAACGTGCGATATTGATACAGGCTTGTGTATTACCAAAATCCAGTGGTGTTAATTTGGCTTGGCCCTGACTAACGCTACCCAGTATCAGGTCACCAATAGAGAAAGTGATGGTCTCGCCGTCGATGTATTGATAAGTCCCATCGACATCCGTAAAACCGCTGTGACTGGTTGACTGGTAATACGCGCCTTCGATGGCTGCATCGACAAAAAATCCTTCTTGTACAATTGGGGGCTCAGGTGGTGTGGTGCCACCGCCACCACCTCCACAGGCGACCAAGGACAAGGTGAAAAAGAGTAAATAGGTTATTTTAGTTAAGTAAGTTTTCATTTTTATCTCCCGGTTTATTGTTCATTAGTTTCAAGCGCCGATGTCAGGATCGGCGTTATCTACAGAGTTCATAGTCGGGAAAAAACCGGGGATTGGTACGAGTGGGCCTATTATTTTTCGTTATTATTTGTGCGAAAAACAGGCAGGATTAAAACCGGAGATGCCACCAGGGACACCACTAGAGTCACCACTTGAGATAGCAGTAGAGCGGGAATTCTGGTGGATTACGGGACTGGCGTGATTATCTTGAGAGTAAAATCAGGACGACACTGATAATGAATACACTGATCACGCCGAAGCTAATGCCTTTAAAGAAGGCACCTGTGGCACTTTTCTGGGAGGGAGCAGGTTTTTTATCCGCTTCAGATGATCCCCACAAATAGCTAAGCTCGGATAAGTGATTGACTGCATGGGTTTGACAGGGGAGTTGCTCAATTTGTTTTTGTAGTGACTGGTTCGCTTCGGTATTTGCGCCGGGAAAAATAAATAAATCATCTTGTTTCAGGCTTTGGCCAATTAGCGAAAGTTTTTGTTCAAAGCCTTCAACGGCCTGGATCGAACAGTCTGGACCAATTATTCCGGTTGCGACAATGCGTTTAGAGGTATCCGCATCACCCCCTTTTGTATCACCCAGGCGCGCCTGCTTGCTGGCGATGGCCAGGGCCAGGCCGTAACTGGTGCCGATAAAGTTTTGATCTTCGAATTGAATTTTTATATCAATCTGCAGGTCGTCAATATTCTCATCGGTTGCTGTCTCAAACAGGATTTGTTTCACTTCAGCGCTACGTTCAAACAGGATGGCCTTGGTTTGCTTATGACTATCACGGTAGGCCGTTATTTTAATTTTATTTAAGCGCGGATCACTACCGGCGGTAGGGAACTCAATACATGAAGTATGACTATGGCTCATTAATAATTAATAAGGTTCTATGGTTAATTGTTGGGTTTCTAATACCGTTAACGGGTCCTCAGCATAGGGCCAGGCTTGGCTGATTTCTCCGTCATCATCAATAGTGCCGGCTAACCATTCTCGATCGGCACTATCGATTAGACGTAGGCCTTTTAATTCAGTTAATAAGCCGGGTGCGATTTTAAGATGGATTGTCCAGTTATCATCTATTTCCTCTGGAGGAAACAGCGTCACGATGAAATTAGGATTAGTGTCAATTGTAATCGGCTGATTGTCAGGGTAGCTTTGTGCGGCCGCCTGTAATTGTACAACGTTATTAATACCAGACTGTTGCCACTTTGTTAATTGTTCCGCACGGATCACATTGGCCATAAAATAGAGTTGTCGACGCGCCGCAGGTGAGTTGATTAAAATCTGTTGCTCCTCCCGGGTGGCAGCTTTCTTTGCAGATAAAATCTCACGTACTCGTTCTTCACCTAGCTCCTGGCCCGCGCCACTATCTTTTTGTTTACTCAATGCGCTGCTTAAAAGGTTATGTATAGGAGTCTTTGCCATATCATTCACCTTGAAGGTTTAAACATTCAAGTAATTGGGTCAGCCCTTTTGAGGCCCGCTTACGTAATGCCTCTTTACCAAAACCATAATGCGCCTTGAAGTCAGCCTCTTTTAAAAACACGGGCTCTGAGCCGAGTTCAAACTTTATATTGAGCGCCTGGGATAACTCCGGTTTAAGTTGTTGCAAGCATTGTTGTAACTGTAACATCAGCTCAGGGTGAGCAATATGCGTTGCGATTAAATCGACGTGTTGTGCGTCATCATCCAGCTCAACCTGAAACCTGGCGTCAATGGCATATAGGTATTCCATTATTTTGCTTATCGTCGTGGGCATATTATTGAGCTTTTGTTGTTGTATTTCCTGATGCAGGGCACTTGCCAGCTCAGGCATGGTTTGGAAAGCTGAGCCGCGTTGTTCCTGTAAATGATGTATCAATTGCTCGATGCGACGAGTCACTTGCAGTTGGTGGGTGCCTTTTCCACCACCGGCTGCATCAAGCTGGTCCATTTTTTCCTTAAAATGCTGGCTCAAAATGGTCCACAAGATTCCGTTTAAGCGTGTATTGTTTTCACCATGGTAGGCATCACACAAATCATGGGCTGCGTTTAACAGTAACTGGCTTTGCCCGGGTATATCGTATAACAGGGTCATTGCGCCGCTGGCTATATTATTAGTAGTGTCTGAATTTCGTATCTGCGTCTCGATCTCAGCGCACAGTATCTGTATCCACTGTGTCACCACCGCCTCACACTGCCCTTTATTAATACCGCTGCTACATAATTGCTGCAATAGGTCATCGCGATAGCGTTCTAGACAGAGGCGCCGTAACAAGCCAAGATATTTACTACGCTGATAACCCTGATACATATGTTCGCTTTGCTGGTTCATATTATTAGTTTTATAGCCCGGAAAAGTGCGAATAAAGGTATGATACCATGTGTTTTTTTAGCTGACAGGCTTAATACTGTAAGCAAATAAATAATGATAACAACAAAGAGCAAGCTTAGATTCTGGTTAGCAGCGGGCTATGTGCTGGGGGTGTTAGTGGCAGCTTATCCGGCCTATCTCCTGTATCAAATCTTTATTCCCGCAAGCAGTCAAAGTCAGACAGCTGCTGCCCCTAATGAGACTCGATTAGCTGAGCTGAAACAACAATTACAATTGGTTTCATTACAGATCCACCGCTTTGAGGCAGAACTGGTTTTAGGCCGCAAATTATACCGACAAGAATCACTTAAAGATGAAAAGACCACTTATCTTGGTCAGGTGGTCACTGGCCATGACCAATTGCTGGCGCTACTCAATGAGAAATGGTCACGCTTACAGAACAGCAAAACAAACCGCAGTAAATTACAGCGACAGCGAATACAGCTGGAAAACCTACTAAATAAGTCTGACGTTAAAACAGTTAATCCATCAATTCTGGAGCTAGATGAAGAGCATGACAGTAACAATGCTTCATTAGAGAAGTATTTAGCGATGACCGGTCCAGATGTCTATCTGTACTGGCCAAGCCGGGATGCTTACTTCGTCATGACAACAACAACCGCCAGTAAACCGACAAACGACAAAGTGACAGAATTTTTACAAAAAAGCTCGTTACAATCGTTTATGGTTTCTTTGCCCGTCAATACAAATCAGCGTGTTATCGATAAGTTACAACAGCAGCCCAATCTAACTGAAAACCTAAAAAAAATTACACAGCGATTTTATTTTCAGGATCACTGGTCAACAGACAATGGTCATACCTCATGGTTGTTGCGGGTGAATCTGGAAGGGCCACAGGGCTTAAGTGCGAGTTTGCTTCCCTCTGAACTTGCGCAGCTGCGCAGCCTGTCTCTGCCGATATTTCAACATTCATCCCAGCAGCAGAGTACAGAAAAAAACGTGTATTCCGCTGTTATATTTGATTGTCGTAAGTTGTCGACCCAGACAGGTTTATTCCCGCGTATCATGACACCAAAGGGGGAGAGCGTTTATACAGTAAGCCAGACCGATCCAAATCGCATCACGCCTAAAGGAGCTATGGTCTATTCCACTTTATTAGCAACCTTAGTATCAGAGCTGGGCAGCTCGCCGTTGCTTATCTCGGTCCAGGAAACAAGGGGGACATATGCGATGGACTGGGTGATTAGTGAGATGGATGCTAGCAAGGTCATGACGATAAATGAACGTAATGGTTTATTTTTTAAAGGCCGTATCGGTGTCCTGTTACCTGACTGATACCAATTGATTCTGTTTTCACCACTATATTATTGATATAGTGATTTAATAAAATTACTAAAAATTTAAGAACAATATTATTGAGGGAATAATCCATGAACCGCTTGATTTCAATATACAAATATAGTCTTTTGCTAATCCTGCTTGGTACAACAATGTCTGCCATCGCAGATACCAACGGGGCAATTGATAGCCTGGCCGGTAAATTAACGGCAACCCTGGAGGGAAAGGTCGTTAAGGTCAAAGGCGATACTTATTATATTAGCCTGGGAAGTAATAATGGCGCGGTACAGGGCGCCCAATTTGAGATTGCCCGCGAAGGGGAACCGATTAAAGTCGATGGCAAGATACTAGGTTATGAGGAAGATATCATTGGCTTGTTAACCCTGGACCGGGTACGTAAACAGCTTAGTCAGGGCAAGTTAGTCGGCAAAGCCACGCAACCACCAAAGCCAGGTGATAAAGTCTATCAAAAGCGCAAGCAACTCAAACGACTTGTGATTGCACCGTTTAGCCTTAATCAGAACACCACCGAATTCAGCAAAACCGTGCAGGAAAAGCTGATCACGACCCTGGTACAAAAAGGCATACAGGTCGTGGAGCGCAGCCAGTTGGAACAGGTGCTCAAAGAGCAGAAGCTGAGCTATTCCGGTTTATTCAATCTTAATTCGGCCAAGCAAGTGGGTCAGCTACTGGGCGCGGAGGGCATCATCCTGGGGACGTTCTCGGATCAGGGTAACACCATCAGCATCAATGCACGCATCGTTGATCTGGGTAGTGCGAATACTATTGCAGCTGCCGATGTCGAGATGGCCAAGACCCCCACCATAGCCAAAGGTCTGCAACAAACGCTTGAGGGTGGTGGTTATGCCAGCGGTGGTTCATCAGGTGTTAGTAGCAGTGGTGGCGGAAAGCTTAAAAAAGGCCAGACAGTAAATGTAGATGATACTAGGGTAGAGCTGGTTGGCTGCAAGCGCGGAGGCGGTGTGGTTTGTACCTTCTATCTTACTAACACGTCAAAAGATGCAAAGATTACATTATACGCAAATTATAGTGGAAAAGTTTCAAAGTCACATGACGACCTTCGCAATAGTTATACTGCCAATGCAACTCAGATTGCCGACCAAGGTAAGGGGCGGAGAAGATACTCACAGTATGTGTTTGAAAGTGGCATCCCGGTACGAGCAAAACTCTATTTTCCTGCGATTGACCCCAAAGCTAAGCAATTTGTCCTGTTAAAAGTGGCATTTCATCATACTGGTCATAACGCGATAAAATTTAAAAATATAAAAATACAATAAATCCAACCAGGTGATACCAGGACACGATATTTTCATAGCTATTGAATTAGTAATACGAAAATAATTTACACAAACGGAGATTTGTAATGAACATTAGAAAATTAGCATTTTTAAGCCTTGGCCTGTTGGTAGCAGGGTTCAGCACTAACAGTTATGCCGAGAGATACACGGGGAGTTTCAATATTGGAAAAGAAGCGGAACAGTCTCAGAAGGTTGAGCTCGATCAAGGCGAAACCGTGGTACAAACCGTTTCCAGCCTGGACAATGAGATGATTGGTCACATCGACTGGGAAAACAATATTGTTTATGCCGTTGGTGATGGTGTTCCACCTGCGAAAGCGGTCAATCCTGCCCAGGCACGGGTGCGTGCCAAACGTGCGGCTATCGATGAGGCCTATGCCCGTTTACTTGAAGCACTCAAAGAAGTCCGTGTCGATGCCGAATCCACGACACGTAACTTTGTGAACGAAAACCGTACCGTACGTACGCGAGTCTCTGGTTTGGTAAAAAATGCAGAAATCGTTGAGATGCGTCAGCATGATGATGGTAGCTATCAGATTAAGATGCGTATGCCTATAACCGGGCCGAATGGTATTGCTGCTGTGTTGTTACCCCAGCAACTGGTTAATATTCAAAAATCAAAAGTTATCTCAACGACCGTAAGGGAAGAAGCTGCACCTGCTACAACTCAAAGCAAACCTGCAGCTGCCAAACAAGCTAAAAGTAGTAACTTCACAGGGGTAATTATTGATGCAACGGGTTTGAATGCCAGCCCCGCTACTTTTCCACGCATCCTCAGCCAGTCAGGCAAGGTCTTATATGATTTGACCAAGGTCGATCCTAACCAGGCGACGAATAAGATGTGTGAGTATAGAAAATCGGTTAAACAGGCGAAAAAATTAAAACGTATTGGAGGCAAGCCTTTAATCATTAAAGCAGCCAAGACCAATGGTGATAGCCGGGTCGATATAGTGTTATCTGATCAACATGCCGAAGAGTTGCTTGGTGCTGATGCAGGTAATAATTTTCTGTATAACGCGAAAGTGGCGATTGTGCTCGACTAACAGAGTTTCTAGCTAAACTGGCGGCCTATTGTTATGACGGTATAGCAATAGGCCGTTTTTTATTTGGCCTTAAAATATTTGTAAACGCGCTTACCAGAACCATCATTTTTCCTACCTATTACATTGATATAGACAAGCAGAAATTCACTCTCTGTAGTCATTTTTACAATTGAATAGGCTAGAAGGAAAATCAATATGTTTAGGTATTCACAAAAGATAGCGAGTCTGGGATTTATACTGATATGTCTAAATATGGGTGCATGTGCCAGCACCACAACACAGCAGCAATACAGCGCACCGCCGCCGCCAAAGCTGGTACAACCTGTGACGGATCAATCCAGACGAGTGATTGGTAAAATCGATTGGGTAGAGGGGCGTGTTTATAGCTATGGCAGTGGCCACCTTCGCACCCCAGCCCCTTATACTGTGACACATGGTAGAGACTATGCCCTGGCTGACGCACAGCAGTCTATGCTTGAGGTGATACGCAATCTTCAAGTTGATGCAAATAATAAAGCCTCAACATTCTTTCATTATGCTGTGATTTCTCGCTACATAAATGAACGGGTGAAACAGCGGGAGATCCTGGAGCGTGAGCAGTATAGCGAAAATAACCATCAAGTTACGGTTTCGTTGCCTTTATTGGGTAATAATGGAATTACAAAACTATTGATTCCGACAGTATTAGAAAACGAATCACAAAAATCAGAACCGACTGGCTCAGCAGAGTGGGAACAATATGATCAAAGCGATATTTGGCCTGATAACTACAGCAGTTTGATAATAGATGCACGTGGATTAGATTATCGTCCCGCTTTGTTCGCTGCGATTGTTGATGAGAATGGACATAGCTTATACAGTCTGAATAAAGTCGATCCTAATGCCGCCATGTTC
>Ga0316205_10005371_pt1 | contig 10657 bp, 9 predicted proteins | sample 3monthpyrite_MG_FD_204941 | JGI IMG/M metagenome (GOLD analysis project Ga0316205, IMG submission 204941) | Microbial mat bacterial communities from mineral coupon in-situ incubated in ocean water Damariscotta River, Maine, United States -... | ecosystem: Environmental > Aquatic > Marine >...
TCCTTTATAGATTTACTACTTATTAATACTGTAATTCCGTTGAAACATTGTCATGCGATAAGGCAAGGAAAGGATATTTCCGAAGAAATTATACTATTGGCTAATTCCATAAGCCCAGAAGAGAATAGCATTGTAAGGAAATATAAAATGTTGGCTAATTTGGGCAGTAGCGCTTTGGAAAGTCAGGCATTACTTCAGCTAAAGAATAGTTACTGTGAAAAAAATAAATGCCTGCAATGCTCCATTGGCAATAACTTGCTTAAACAGGAAGCCTAGGCTAGTAATGTATAGACTCATTAATAAAAGTTAAACAGACATTGTATCGCTAATACATTAGATAAATATCAATTGTATGTAAACAAAAAACATTATTTTGCAACATGCTTCAATTGGTTTACAAAATAAGGCACTTCTTTGAAAAGCATGGATACTATGTATGTTCGCGCCTAGCAGATCGATTAGGCATGCGAGCAAAAAGTGTACGTTTGTTTTTTATCTATGTTTCTTTTGCAACGGCAGGTGTGGGATTTGCCATCTACCTAACGCTAGCATTTTGGTTGAAGCTGAAAGATATGGTGTATGCGAAACGAACTTCAGTATTCGATTTATGAAAAAAATACTTTCTACTAGCATCCTTGAAGCACTTTTGTTGTTGGTGCTCGTTTTTTTTATGGGAGTTCTAGGGTTTAAATTTGGCTACGATTACGAGTGGATCGATGCCGTTTATATGACCGTAATTACCATTACTACGGTTGGTTTTGGTGAATTGCACCCATTATCTACTTCAGAGAAAATATTCACATCGGTACTTATACTTTCTAGTATCTTTATCGTGGGGTACTCTATTAAAGTGATTTCAGAATATATTTTAAGTAATAATAATATTGGTAACCTAAGACAGAAAAAAGTGCAAAAGAAAATTAACACCTTAGAAAACCACATTGTTGTCTGCGGGTATGGCAGAAACGGTAAACAAGCCGTTCAGAAATTGCAGGCTTATAACCAGCCTTTTGTGGTCATCGAAGAAGATGAAGAAGTTATTGAGCGGTTTCAAGATGAGGTCCTGTTTGTTAGCGGTAATGCCGTTGACGACGATATATTAATGTTGGCCGGTATTGAGAAGGCCGATACTTTGATCTGTGCGTTACCGAGTGACGCGGATAATCTATTTATTGTGCTTTCAGCGAGGCAGATGAACAGTAAGTTGAAAATTATAAGCCGTGCGGCCCAAGAAACCAGTTACAAAAAACTAAAATTGGCCGGTGCGGATAACGTGATTATGCCAGCAAAAATTGGAGGTGATCATATGGCTTCTTTGGTTGTTGTGCCAGATTTGGTGGAGTTTCTAGACAACCTCACCGTTTCTGGTGAACAGGATAGCATTAATGTGGAACAAATAGCTTTTGACAAGATATGTTCCGACGGAAAAGAGCGTGCCATCAACGATTTAGACCTACGGAAGAAAACGGGCTGTTCGATTATTGGTTATAAAAACCCGGGTGGTGAGTATATCGTCAACCCAGAACCTTCCACTATTATCGCTAAGGATTCTAAGCTTATATTGATAGGCAGACCCCACCAAATTGAAAATTTGAAAGAACTCTATAATGTTTAGAGTTGGCTAAGAAATAAATGTTCAAAAATTTGAATTCGCCATTTTTTTTACCATCTTGCTAGACCAAAAATTTTAATATAACTAATCCAAAATTTGTTATGAAGAAATATCTTCTTTCTCTTTTAACCCTATTTTCTCCATTATTACTTATCGCTCAGGAAGCTGAGGAAGTTGGGATTGATCAAAAGATTGACCAAGCTTTTAAGCCCTTTTCGGACGCTATTAGTAATGTGATTTTCTTTGAAGTTTTCCCTGGAGCGCCTTTTGTAATTATTTTGCTTGTTCTGAGTGCAGCATTCTTTACGCTGTATTTTGGCTTTCCGAACATACGGTTTTTTGGAAAAGCAATCAATACGGTTCGAGGTAAATATGATGAAATTGAAGGCCACGGTTTGGGAGATCCAGACGCGGCAGTAGATGGCGATATTAGAGACACAATTCGAGATGAAAGTAAAGAAGGAGAGGTAACTCACTTCCAAGCATTGGCTACGGCTGTTTCAGGAACCGTTGGAAACGGAAATATTGCTGGGGTAGCATTGGCTATTGCCTTAGGAGGGCCAGGAGCAACTTTTTGGATGATCATTTGTGGATTGTTAGGTATGTCTACCAAATTTGTAGAATGTACGCTAGGAGTTCAGTATAGAGATGTGGACGAAAATGGAACCGTATATGGTGGTCCCATGTATTATTTGAGTAAAGGTTTGAAGGAGAAAGGTTTTGCTACACTTGGTAAAATCACTGCTGTTTTGTTTGCAATTTTCTGTATTGGAGGTTCTTTTGGTGGTGGAAATGCTGCTCAATCGAATCAGGCAACAATCGTTTTAAAAGATTTGCTTGGACTACAAAGTAGTGGAGCAGGATTTTGGATAGGAGTAATTTTAGCAGTTTTAGTTGGAATCATTATCATTGGAGGAATTAAGCGAATCGCTTCCGTAACAGAAAAGGTTGTTCCTTTTATGGCGGTGCTTTATATTGTTGCTTGTCTCTATATTATCTTTAGCAATTTTGGATTGGTAGATGATGCCTTTGGCCTTATTGCAAGAGAAGCATTTAACCCTAAAGCTATTGGAGTTGGTGGACTTATTGGAGTATTATTAGTTGGATTTAAACGAGCAGCATTCTCGAACGAGGCTGGTGCAGGATCTGCTTCTATCGCTCACTCTGCGGTAAGAACAAAATACTCTGCTAGTGAAGGTTTGGTTGCCTTGTTAGAGCCGTTCATTGATACGGTTGTAATTTGTACGATGACAGCTTTGGTTATTATCATTTTCAATTTTGGAGGTTTCTTCGAATATGGACAACTAGTTGGAGCTCCTGATGGCGCTGTATTAATAGATGGTGTTGCTTATGAAGGAGCAGGTATTACTGCGAAGGCATTTGCCGCGTATATACCTTATTCTGGAGTCTTCCTTACTATTGCGGTTGTGCTGTTTGCCGTTTCAACCATGATTTCTTGGTCCTACTACGGATTACAATCTTGGAAATATTTATTTGGTCGCGGAAAGAAAGCAGATTTAGTTTATAAAGTCTTATTCTTAACTTTTGTTGTTATTGGAGCCGCTGCTAGTATGGATTCAATCTGGGCATTCTCAGATGCTATGATCTTTGCTATGGTGTTCCCGAATATGATAGGACTCTATTTCTTATTCCCTGTGGTGAAGAAACAATTGAGGCGCTATTTAGACGCTATAAAGGTAGCCGCGCGTTAACGACTAGAATTACCGACATACTAACTCCCTAGCAATTAAAACTGCGGAGTTATGAAATTAAAAGAAGTTAAATCCCAACTCGTCTTTCATCGAAGTCAGCGTGTTGGGATTTTGTTTTTGCTACTAGTGATCTTGGGTTTTTTGTATGTTCAATTCTTTGTTTCTTTTTCTGAAGAAAGCACCTTCGATATTCATTCAGCAGAAGTGCGTGGGTTACAGCGACAGCTGGACTCCTTAAGACATGCAGATTCTATAGAAAGACTGCCCAAACGGTATCCGTTCAATCCTAATTATTTAACCGATTACAAGGCCTATAACTTGGGAATTTCCCCGAAAGAGTTTGATCGGCTTCAAGCATTTCGAAATAAGGGACAATGGGTGAATTCGGTAGCGCAGTTTAAATCGGTCACAGGGGTTCCCGATTCGGTATTAAGTCAAATTAGCCCCTATTTTAAGTTCCCAGATTGGGTAAGCCGTGCGAAACCAAAACGGAAGTATTTCGAAAAGAATCGAGTTTTATCCACTTCAGAAAAAATAGATCTCAACATTGCAACCGCCGAAGAACTACAGCAAGTTTATGGTGTCGGACCAGTATTGGGTGAGCGAATCGTCAAACATCGCAAAACCTTAGGTGGCTTCCATCATGAATTACAACTGTACACAGTTTGGGGTTTGAAAGATACGGTGGTAGGGCGCATCATGAGCCGATTCACCGTTAAAACTCCGGTTCCTATTGAGAAGATGAACATCAATCGAATTTCGGCATCCGATTTATCTACTTTACCTGGCGTTTCGTTTGAGATGGGGAAGAGAATATGGGAATTCGTGCGGGTTAGAGAGGGGCTTTCGGACCTTTCAGACTTACTAAAAATTGAAGAAATAAGCCCGCGCAGATTACAGGTTTTTAGATTATATTTGTATGCTGAATAATACAACCTCACCAGATACAAATTCTAGTATTATCTTAAGCCTTAATTATTGATTGAATGAATAGCATGTATTTTACGGAAGAACACGATTTTTTCAGAAAGAGTTTTCAGGATTTTTTGCAAAAAGAAGTAGGACCTCATATTGAAACATGGGAGAAAACCGGCAATATTGATCGGTTTATCTGGGGAAAGATGGGTGAGATGGGTTACTTCGGAATCAATTATCCTGAAGCATATGGCGGTTTGGACCTTGACTTGTTCTATACAGTGATATTTTTGGAAGAATTGCAAAAAATTAACTCTGGAGGATTTGCTGCTGCTATGTGGGCACATGCCTATTTGGCGATGACGCACTTGGCGAAAGAAGGAAATCACGAACAGAAAGAAAAGTACCTAGCGCCCAGTATTACTGGAGAAATGATTGGCTGTCTATGCATCACCGAACCGTTTGGTGGAAGTGACGTAGGTGGCATGCGGAGCACAGCCGTTAAAAAAGGTGATAGCTACATCATTAATGGTTCCAAGACATTTATTACCAATGGTGTTTACAGCGATTACCTTGTTGTAGCAGCCAAGACAAGCCCAGAATTAGGGAATAAAGGAATCAGCATTTTTATCATTGATAGAGAAGCCAAAGGTGTGTCTGCGACCAAGTTGGATAAATTAGGGTGGAGAGCGAGTGATACCGGTGAGATTGCTTTTGACAATGTGGAAATACCTGCATCCAATTTGATGGGAGAAGAAAACCAAGGATTCCCTTATATCATGCAACATTTTGCATTGGAACGCTTGATTATGGGAATTAATGCACATGCCAGAAGTGAATGGGCATTAGAATATACCATTCAGTATATGAAGGATCGTTTTGCCTTTGGCACATCCATTTCTAAATTTCAAGCATTACGTCATAAAATAGCACAGCTTAGTGCCGAAGTTGAGGTTAGTAAGTCTTTCAACTATCAAACGGCCCAGCGATTAGGTCAAGGGGAATATGTGGTAAAAGAAGCCACGATGTCCAAATTGATTTCGACTAAAGTTGCCGATGACGTTGCCTACGAATGTCTTCAGCTTTTAGGCGGTTATGGTTATATGGAAGATTATCCGATGGCGCGTTTGCTTCGAGATAGTCGTTTAGGCCCTATTGGTGGTGGGACCAGCGAGATCCTTAGAGAAATCATTGCTAAAATGGTGATCGACGGAAAAGATTATAAGCCTGCAACCTAAGTGAATTGGTAGCGGTTCTTTTTTCTGGCCTTAAATTTGCTTGATACTGAATGTTAACCTAAATCGATATACGAATATGAAGTATAGTTATTTAAAACATTTTGTCAGTTTGTGGATGCTTGTTTTTGGCGTCACCGCTTATGCCCAAACGGAGATAAAAAGCAAGATTGTTGATTTCCAAACCTACCTACCTATAGAAAGCGCTAGTATTTATGTTCAGAATACTACGGTTGGTACTGTAAGTAATTCGGACGGTAAGTTTGTTTTATTGGTGCCTAGAGAATTTCAGAATGACACTTTGGTTATTTCCTCTATTGGATTCAAAAGTTATAAAACCCCAGTTGCCAATTTTGACGACACCATGGATATATTTTTGGAAGAAGATATCGCCTCCTTAGACGAAATAGTTGTTGTTGCATCTACAAGGCCTAAGACTGGTAATGATATTGTTTTAAGAGCCATTGAACGATTGGATCGTAATTTACCTGAGCAGCCTTATTTGCAAAAAGGGTTCTTACGACATAAGGAGCGTAACAAGAAAGAATATAAGTGGCTTATTGAAAGTGCAATTACCCTCTATGATTCCAGTTACGCATCGGGTTCGGAAGATAATTTAAGAATTAATGTAGATGAAATGAGGAAAAGTTATGACCTCAGAGATGTGGATAGCCTGTTTGCGTACTCCTCTTATTTAAGATACAATGTGAGAAACCTCAAGTTAAAATCGAGGAATTTAATTCGAGATACCATCAAGACCGCTTCTTTAATTAAGGCTATTAAATGGAATGATAGAAGAATTAACGGATTGGAAAACCTGTTTAAAGGAAGACTTAATATGATTCGTAATTCCAATATGAGACAGGCTTTATTTGGAGATGGAGTGTTGGATAAACATCAGTTTAATTTAGACACTGTTCTCGTGGATGACGGAAGGAAAATCTACAAAATAAGAATTTCAAAAAGCAAAGATTTTGTTGGGCTGAACACTAGGAATGTTTACAACGAAGGTTTTGAGGCGAATGGCTGGCTTTATATTTATTGGGACAACTATGCCATCAAAAAGATAGAATACGAATTGTCGGCTGCTTCGGATGCCCAAAGAAGAAGAACCAAGTCGTTGTTCGATACGGATGTGAATCACAAGCTTATCATGACCTATCGAGAGTATCAAGATAAAATGTACCCTAGTTATATTTACTACGAAACTCCAAAGTTGGTAAATGCCGGGGACCGTTCTTCAGATAAAGCAAAGAAAGATGAAGATGAATTGAGCAGGGAAAGAGACGAGCAGTTTTATTATACCGTTCAGGAAATCCTGTTTACCGAGATTATTCAGGACTCTACGACAGTAAGTCAAGCCCTACAAAAGGAATGGTCCGAAGACATTTTTTCGCCAAGACCTTACAATAAGCAGTTCTGGAAAAACTACAACGTATTGTTGGAAAGTGAGGAAGAGGAGAAGCTTATTCAGGATCTAAGTAAACGAGCTACTTTATTTAAGCAATAATGTTGTGTTCGTGAAGGTTAGTAGCCTGCTGTGTTTATTATTTGCGATATACAATATTTGACTTACGGTGTAGGATTTACGATAGTTAATCTTGGTTAGATTCCTATTTGTTAATGAAGTATTGGATGTAAAGGCTGTCAATTCTAAACTCGAATAAAATCTTTTATATAAAAATTGCAAATCGTATATCCTAATTCGTAAATCCTTTATATATTTGCCACCCTAAAGAGAGGAGGTTAAGAACTATGTTAATTATACCAGTAAAAGACGGAGAAAATATCGATAGAGCATTAAAGCGTTTCAAGCGTAAGTTTGATAGAACGGGAACAATGCGTCAACTTCGAAAAAGACAAGCTTTTAGTAAGCCCTCAGTAACACGTAGAGCCGAAGTTCAAAAAGCACAATACATACAAGGACTTAGAGACGCGGAAGAAATTTAATTTCTCCTGTACTCATAGCATATAAAAAAATCCGTTGAACCTAGTTCAACGGATTTTTTGGTTTTGATTTTATTTCAGTCATCTCCATGAAACTTTAATGCTGCTTGTGGCTAATTTTGTACATTTAACCTAGCGCAAACTATGTTCCATATCTAAAAGTGACAATCGCTCTATGCCGTTCACTCCATTCATAGCATACCTCGAGTTTGAAAAGAAATACTCGCCTCATACGGTGTTGGCGTATCGCAGGGATTTGGAGACCTTCTTCGACTTCGCTTCTATTGGTTATGAATATTCAGAAATAAAGACAGTTAACTATGCTGTGATTAGAAGTTGGATTGTTTCTTTGGTGGAACAAGGTGTTTCTAACCGAAGCATCAATCGTAAAATTTCTTCCTTGCGCTCCTACTATAAATTTTTATTGAAGACGAAGCAAATAGAAGTGCATCCTTTGGCAAAACACAAGGCGTTAAAAACTAGTAAAAAATTACAGGTTCCTTTTTCTGAAAAGGAGATTGATGATGTCATTAAGCTTCTAAGTGAAGAAAAAGGTTTTGAAGGGCTTCGAAATAGGCTTATTGTGGAGTTATTTTATGCCACAGGAATGCGACGAGCAGAATTGGTGAGTTTGAAGCTCTCTCAGGTGTCCTTGCAGACTAAGACCATTAAAGTGTTGGGTAAGCGAAATAAGGAGCGCGTCATTCCTTTATTGACGTCTGTCGCACATACCATCGATGCATATTTAAAGGAGAGAGCACAATTACCAATAATTGTCGATGAGCCCTATTTATTGCTTTCTGAAAAAGGAGTTAAAATATATGAAACGCTTGTGTATCGCGTGATAAATTCTTACTTTAGTAAGGCATCAGAAAAAGTAAAGAAAAGCCCGCATATTTTGCGACATTCTTTTGCAACGCATCTCTTGAATGATGGTGCCGATTTAAATGCAGTTAAAGAACTGCTAGGGCATGCGAGTTTGGCCTCAACTCAAGTTTACACCCATACTAGTATGGCGCAATTGAAACAGGTTTATAAAAATTCCCATCCTCGTAATTCAAAATAACTACTAACTTTTAAACTATTGTGTATGAAGGTAAATGTGCAGACTCCCAATTTTGTACCAGATGACAAGCTTATTAATTTTATCGAAAAGAAACTTTCCAAGCTAGAGCAGTTTTACGACAAGATTATATATGCCGATGTATTTTTAAAGGTTCAAAAAACTAGCGAAAAACAAAACAAAATCACAGAAATTTTATTGAGCGTCCCTGGCGGGGATTTAATCGTTAAGAAAGATGCTCGTACCTTCGAAGCAGGTGCAGATGAATGTGTTCAATCACTAGAAAGACAACTTAAAAAAAGAAAAGAGAAACAAAGAGCGAATGCTTGATGAAATTTTATTAAAAAACATTTTTTAAAAAAGATAATTTATATACATTTGCAGTCCGTTAGAAATAGCGGACTTTTTTATGCTAAAATTTTAGTGTTGAAAAGATCAAAAAGCCGATGTAGCTCAGCTGGCTAGAGCAGCTGATTTGTAATCAGCAGGTCGTGGGTTCGAGTCCCTCCATCGGCTCTTTAAAATAAAAGAGATTAGTTCTTTAAAATAGTGTAAAAAATAACGTTCGGGGAGATACTCAAGCGGCCAACGAGGGCAGACTGTAAATCTGCTGACTACGTCTTCGCAGGTTCGAATCCTGCTCTCCCCACTTTTATTTTTTATAGGATATTGCGAAAAGCAATTCTTATAAGGGTAATGTTGAAGAATTATTGATCGATTCTGTCGATCTCACATTTGGAGACAAGAAAAAAAATAGTTATCTTTGCACGCCTTTTTGGGTCATGGAGCCCAAAATTATTTGACATATTGATTACCATTTTCTGAAGCAATTCAGAAATAAATGCGGGAGTAGCTCAGTTGGTAGAGCGTCAGCCTTCCAAGCTGAATGTCGCCGGTTCGAACCCGGTCTCCCGCTCTAAGAAAACACCTAGTGTCTTTCTTTATAGAGTAACGTTCTATTATAATAAATGTTATTCGAATCCTACAAAGGTGTGCGCCATTGCTAGTGCAAAGGTGTTGAGTAGGATTGCATCTTTCAAAATAATGCCTCATTGAGGCTTTTGGAGGTTGTGGAAGTAAACACTTTACGCCGGTGTAGCTCAGGGGTAGAGCGTTTCCTTGGTAAGGAAGAGGTCATGAGTTCAAATCTCATCATTGGCTCAAATTAGGATTTAATTGAACACTAATATATAACTAAGAATAAAATAATACAAGATGGCAAAAGAAACTTTTGATCGTTCGAAACCACACTTAAACGTTGGTACTATTGGACACGTAGATCACGGTAAAACAACCTTAACTGCGGCTATTACTAAGGTAATGGCAGATGCCGGTTTTTCAGAAGCATCTGCTTTTGATCAAATTGACAACGCTCCTGAAGAAAAAGAGCGTGGTATTACAATTAACTCTTCGCATGTTGAGTATCAAACAGCAAATCGTCACTATGCACACGTTGACTGTCCTGGTCACGCGGATTATGTGAAGAACATGGTTACTGGTGCTGCTCAAATGGACGGTGCTATTCTTGTAGTTGCTGCAACGGATGGTCCAATGCCACAAACACGTGAGCACATCCTATTAGGACGTCAGGTAGGTATTCCTCGTATTGTTGTATTCATGAATAAAGTGGATATGGTTGATGACGAAGAATTACTTGAATTAGTTGAGATGGAAATTAGAGATCTTCTTTCTTTCTACGAATATGATGGTGATGAAGGACCAGTAATCGCTGGATCTGCATTAGGTGCATTGAATGGTGAAGACAAATGGGTTCAGACTGTTGTTGAATTGATGGAAGCCGTTGATACATGGATTGAAGAACCAATTCGTGAAGTAGATAAAGACTTCTTGATGCCTATTGAAGATGTATTCTCAATTACAGGTCGTGGTACTGTTGCAACTGGACGTATTGAAACTGGTGTAGCTAACACGGGAGATGGTGTTGATATCATTGGAATGGGAGCTGAAAAATTAACTTCTACAGTTACTGGAGTTGAAATGTTCCGTAAAATCCTTGATAGAGGTGAAGCTGGAGATAACGTTGGTATCCTTTTAAGAGGTATTGAAAAAAGCGATATTCGTCGTGGTATGGTTATCTGTAAGACTGGTTCTGTAACTCCTCACGCTAAGTTTAAAGCAGAGGTTTATGTTCTTAAAAAAGAAGAAGGTGGAC
>Ga0316205_10005373_pt1 | contig 10651 bp, 8 predicted proteins | sample 3monthpyrite_MG_FD_204941 | JGI IMG/M metagenome (GOLD analysis project Ga0316205, IMG submission 204941) | Microbial mat bacterial communities from mineral coupon in-situ incubated in ocean water Damariscotta River, Maine, United States -... | ecosystem: Environmental > Aquatic > Marine >...
TTGTAAGTTACACAAAGACAAAGAATCAATTATTGCTTATGCAAAGAGTTGGAATATATTTGAGTTTTGTCTTAATGTTTACCTGCTTACCAGTATTTAGTAAAATCATGAATAACAAGGATCTTTTTCTCCAGGGCAAAATATGGCTAACCTATATTCCCGTCATGGTTATATTCCTGTTTTTATTTACCAGATGGGGCTATAAATGCTACAAGAACATAACTAATTCTGCTGAAAATATTCTAAAGGAATTAGAAACTTAAATTCTTAGAGTTGTACTCATTTTATCAGGCCCCGTATAACGGGGCTTTTTAGCGGGTTATTATTTCAGTGTTTAATTTCAGGATCTTTTTTAATTTTTACTGAACTTTATCATAGTTTTAGAATATACGAACTACGATCTTTAATTTCATTTAATAGTCATTTATTAAGCGTAAACATCAGTCATACAAGAGTTCAGACCGATTCATTAGAAAAGTAGCATGCAGAAGTTACCCATTACATTAGTGCTTTTAACATTGGTACTACAGCTTCACGCCCAAAAAAAGAATGAAGGCTTTCGCTTAAATATTCGAAAGACCAATTTACCTGTAAAAATTGATGGTATTGCCGATGATGAAGCCTGGGAAGGAACTGATGTTGCCAAAGACTTTTATATGGTATTACCTATGGACATAGACAAGGCTACGGATAAGTCTGAAATACGAATGACCTATGATGATACCAATATTTATCTAATCGCTACTTTTTATAACAGTGTTCCCGGACGTTATTTTGTAGAGTCTCTAAGACGGGATTTTTCATTTGGAAAGAATGATAATTTCTTATTATTCCTGGATCCCTTTAACAACCAAACTACCGGGTTCTCGTTTGGTTCGAATGCTGCAGGGGCTCAGTGGGATGGGACCATGTTTGGCGGGGGCAACGTTGATCTCAATTGGGATAGCAAATGGGTGTCGGAAGTAACTCGCGATGATGAAAAATGGGTTTTTGAAATGTCTCTGCCTTTTAAATCCATAAGGTATGAAGAAGGCGTAAAAGAATGGGGCATTAATTTTAGCAGACTTCACTTGGCCACCAGCGAAAAATCTAGCTGGACACCAATACCAAGACAGTTTCCTACCGCATCACTAGCATATACCGGAGTATTAGTTTGGGATGAACCTCCTCCTGCACCACGTTTTAATTTTTCTTTAATTCCTTATGCACTAGGCCAAACGACTTATGATATAGATGGAAATACAGACTATGAGACCAAAGTTGGTGGCGACGTTAAAATAAGTCTGTCCTCCTCACTAAACCTGGATCTGACGATAAATCCGGATTTCTCTCAAGTTGAAGTTGACCGGCAGGTTACAAACCTTGATAGATTTGAACTCTTTTTTCCGGAAAGAAGACAATTCTTCCTTGAAAATGCTGATTTGTTTGCCAACTTCGGTTATGAGACAATAAGGCCTTTCTTTTCCAGACGAATTGGACTCGGCATTCCAATTAATGCAGGATTAAGACTCAGCGGAAACCTTGATGATAAATGGCGAATAGGAGTCATGGATATGCAAACAGCAAAAGACGAAGAAACAGGACTTCCAAGTCAAAATTTTGGGGTCATTAGCCTTCAGCGACGAGTGTTTAGCAGATCTACAATCGGGCTGCTTTTTGTAAATAAGGAATCAACTAATTATCCGCAGGATAATGACTCTCTGCGCACAATCTATCCAAAATTTAACCGGAATTTAGGATTAGAATATAATTTGGCATCTCCTGATAACTTGTGGAATGGAAAGGCCTTTTTACTTAAATCGTTTACACCAGACAAACAAGGGAATGGGATTACCCAGGCAGCCAATATTGAATACAAGAGCAGAAAATGGAATTGGGGTATTAAAGAAGAATATGTGGATAGTACATACACTGCAGAAGTTGGTTTCGTACCCAGAAAGGGATATTTTAATTTCAACACATTTTTAGGCTATTTATTTTTCCCTAAAGCTGGTCCGGTTGTTAGTCATGGGCCTGTTGGAAAATTGAATTATTATTTTGATGAAAAAATTAAGGAAACAGATCATCAGAATATACTACAATACCTCATAAATTTTCGTAACCGAAGCAGTATAAGCCTCGAAGGACTCAATGAGTATGTTGAATTATTGGCGCCTTTTGATCCTACGGGCACAGGAAAAGATTCCCTGGCTACAGGCACCAAACATCGATGGAATGCCTTTAGATTTGAATATAACTCCAGACCGCAAAGTATGTTTACCTATTCTGCAGGCGGAAGAGTTGGAGGTTATTATGAAGACGGTACACTAGTAAGCTTAACAAGCGAACTGGGTTATCGTTTTCAGCCATATGTTAGTCTAAGCTCAAATATTAGTTACAATAACATCAAATTACCTGAACCATGGAATACCACAGAATTTTGGTTAATAGGATCTGAAGTAGATATAACATTTACCAATAAACTATTTTTTGCCACCTTATTTCAATATAATGAACAATCCAAAAATTTTAATCTAAACTCAAGGCTTCAATGGCGTTATAAACCGGCTTCAGATTTGTTCCTTGTTTATACCAATAATGAATTATTGGCACCATTTGACGGGAGGATATGGTCAATTACTCTTAAACTTACTTACTGGTTTAACAAATGAACTAATAGTTTATGGAGGAATTAAAATATAATATTCAACACTTTAAAAATGTCATTTTTCTATTAAATATTTAAATTTTTCACGTAATTTAATATGCTATATATACCATCTAACTAACATTAATACTACCCATCATGAAAGGAAAAAAGCAAAGTTCTAAGGCAAAACAAGGAATTAATGAACTAAATCTTTCACGGAGAAAATTTATTAGGAATACTGCCTTTACTGTAGGGGCCATTTCAATAATACCACGCCATGTTTTAGGAAAAGGTTTTGTGGCTCCAAGTGATAAGGTTAATCTGGGATTTATTGGTCTTGGAAAGCAGAGTAGAGGACTTGCTGCTCGATTTGTTCAGAACACGAATGCGCAAATTATAGCGAGCTGTGATGTCTGGACCACAAAAAATGCCTGGTTTAAGGATCATGTTGAAAAGGTTTACGCTGAACATCGGAACCAGTCAGGGTATAACAGTGTTAATACATATCTCGAATATAAAGAGCTTCTGGATCAAACGGAAATAGATGCGGTTGTTGTGGCTACTCCGGACCATTGGCATGCGTTACAATCTATTGATGCCATGAAAGCTGGAAAAGATGTTTTTTGTGAAAAACCTCTGACTCATACGCTAAAGGAAGGTAAGGAGATGGTAAAATGGGCTAAAAAAACCGGCAAAATTGTACAGACCGGAAGTATGCAACGCTCGTGGGATAATTTTAGAAAAGCTTGTGAACTGGTTAGGAACGGTTATTTAGGAGATATTCAGAAAATTTTGGTGAATGTTGGTGACCCCGCTAAGCCTTATGATTTAAACCCTGAGGCGATGCCGGTAGAAGTTAATTGGAATAATTGGTGTGGCCCTGCACCTCTTTTAGGCTATAATCACAGGCTTGCGCCTTCAAGTAATGATGTTGATTTTTGGCCAGATTGGAGGTTATATCAGGAAGTTGGAGGGGGTATTTTATGCGACTGGGGGGCACATATGTTTGATATCGTACAATGGGCTCTTGGAATGGACAAGACCGGACCCGTAAAATTTGTACCCCCAACTGATAAAAATGCGGTACGTGGATTAAAGATGTACTATGCAAACGGGATAGAAGTCGTTCATGAAGATTTTGAACGCGGATGGGGTGTTCGTTTTATAGGTACTGAAGGTAAGATGGATGTGAGTCGTAGTTATCTTGAAACTGATCCTGCAGGCATTCTGAACGTAGAGTTAAAAGATACAGATACGCGATTGTATAAAGTAAAAAAAGATCACTATCAGGATTGGATGGATGCTATTAAAAATAGAACCCAACCTGTATGTGGTGTAGAAATAGGCCATCGATCCGCCAGTGTTTGCAATATTGCAAATATTGCTTATGACCTTGGTGAAACACTTCACTGGAATCCTGAAACCGAAAAATTTAAAGGTAACAGCGCCGCCAATAAGATGCGTCATTTGAAATACCGAAAATTTTAATCTACTCACTTTGACCTATTAAATGGTCCGTGAAAAGTTTTAGTATTAAAATTTGAGTCTGAAAGTTTTAGTGATTTTTTAAGACGAAGCTGTTAGTTAGAATCATATTTAATATTTCTGCTATCTTTAAAGGTGGATCATAAAGCTGTACCATATAACCCAGGAATAAAAAAAAAGAACCTGAAAATACTATTTGTTGTAGTGTTATTCGGGTTCCTATTCAGTTTGTCAGCACAGGCACCTCCGGCTTGTACGACATTAACTTCTCCTTCTGACAGTGAAACAGGGGTTTCTGTAAATACACAACTGCAATGGCAGGCTGTAGCAAATGCCACACAATATTTTCTTTTTATTGGCACCAGTCCGGGAGGTACAGAGATAGTAAATGGTGAATCAATAGGGAGCGATCTCAGTTATACACCTACCACAAGTCTGATGCCTAATACTGTCTATTATGTAACGATTATTCCAAATAACAATATCGGTGATGCTCAAAATTGTATTGAGGAAAGTTTTACGACGGGACTTGCCAGTTCTATTCCCGGATGTGTTACACTATCCAGTCCGGCGGCAGGTTCTTATGGAGTGCCTCCGGATACAAATATTAGCTGGACTGGCCAAGCAGAAGCCATAGGATATATTCTGAATATTGGCACAAGCACCGGTGCTAGCGATATTTTAAGCAACGAAGATGTAGGAAATGTGACTACTTATGATCCACCTGTTGACTTGCCACTTTCCCAACGTGTTTATATTACTATAATACCTTATAACAGCGCTGGAGAATCTCCTTCATGTGCCGAAGTTACTTTTAGAACCAGAGGAAATAACCCACCTATGTGTACGGAAATAATAGATCCGATTGACGGTGGTGAATTTGTTTCAGTTACCGCAAACATTACCTGGATAAGAGATTTTAATGCCTCGGGTTACCTTATGACTATTGAGAAATCATCTATAGGAGGCATTAAGATTCTTGACAACTTTGATGTTGGCAGTGGCACCAATTATAAACCGCCGGATTTTGAAGGTAATACAGTGTATTTTGTGCGCATAACACCCTATAATGATCTGGGAACAGCTCCTAATTGTCAGCCAATTTCTTTTACAACCGGTACAGGGCCAGTCCCTCCGGAATGTACAAATCTATTAAACCCAGTAAGTGGTTCAGGTAATATTAGTGTAAACTCTAATTTGGAATGGGAATCTGTAAACAATATTTTGGGTTATATTCTAACTGTAGGGACTTCTTCAGGAGGCACAGATTTGGTAAATGCGCTTGATTTAGGTAATACAACGAATTACAGTTTTGAACAGCCACTTCCTGAGGCAAGCACTATATACGTAACTATTACCCCTTATAGCATAAATTTGCTGGCAGAAAATTGCCGGGAGGAATCATTTACCACAACTGGATTTCAAGTTACCCCGGAGGAATTACCTGTACCAAAATTTTTCACTCCCAACAATGACGGTTTTAATGACCTTTGGATAGTTAGCTCCACTCCGGAAATCGAAGTAAACACTGTACATATATTTAACAGATATGGCCAATTATTGAAGCAATTGTTTGCCGATCAGGGTTGGGATGGTAGTTTTAATGGAAAACCCCTGGCTTCTGACTCTTATTGGTACAGAATAGAGACTACCCAGGGTAATTCGCAGGTTGGTTTTTTTATGTTAAAGCGATAAGGTATTTTTCTATTTTTGATTTTCAGTATTTATTTTAAAAAACCAACGTAATGAGAACATTTTTAACCACTTTTCTATTATTTATAATAAATTTTTCTTTAGGCGTGTTTCAGATCTATGCGCAGGAAGATATATTTGAAAAACTCCGGGAAATTGCCATAATAGATCAGAAAGTAATGATGCCAATGCGAGATGGAATACGATTGGCTACGGATATATACAGACCTAAAACTGATAAAAAAGTTCCTGTCATATTCTCCAGAACACCATATAATTTTAATTCATGGGGCGATGGCGAGCAAAAAACCAGGACAGCGGAAAGAGCATACGAAGTTGTACAACGGGGTTATGCTTATGTCGTGCAAAATGAGCGTGGAAGATATTATTCCGAAGGGGAATGGGATATATTAGGTATTCCATTGACTGATGGTTATGATGCCTTTAGCTGGATGAAGGACCAGACTTGGTCTAACGGTAAAATTGGAACGCTTGGATGCTCATCCACTGCAGAATGGCAGATGGCCGTTGCGGCTTTGGATCACCCTTCGCATGCAGCTATGGTGCCTCAAAGTTTTGGAGCAGGAGTTGGAAGAGTTGGCGACTATTATGAACAAGGCAATTGGTATAGAGGTGGTGCGGAGCAGTTGCTGTTTTTTGCATGGTTATATGGGGTAGAGCATGATAAGTATAAACCCCGAATCCCCGAAGGAGCAAGTCAGGAAGACCTAATTCGTATTTCCAGATTCTATGATTTGGCACCTGAGAATCCGCCGGTAGATATGTCCGAAGCTTTAGCCCATTTACCTATAGAAGATATTTTACAGAATATACAAGGAAAAAGAGAGGTTTTCGACAAAATGGTAAAGCGCAATCCTAATCATGAGGATTGGTATACAGGCGGGCTCTACCATGACGATATGGAAATAGGGGTGCCAAGCTTTTGGTTCGCCTCATGGTATGACGTATCTATAAGCCCTAACCTGGCATTATTTAATCATGTCAGAAATAATAGTAAGGACGAATTTATAAGGGATAATCAATATTTGGTAATCGCACCTACATTACACTGCAGGTACACCAGGGCTACGGAGAATACCATAGTCGGTGAAAGAAATGTAGGAGATGCAAGACTTAATTATAACGAGCAAATATATTCCTGGTTTGATCTTTGGCTAAAAGGAGAAAATAACAAATTTAAGGACAACACTCCAAGAGTTCAATATTACACTATGGGAAGTAATGTTTGGCAGACTGCCGAAACCTGGCCTCCCGAAAGTTCTGAATTGAAAACTTATTATTTGACCAGTGGTGGCAAAGCCAATAGCTTATACGGGGATGGAAGGCTTAGTATAAAAAAGCCTAATGGCGAAAATATAGCCGATAGTTTTAAATACGATCCTATGAATCCGGTAAACTCTTATGGGGGGAATGTTTGTTGTACAGGTAACGCGGTAAAAGGAGGGGCCTATGATCAACAAGCCATGGAAACAAGACAAGATATTCTTGTTTACACCACAGAACCATTGGAGAAAGGTGTAGAAGTAACCGGGTTTATAGAAAGTAAACTGTATATTTCATCTGACGCAAAAGACACTGATTTTACAATAAAACTAATTGATGTATATCCGGATGGGCGGGCATATAACCTTGATGAAACAATACAACGTGTACGTTATAGAGAAGGTTATGATAAGGAAGTATTTATGGAAAAAGATAAGGTATATGAAATTGAATTAACACCAATGGCAACTAGTAACTTCTTTGAAAAAGGGCATAGAATTCGGATCGAAGTCTCGAGCAGTAATTTTCCCAGATTCGCAAGAAATTTAAATACTGGTGGAAAAAATTACGATGAAAAACAAGGAGTGGTTGCTCGTAATAGTGTTCATCATTCAAAACAATATCCTTCTCAAATCAGATTGCCTATAGTAAAACGATAATGCATAAAGAATTTAAGATAGTTTTAAGTGTAGTTTATTTTTGAAAATAGTACCTTTTAAAGATGTGTTCCAGAGCAATTAAAATAGGTTTTCTTTTGTTTTTTCTGATAATACCTGAAATGTATTGCCAATATTTGGAGAGTGATTGGAAGGCTCGTGATAAGTGGATGAAAGTCGCACAAATTTTGGAAATGGCGGATATACAGCTTGGTAACAACGTTGCCGATATAGGCTGTCACCAGGGTTATATGAGCATTCGAGTTGCAGATTTTATTGGTGAGACAGGAAAAGTGTATTCCGTAGACGTTCGGGAGGATCGTTTAAACAAACTAAATGATATTGCCTCCGAAAGAGGCATCAAAAATATCCAAACCATTTTAGGAGACTATGACGATCCTAAATTAGAAGAAAATAGCATAGATGTTGTTTTAATAATAGATGCCTACCATGAAATGAATGACTACAAGCAAATCCTTTTTCATGTAAAAAAAGCATTAAAACCAGATGGGCGTATCTTAATTCTGGAAAAACTTAAACGACAAAAGATTGGAAAATCAAGAAATGAGCAAACCCAGGGCCATACAATTGCACCAAAATATGTTGAAAATGAATTGAAAGAGGTTGGTTTTGAGGTGATCGCAATAGAAAAAAACCTTGGTTATTGGGAAGAAGACCCGGATAAGAAAATATGGGTAATGGTAGGTGCGCTTCCGCAATCATAATTCTACTAATTACTGGCTGGAAGAAGATATAAGTTTTCACAATAAAATAGCTTATCATGAAAAACAGTGTGTTTAAGATTTTGATATTTTTAGTGGTCTCAGGCAGTTTGATGGCGCAAACCAAAAAAGAGAAGCAACAAAAAAAAGATTCACAAAAAAATGTGGCGTATCAGGCAACTAAACGCCTTATTGAATCAGGAAACTATTTATTTGATGCGCAAACCACCAATTCTAGAAGTACAAATCAGGGAGTAATATCACTAGAATCAAGAAAGAATAGCGTAATAGTAAATAACGGAGAAGTTGAGGTAAATCTGCCTTTTTTTGGGGGAGGAGGAACTGCTGGATACAATGATAACCCTGGAATAACTTATAGGGGTGTTCCAGCTAAATACGAAGTGGAATATCTTGACAAGAAAAGACGATCAAACATTAAAATAAACGTGAATAGCGGTACAGAGCGCCATAATATTACCCTCCAAGTGAATTATAGACGTAAAACTGAAGTAAAGGTTATTAGTAGTTCAAGGAATGGCATAAGTTATAGCGGTTATATAATGCCACTAACAATTAATAGTACAAACTAATTTACCCGTTTTATAAGGCTGAGCAGATCTTTAAAGCCTTGCGCTTTAATAAGAATTTGAGTAGATAGTATTTTCTCATTAAAATAAATTGAAAGAAGCGGCCTGCATTTATTCAATTCAAACAAGATCTTAGTTTTTGAAATATAGATCCTGATAAAATGATAAGGCTGTTGTTGGGAGTTCTTCCCTAATAATAGGATTTTTTAGTACCTTGTTTGTACTAACAATTACCTTTTGTATTAAAAGCTTTATTATGAAAAATACCTTATTTAAAATATTAATAATTCTAGTGGCTTCAGGAAGTTTGATGGCACAAACTAAAGAAGATAAGCGTCAAAAAAAAGAGAGACAAAAAAATGTAGCATATGAAGCTACCAAAAGTCTTATCGATTCGGGTAGCTACATGTTTGATGCAGATAGGGCAGCAGGATCGATATCACTGGTTACAAATACCCATCGTTTCGTCGTAAAAGACGGGGAGGTTGATATAGATTTACCCTACTTTGGGGTAGCAAGAGGCGCTGGTGGATATAATAGTAATCCTGGAATAACTTACAAGGGTGTTCCTGACAAATACAATGTCGAATATATTGATAAGAAAAGACGCTCAGTTATAAAAATTGATGTGCGTAGTGGTACAGAACATCATAATATAACCCTTACCGTAGGTTACGGCGGTCAAACAAGTGTAAACGTAATTAGCAGTGCCAGAAATTCAATAAGTTATTCTGGAAATTTACGAACATTAAAAGCGGAAATCAGTAATTAATATCCCTGCTAATCCGGGGGCTTCATATTATAATACAGACCCAAATGAGGATATTATTAAAAAACCGATCTGGGATCAAATCAATTTTATTGGGCATAATTTCCTTGCTTGCGCTATCCGTGCATTGTCAGATAGACCATAAACAATTAAGGGAGAACATGATAAAGCAGCAGTTGCTGGCAAGAGATATAAGCGACCCGACCACTCTAAAAGCAATGCGCAATGTTCCCAGGCATGAATTTGTGCCAGCAGATATGAAGCCATATGCTTATTCGGATAATCCTTTACCAATAGGAATGAAGCAAACTATATCGCAGCCCTATATTGTTGCATACATGACTCAGGCCTTAAAATTAAAGGAACAAGACCGGGTGTTGGAAGTAGGCACCGGTTCCGGCTATCAGGCTGCTATTTTAGGACAAATCGTAGATACTGTATATACCATAGAAATTGTTGAAGCACTGGCTTTTACAGCAAAAAATAGACTTTCAGCTTTAGGGTATAACAATATTGAAGTGAGAACAGGTGATGGATACCTTGGCTGGCCAGAGAAAGGACCTTTTGATGCAATAATGGTTACTGCCGGTGCGGAGGAAGTGCCTGAACCACTTTTAAAACAGCTAAAAGAAGGAGGGAGGATGATTATTCCTGTAGGACCTCATAATGGAATCCGGCAATTGCTTTTAATGACTAAAAAATCTGGAAAGATAAAAACCAAGGAAGTTATGTCAGTAAGATTTGTTCCATTAACAAGAACGAATAATTAAGTTAAAAATAATCCATAAAAAAAGGAGGTTAATTTGAATTACCTCCTTGCTTAAATC
>Ga0316205_10005375_pt1 | contig 10647 bp, 14 predicted proteins | sample 3monthpyrite_MG_FD_204941 | JGI IMG/M metagenome (GOLD analysis project Ga0316205, IMG submission 204941) | Microbial mat bacterial communities from mineral coupon in-situ incubated in ocean water Damariscotta River, Maine, United States -... | ecosystem: Environmental > Aquatic > Marine >...
ATGAAAATGAGCCACACGGAAAGACTTTGAGTTTAATCTGTGACGTACTCGAAATTAATATTGAAGAATTACTTAAAAATGAAACCCAATCAAAATCTTTAGGAGGAAAAATAACAAACTGGATTTTTTTAATTGGCTTAAACTTTCTTTTAATGACAATTTTTAGTTTTTTAATGATTGATTCAAATGCTAATTGGAATAGTCGACTTGGCGGATTAATATTTAGCATATTTATTCCTTTTGTTATTGTTTTTATAACAAAAAAAATGAATGGAATCGAAAGAATGTTAAAATTTGGAATAGGATTTATAATTTATATTATCCTTGCAATTATAATGATTGGTATTCAGACAGCAATAATTCTCGTGATTCCATTTCTTTTAGTTGCCTTATCTATATTGTATTACGGAAACGGAATATTAAAACTGACAGATTAAAACGTTGTACAACAACGCACATAAAAAATTGCTAAAGTCAATAATATAGAATGTTTCTAAAACAAAATAATATTAAATTTAAACATTGGAAAATTGCGTTTTAAAACCCGCAACTTTTCATGTCCAAAACCGTTAGCTACAATTTAAAAAATGACAATTAAACACTTAATATTAGGATTGACATTAGGAATATCATTATCATTTATTTCTTGGATTATTGGAATGATTATAAATGGAATTCTCTTGAAAACAGATTTTTACAAGAAAATATCCAACATAAACTTTATTACGAGTGAAACTATAAATAAAAGAATTGGAATTGAAAACTTCAAGTGGATTGTAAAAAACACATTCTTTAAATTTTTCAATCAGAAAATAAACCTAAAAAATAAGAAGACAGAATTGACTGAAATACGAAAAGAAATGACAATTGCTGAAATAAGTCATTTAATTGGATTTTTATTCGTGACTTTTGTTGCTCTTTATAAAAGTATCACAGATAATTATCTGATTGGATTTGGAATTATGATAGTAAATATTATAATGAATTTATATCCGTCTTTATTACAACAGAAAAACAAAAGACGGATTGACAAGCTAATTAGAAGACAAATAAAACTGTAGCTAACAATGTATATAATTCATTGCTAAAATTTGTCGTTTTACGACAAATTAAACTAAATTTAAACTCCGATTTCCTTTACGATAAGTCTTACGACTAATCGCAACGAAATCATAATACTAAACCGTTGGCTATAATTTGATGAAAAAGATAATATGAATAAAAGACAAACTTTTTTAAAGTCCTTTTTAGGAGCTCTTGGAGCTGAAAAAATATTGTGGAAAGAAAATAATGAAAGTTATATCAAAGGAACTGTTATTTACGATGTAAATGATGATGGGGAAAAACAAGATTTTATTTGGAAAATAAACGAATCTCAATCTCCTGATAATAATACACAGATATTGATTGATTTTATTAAAAATGAAAAACTTCTAGATATTGATAAATTGACAATGTCAATAGATGAGATTAATCCTCCAAATTTGAGTAGTACTCAAAAAAAAATATCATTTGATAATTTAGTCAATATCCGAGTCCGAATGATGGATGACGGAGAAGAAACTGATAGTTATTTTATCCACGAATAATTCATTTAAAATGACCAAACCATCAGAATATATAATTTATATTTCATTGATTATTATAGTTTTTATAAGTATGTTTTTTATTCTATTTAAAACGGAGTATAAAATCCTACTATTTGCTCCAATACTTATTTATATTGGAATAGATTACTTTATCAAAAAGAATAAAAAAATAACAGCGTTTGTGAAAGAAGATTTCAAAAAACTTGGGTTTGTGATTATTTCTGAAAGACCTTTAAACTCAACTGAAAGAGAAATTGAAATTAAACCTGCTATTTTGATTAATGGAAAACCATTAACTAAAATAAAAAATAAATTTTCAAGAATATTCACAGTAAAAGACGAAAATAAAAGGTTGCTTGAATTGAAAACTGAAATAATCGAAAAGAAAAATGGGAAGATTGAAATATCGATTAAAGATAAAAAAACTATAGCCAACAACGTACAAAATTAATTGCTGGGTTTTAGCTCACTTACGAAAATCCTATCGGATTTTCTAGGTCAGTAATTATTTACTAAATTAGTTGCTTAAACAACGCAACTAATCCTGTACAAACCCGTTGGCATTCATTAAAAACAAGAATAAAATGAAAAACATATTATTATTAATACTCAGTATTTTTTTATTTGGATGTGTAAATCAAAAACCACAGCAAGACCCAATTCCAAATCACGATACTTTTAAAATAGAATCCAAACAAGTAGAGGAAACAAGAATAATAAATGTTTGGACTCCTCCTGAGTATGATAATAATAATGAATCATACACTGTACTTTATATGGCTGATGGGGGAATAAAAGAAGATTTTCCTCATATTGCAAATACCCTTTCTAAACTTGTTAAAGAAAAAAAAATTCAACCGATTATTCTTGTTGGTATAGAAAATACAGAGAGAGGTCGAGATTTAACAGGTTATTCAGAATCAGAATATGATGCTCAATTCTGCCCATTGACAGATGGTGCTAAAAACTTTCGTTCATTTATAACAGAAGAGTTATTTAGTGAAATAGGAAAAAAGTATAGAGTAACAAATAAAAAAGGACTTATTGGTGAATCATTATCAGGACTTTTTGTAATGGAAACTTTTATGAAAAATCCAGAATCATTTGATTTTTACATAGCATTTGATCCTTCATTATGGTGGAATAATCATTACTTGGTAAGAAACTCAAATGATCTTTTTGGAAAGTTCCCTGATAAAGAAATTAAACTTTGGTTTGCAGGTTCAAGTGCGGAAGATATTTCAGAATACACAAATGAATTGAACAAGATTTTACAAAACAATACTCCAAATAAGCTGAAATGGAAATATTCAGATGAGCCAAATGAAAAACATCATACAATTTTTAGAGCAACGAAAGAAAAGGCTTTACTATGGATGTTAAATGAATAACGAAATGCCAACAATGGCTAAAGTTCAGCGTGACTTTTTTGCTAAATCAAAAGTTTGGTGTATTTTTAATCGGCTAAGTTTCAACAGCGGAAAAGTCTCCGACATTTTCCACGCCGAAACCCTAGCCTAAACCGTTGTGGTGCATTATGAAAAAAATGATTTTAAATACAGAATCTTATTTGATTAAAGGAACTAAAGCTGAAAGATTTTTTCCGTTTTTTGAGTTAGAATATAACGAATGGGTTATTTATGAAAATGATTCTCCGAAGTATTTTTTGTATCTACCACAACAATCTAAATCAGATTTTGTCAATGGAATTGTAGCTCAAATTGAGTCAGGAATTGATTTAAGAAAAATTATTATTGACCTCGGTTCTAAATTCGAGAAAGACTGGGATATTTTCTCTTCCAATTTAGGAAATGAAATTAAAGACAGTTATAAATCTGAAAAAATTGAGCTTAAATCAATTTCAGATGATGTTATTAATGGATTTTAAAACGTAGGATATGAAAAGATTTGAACTTGACGGAAACGATTTCAACAATTTGACTGATTTTTTTTCAAATATTGGAAATTTATTAGTGGAAAATAATGATTGGGGTAGAAATTGGGATGCACTAAATGATATTCTTGATGGAGGATTTTTAAAAACAGAATATAAAGAGGAATTTGAATTAATTTGGTTCAATTCAGATAAATCCAAAACTAAACTGATTGATTTTAAAGATATTGTTAAACTGATTAAAGAGCACAAACATATTAAGCTGGAACTAAAATAACGACACCACAACAATGCGTATAATTCATTGCTGGGTTTGGTAACAGTCCGACAAACATTGTGTATATTTAACCTGATTTCCTTAACTGAAAATCCTAGCGGATTTACAGCAACGAAATCATAACTCTAAACCGTTGGGTACAATTACGAAAAAAAGCTATGAAAAAAAATATAACATTAACAATTGCGATTTTACTTTTTGGAATTCAGACAATATCAGCGCAAAACTATCTGAATTATTACGAAACAATAAACAAAGCTGAAATAGCAAATATTGATAATGAATTTAAAGTATCTGATTCGATTTATCAAGTTGCATTTCAACTAGTAGAGAAACCTTTTAAGGAGGATTATTTATTAGCATCAATGAATTCGGAAAAATTGAATGATAATCAAAAAACTTATGGATATCTAAAAAAAGGAATCGAAAATGGATTGACAATAAAAAGAATTAAAAAACAAACTTCTGAATTCAAGAAATCTAAAAAATGGAAACCTTTAAAGAAACAATATAATTCACTTCGAGAGAAGTATTTAAAAACCTTGAATACTTCTTTAAGAAATGAAATTGTCGAAATGATTAGAAAAGACCAAAAAGCAAGAATTCCGGTTTTAAAGAGTTCAAGGCAAATGAAAAATATTGACACATATAATTATAACAGGCTTTTAGAAATTATTAACGAAAATGGAGGAAAATGGCCTGGGTTTTCAACAATTGGAGAAATCTTACCAAAAGGAAAGTATGTTGTAACTGATAATATCGCTTTAATGATTCTTCACTTCAACAAAAAACAAATTGAAAAACTAAAACCATTTATGCTACAAGCAGTTTTGAGAGGAGAAATGTATCCATACCATTTTGCAAGGTCAATTGACTACAAAAATGAATGTCAAATTTACGGAACTTATATAAATGGTGGTTATATGTTTGAAATTTGTGACTGTGAAAAGGCTGAAAAGGAACGAAAGAAAATTGGTTTTGAACCAATAAACGATTATTATCGAAAAAGGAATTCAAAGTATAAATGCCAAAAGTAACTGTACCCAACAACTCATAAAATTTATGCTTACTTTTAAACTAAATAACGAACCGACAAACATTCAACTAACGATTTGCTACAACCGAAAAATCTCCGATTTTTAAGTCGCACAAATCTTATAAAAACTCGTTGGGCACTATAATGAAAAAGATTTACTTAATATTAATAATTTCACTTTCAACAATATCTTGTACACTATTTTATTCCAAGACGAATGATTTGAATATTAATGGAAAAGTTAAAAAGCTGACAAAGTTAAAATTGAATGTCTTAAAAGATTCTTTAAATAACATATATTATGATACATTAAGCATAGAAGTTACACACCTTAATCGAAAAGGAAAATTAAAAAAAAGAATTTCAAAATTATTCTTTAAAGGAGATTTAAGAACAACAGGAATTGCAGATTTTGAATACAATGACAAAGGACAACTAACAATAGAAAATTATTACTCAAAGGAAGATTCTATGACATTTCGAGTTTATTATCATTATAAAGATACTTTGATTTCTAAAATTCAATCATTAAGCTTTTTAGAAACAGAAAAAATCGAATATATTGAAAATTACTATTATCGTTCAAATAATAACATTGATTTTAGAGAAATGAGAAATCTTGGAATTGATACAATTTCGAAAGATACTATTTACTCTCAATTAGCAATTTTCAAACACGATATTAACGGATATTTAATAGAATCAGATTGGACAAATTTAAATAATGATTTTAACAAAAAAGAAATTTTCACTAATGACAATAAAGGGTTTATGAAAAAGGAAATTTCGATTAATAGATTAACTAATAAAATAGATACAACAAGGTTTGAATATGAATTAGACAATAATGATAATTGGATTATTGCAAAATCTTTTAAAAATGATTCACTAATTCAGATTACAAAGAGAATAATTGAATGAATTAAACAGTGCCCAACAATGGCTAAAGTTCAGCGTGGCTTTTTTGCTAAATCAAAAGTTTGGTGTATTTTTAATCGGCTAAGTTTCAACAGCGGAAAAGTCTCCGACATTTTCCACGCCGAAACCCTAGCCTAAACCGTTGCCTTTAATTGCTCATGAAAAACATAAACTCAAATGATTAAGAGAAATTCGATTATTATAATTGGTAATGGATTTGACTTAGCTCATAACCTACCAACTTCCTATAATGATTTTGCAAACCACTATCTAGAATTGATATCAGAACATTTATTAAGTCATCAGGAAAATACAATAATTCGTGATTCTTTTTTTGAGTATCTACAATTTTTTAATAGAAATGGAGAGGGAAATGTCAATTATAGTAATCACAAGAAACTTACAAATCTTGCTATTCTAATTCAAGATGGAATAAAAAGTAAAATTGAAGATTATTTGAAACTAAACTATAATATAATTAGCTCTATAATTAAAAATCATTTTATAGCAAATTTATATAATGACACATATTCAAATTGGTTTGATATTGAAAATGCTTTTTTTGAGGAGTTAGTTCAAATCAAAACAGATATAAAAAATTCGTTAGAAACTGGAGCCAGATTGAAAAAACTTATCAGTCTTAATAAGATAAAGCTAAATAAATTAAATGATGATTTAACAGATATAAAAGAGAAATTAAAGGATTATTTGCAATCTATCGATTTAAAACTGAATCCTGATATAAGACAATTTTTCAGGTCTAAATTTAGAGGTAGACATATAATTCATATTATAAACTTCAATTATACAAATACTATAGATTTATATAAATCACAAATTTCAAGTCAAGGATTGACAATTGATGTTTTAAACATTCATGGAAATCTTAATGAAAATATAATTTTTGGTTATGGAAATGATAAAAACGACCATTATCAAGATATGAAAAATCTTGGAATTGATGAATTTCTAGAAAACTTTAAAACATTTGAATACTTGAACAATAACAGATATAGTAAATATTTTAAAGAACATATTCGTTTGTTAAATCGATTTGATGTTTATGTTTTAGGTCACTCATTGCAACAAACAGATAAGACAATGTTAAGTACAATATTTAACAATAATAACTGCTTGGAAATTCAATTACTAAAAAGAGGTGACCAAATAGAAAGTGATGCTTTCAAGTCTTATAGAAAATTATTATTTTCAGCAAGCCGAATAATTAACAACGAAGATATATTACGAGATAAAGTGATAAACTATGTTGATACTTTAGCATTTCCAAAAGAATCAACTAAAGGCAACACCGTATAAAATTTATGCTTAAATTTGAACTAGTACAAACCGACAAACATCCTAACTAACGATTTGCTACAACCGAAAAATCTCCGATTTTCCAGTCGCACAAATCTTAATACAAAATCGTTGCAATTAACAGCGGATTTCAAGTCTGAAATCCACAATTTGAGTTTTAAAGTGGCTTAAGAACTTGTCAGACTAATGCGTTGTCGGATTTTTAGCACAATAGTGGAATACTAAAAAATTGAGAAAATGAAAAAAAAATTGCCATACATACTGATTATAGCTTCTGTAATTCTTTTAATATTAGACATAAGTCGATTAAATTTTAAAAATTTAAAAGATGGAACTTATGCTGGAATAATTTCTAGCATATTGTTAATTATAGCAATGATTTTAGTAATAATTGACAATAAAAAAAGAGGTGAAAAGATTTGATTTTAGCGCAAAAACGAAAAAATTAGCTGAACGAAATCTATAAAATGACAAATTCTAACAAACTGAGAATATTTCTGAGTTTACCAATCATTACGGATTGAGAATTGAAACGGATAGATTTTTAGCACCAAATTGCAAAGCTGCTAAATTGCAACAATGCACATAAAAAATTGCTTATTTCTAACTAAATTGAAAATTATTACAAATAAAAAAACTATTTTTAAACATCGGAAAATTGCGATTTCAAATTCGCAACTTTTCATGTACTAAACCGTTGCCAGTAATTTGAAAAAAATGAAAATCGAGATGAAAATTTCAATACTTTTTTTACTTCTTTGTTCAACTCTATTTGGACAAGAAAATAAATTAATAACAGATAATATAATTGGAGAATGGAATTATATAAAGACTGTCGATAAAAATAATGAAGAGGTAAAATATGTTTATCGGACTCATCCGAACGGAGAAAAAATGAAAATAGTTGCGAGTGGACCAAATATTATCTTGAATCTAGACGGAACTTACCGAAAAAAGTTTACCGAAGAAAATACAGATATTGGAAATTGGAAAATAAAGTCTAAAAACGAAATTGAGTACGAAATGGTTATCCTTAAAAATTCAAGACAAGGAAAACTCATTATCCAAACTCAGAAATTTATGCCTGATAAAAAATGGCGAAAAGATGAAAAAGGAAATTTTTTAGACGCCTCTTCCGATAAAATTATTGAACTGACTGAGACTGAAATGAAAGTCGAATATGAAAAAGATTATATTTTGATTTATAAAAAAACAACTGAATAAAAACTACTGGCAACAATGCGTATAATTCATTGCTGGGCTTGGTAATTGTCCGACAATCTTTCTGTATATTTAACCTGATTTCCTCAACTGAAAATCCTAGCGGATTTACAGCAACGAAATCATAACTCTAAACCGTTAGCAACTATTAGAATTTTAAATTATAGAATAAAAAGCCTGATATGAAAAATATTTTAACAATATTGATTTTACTATATACTTTCAATGGATTTTCTCAAAACTTCACAATGGAGTATATGAAAAAATTTGATAAATCTCAACAGAGCGATTTACCTGATATCGTAAAAGAATCTCTTAAAAATGAGACATTACAGAATGTTGAAAAATACAAAACTATATTTAAGAAAAAAGGAGTAAATATTGATAGAACTTCAAATTTTTCAATGATAACAGAAAATTCAAATAAAGGAATTGTAATTTATGACAATCAATATTTTTCATTTGAGAAAAAAGAGAATACTATTAAATTAAACACAACTTATCTAAAGAATTATAATGATTTGAATAAAGATAATCCGAGAAGTATAATTTTTAATTTATTAAAAAATAAAAAGCATAAAGAACTGATTGAATTCGCAAAAAGTGAATTACCATTCTTTGAAAATGGAAGAGTTTCAAAAACTGAATTTGAGATTCTTATTTATGATAAAAAGTCAAGTAAAAAATTAGAATTGATTTACATTCACGAATTTATTACGGAACTATATGATAAGTAACAGTTGCTAACAATGGCTAAAAAAAATTGCTACATTTAATGATTAGAATAAACCGACAAACAAAGAAACGAAATAACAAACATCGGAAAATTACGGTCTACCGACCGCAACTTTCCTTAGCCTAAACCGTTGCTAAAAATAGCGAAATTCACGTTTCAATGATAAAAAGGACTTTAAAAGAAAAATTTATATTCACCGACAAATTATTGATTGCCTTTCATCTATTCTAAAGAAAAAATTGTAGTTACTATGAAAACTGATAATTTAAAATTTAGCAAAACAACCATAAAAAGAGCTTCCTTGATTGCTTTTATCATTACTTTAATTGGATTCTTTTTTTTAGTTAAGAACCATTTAATAATTTCTAATAATCCTATTGCCATAACCATTCAAGTTTGTGCTGTAGGAATTATGATATGGGCGAGAATTACATTTGGTATGAGAAGTTTTCACGCATCAGCAAATTCAACAAAAGGAGAACTTGTCACAAGCGGTCCTTATAGATTCCTTCGTCATCCAATTTACGCCTCAATTATTTATTTCTTTTTAGCTTGTATTATTGCTTTTCCAACTCTTGAGACAATTATTGGTGTTTTTGTAATTATTGCAAGTACATATGCAAGAATGGTTTTTGAGGAAATTTCATTAAAGGAAACCTACAAAGAATATGAATTGTATTCTCAAAAAGCGAAAAGAATAATTCCATTTCTATTCTAACAAAAAAAATACAGCAAAAAATAAAAATTGACTATGAATACAATTATCAAAAGAATTAAAAATAATGTAATTCTAACAGTATTAATAACCTTGTTTTTAGGTGTTACAATATTCTTTACAAGTAAATTCCTCTCTGACATTACTATTCCATTTTTAAAAAACTACTTTGAACTCGATGATTTTTACACAAAAAATACAGTTTTCAAATTCTATATATTGATTCTATCGATTATTACAATACTGTTTTTAAATAAAGGTTCATTAAAAAGTTACGGTTTTAATCTTTCAAAAAATACTAATTATTTTAAAATGACTTTCATTTCAATTGGTATTATTCTAGGAAGTATGATAGTTGGAGGAATATTGTTTATGGGTATTTTGAGTCATCTCTTTCCAACTGAAAATACAAACGTATTTCCAAAAAATGAATCTTTAATTGAAATGGTATTAACTATTTGGATTTGGTCGAGTATTTGTGAAGAGGTTTTAGTTCGTGGATTAATGCAAAGCTTTATGAATCATTTAAACAACATAAAAATATTTCGTTTGAGTTTACCTGTAATAATTTCAGGCATATTTTTTGGGAGTATGCATTTATCTCTTTTAAGTGCAGGTATGGGGATTTGGTTTGTCTGTTTCATTTTATTTAACACAACCATAATTGGATTATTAACAGGATTTTATCGAGAAAAATCTAGAAGTTTAATTCCACCGATTTTAATTCATATAATTGCAAACATTATAGGTGCAATTCCTCTAATTATTCAAATGTTTATTTCTTAATAACTAAAGTTGAATAAATCCGTTTGTGCAGATTGATTTTTAAAAAATAGATAAACTAAAAATAAAAGCTACTTTAAGCAACAATGCGTATAATTCATTGCTGGGTTTGGTAATTGTCCGACAATCTTTCTGTATATTTAACCTGATTTCAATTCCTG
>Ga0316205_10005376_pt1 | contig 10646 bp, 3 predicted proteins | sample 3monthpyrite_MG_FD_204941 | JGI IMG/M metagenome (GOLD analysis project Ga0316205, IMG submission 204941) | Microbial mat bacterial communities from mineral coupon in-situ incubated in ocean water Damariscotta River, Maine, United States -... | ecosystem: Environmental > Aquatic > Marine >...
ATGAACCCGCTCGTCAATGCAGCGCTTTCACGTTCGCGAACAACGTTGTCGATCCTTTTCGTCGCGTTGATTGCCGGCCTGTCCGCCTATTTATCCATTCCAAAAGATGGCGATCCGGATGTGCAGATCCCGTTTGTTATGGTCACGGTTGTCCATGTCGGCGCGTCACCTGAGGATGCCGAACGGTTGCTCGGTCGTCCGCTTGAACGTGAACTGATAGGCCTTGAGGGACTTGTAGACGTTCAGACTTTTGCGATTGAGAGCACTGTAGCCATGGTGCTTGAATTCGCGCCGTCGATTGATATTGACGACGCCATGGTTGACGTTCGCGAGAAGGTCGACATCGCTCAGGCTGAGTTTCCTGATGACACAGAAGAACCGCGGATCACGCAGTTCAATACGGCCACAGACAATATTCTTCGCCTGGCGATTTCAGGGACGGCACCTGAACGCACCCTCATCAGACTTGGCCGCGAGCTCAAGACAGAGATTGAATCCATCTCAGCGGTGCTTAATGCCAGCATGTATGGCCAGCGCTGGGAGCAGCTGGAAATCTCCATCGATCAATCCAAGCTTGAAGCCTATCAAATTGGCATCGGCCCTCTTATTCAAACAATCACGATGAATAACAGATTGATCGCCGCCGGCGATGTGCGAAGTGCTGAAGGACGCTTCGCCATCAAAGTGCCGGGGCTCATCGAAACAGGGGCGGACCTCGGCGCCATCACCATCATGACCCACGAGGAAGGGGTCATAACTCTCTCTGACATTGCCGACATTCGCCGAAGCTTCGCCGACCGATCCGGATACGCCACCTATAACGGGCGCACCACAATCGGCATGGCGGTTTCGAAGCGGATCGGGGAAAACATCCTGGAGACCTCCCAGGCAGTTCGCGAGACCATTGACCGGGTGACCGCGGATTGGCCGTCAAATGTCAGCGTTGATATAAGCTATGATGAGAGCGAGCGCGTTGGGAACATTCTGACCGACCTGCAAGCCAATGTGGTCAACGCCATCCTGCTTGTTATGGTGCTCGTCGTCCTCGCACTTGGCTGGAAATCGTCCCTCCTTGTGGGCGTCGCGATCCCCACGTCCTTTCTGCTCGCTTTCCTTGCGATGACTGTCCTTGGCATGACCGCAAACATGATGGTGATGTTTGGACTGATCGTTGCCGTCGGCATGCTGGTGGATGGGGCCATCGTTGTCGTTGAATATGCAGACCGCAAAATCGCCCAGGGCTTTGATCGGCGGACGGCCTATGGCGCTGCTGCTACCCGGATGTTCTGGCCAATCATCTCATCGACCCTCACCACCCTTGCCGCCTTTCTGCCCCTGCTGCTCTGGCCTGGCATTACCGGCGACTATATGCGTTTTCTGCCCATAACGCTGATCCTCACACTTTCCGGTTCTCTGCTGGTTGCGGTGTTCTTTCTCCCCGCCCTCGCCGCCCAGCTTGGTTGGGGCAAAGAGGGGAGCGACGACATTGCCCACGCTCTTGATCCAATTGCAGAGGCAGCTGCTGACAAGGCCGATGAAACCCAGCCGATGGCTGCCGCCTATACCCGCTTGCTCACCTGGGCGGTTGAACGGCCGGTTCGAATTGTCTCCGGCGCCTTTGGGTTGCTGGTCGCGATTTTCATGCTCTATGGCCAAATGAATTATGGCGTGATCCTCATATCAAGCGAGGAGCCACCAGGAGCGCAAATCATCGTGACCGCCCGTTGCAATCTCTCGGCAGATTCATCACGGGCACTAGTCGCGGATATAGAAACTGCGATCCTTGCCACAGAGGGTGTGCGCAACCTCTATTCCTATGCAGGGCCTTCAACGGATAGAAACCCGTTCGACAACCTGCCCCGCGATACGATTGGCGAGATGTATATGAACGTGGCTGATTGGCGCGGACGTCGGCCTGTCGCTGATATATTTGCAGATATTCGGGCTGCCGCCGAGGAGTTCCCAGGCATTCATGTTGAAATCAATCCCTTCGTGCAGTCCTTCGACCGCGACAAGGATGTGGTCGTTGAACTTCTGACCGCTGACCGGACGCTGCTCCCCATCGCTGCGACGACCATTCGAGAATATATGGAGACTGAGATGGAGGGCCTTATCGACATTGACGATACAGGCTCGCTGCCAGGCATTGAATGGATGCTCGACGTGGATCGTGCCCAGGCTCAGAAATTTGGCGCCAATGTTCTTACAGTGGGGGGCGCCGTTCAGTTGGTCACGAATGGTCTCAAGGTGGGTGAGTATCGTCCCGATGACACCGACTATGAACTGGACATTCGCGTCCGCCTTGGAGAGGCACAGCGTGGGATGTCGCAGTTGGATACTCTAAGGGTCATGACACCGAGCGGCCTCATCCCCATCAGCAATTTCGTCACCCGCGTCGCCCAGCAGCGGGTCAACACACTTGAACGCCGCAATGGGCTTTGGATCATAAAAGTTCGCGCGAATACTGAGCACGGCGTGCTCCCCCACACAAAAGTTGGCGAGCTAAGGGAATGGCTGGGTGATAGCGGTCGCCTACCTCCCGGCGTGACTTATCAGTTTGGCGGAGATGACAGGCTACAGTCGGAATCCGAAGGGTTTCTCAATCTGGCCTTCACAGCGGCGCTCGGCCTCATGGCGATGATATTGCTCACGCAATTCAACAGCTTCTATCAGTCAGCGCTCATTCTGTCGGCCGTAATCATGTCCACAGCGGGCGTGTTGATCGGCATGATGGTGACGCAACAACCCTTCTCCGTCATTTTGACCGGAACAGGCATCATCGCGCTCGCAGGCATTGTGGTGAACAACAACATCGTTCTCATCGACACCTATCAACGGCTCATCAAAGCCGGAAGTGATGTGGAAAGTGCGATCATCAAAGCGGGTGCCCAGCGACTACGGCCTATTCTTCTCACCACCATCACGACCATGGTGGGGCTCATGCCGATGGTCCTGCAGGTAAGCGTCAACCCGTTCGCTGAGGACTGGTTCGCTTACGGTTCGCCAACCAGCTACACGTGGAAGCCAATGTCCAATGCGATTGTTTTCGGGCTCGGCTTTTCCACGCTCTTGACGTTGATCGTCACCCCCGCAGCCCTCGCGCTTCCGGTGAGGCTCAAGCGCATAAATCTGTCACTGCCGTCGCTGCAGAGATTGCGTTCGCCGGGATTTGTCGCGGCCCGCGAGCGGCTTGACCTCTGAAATTCAATTCGCGGATGGTTTAAGATTTTTGCACCAAGTCGGACATAGAAAAACTCGATGGCACACGCGGTCCGCTTGTCTCTTTAGTGCCCTCGCATAGAGGTCATCACTTTATTCAGGCACTGTCGGCGCTCTTGGCAGCCCGCCATTTCGTCAATCAGTAGCTGTCCATCCCCATATAGCTTTGCCACCAGAGTCGCATTGTTCTGTAATGACGCGGGGATGTATGATAAGGCTAAGAAGTGTTATTCTGACGAAGATGGTCTGAAGCCGCTGCGCCAGATGGGAGTTGGCTCTAACTTGAGATGGCTAAGCTGGCACAGCCTGTAGATCAGTAAGCGCAAGTAAGATGACACGCTACATTTGAAGGTATGAGCTCGTCTCAGCTCAATCATTTTCTTGCGTGCGAAACAACCCAACTACACTTGGAGTATCGATTTCCTCTATAGTAAACTCAAGACCGATGTTCCGTATATGATATTGCCTGATTTGGCGGAGCGCACACCCGAGGCTCCCTACGTTTGAGTGAAGAGTAGGATCAGCACCGCAGAGCCCGGAGGGGACAGATCTATCGAGTGCCTATCAAAAACGGAACAGCCTAGGTTCATTCGATCCTACAATGGCCAGAGTTCTGAGCTGAGAACTTCGAAACTAGGCGTGGAAAAGCCGACATCAAGTCAATCCGAATTGACCCCAGTTTACCTCAGAAGAAGGGCAGCAAAAAAGCGCGCCAGCGGCACTCTCAGAGATTTAATACTCTATTGCTGCGCACAAATAGGCTCTCCCAATCCTCCGTATGAGAAATATTGTGCGCTCGCTACCACCATATGAACCCAACGGATTCAAGGACGATGTGGCGCGCACTGCTTCTTGCATAGGTAAACAATAGAATCTATGGTGTCGTGAATACTGGTGGCAGCCAATTTCGAGAAATTTTAACCGTAGCGGCGCTCAACTCGATACGTCTTTTTACACAGCGTGACGTTTTCTTAGGAACTTGTCTTGGTAACTTGTGAACAATGCTAAGTGTCGTGAACCCAGTAAAAAATGCGTCCGCATTTGTTGAATTGGTGCGGGTGTTTACAAGTCGCCGACGGATAATTTTGGAACTAGCGAAACGCGATGTGGTTGATGCTCATGCAGGTGAATTTTTTGGAGCCTTTTGGACGTATGCCCATCCGATCTTTTTGATGGTGGTCTATGGTTTCGTTTTTAACTTCGTTTTCAGATCACGTCTCCCACCTGACCTCATCGTCCCTGCTGACTATTCTGTCTATCTTTTTGCTGGCCTAATTCCTTGGATATCAGCGCAAGGAGCAATGTCTAAGGGAGCGAGCCTTATTTTGGCCCACTCCAATTTGGTCAAGCAGGTGGTATTTCCTGTAGAGATTATTCCGCTGAAAGTAGCGGTCGCGAGCTGCTTCCCATTTCTACTCAGTCTTTTGGTGCTAACTATCTATTTGCTTGCCAAATTCGGTGTGCCACCGTGGACTTGGAGTTTGCTACCTGTGCTTCTTTTTCTGCATTTGGCCTTCCTGGTAGGGCTGATCTTTATTTTTGGCGCCATCACGGTGTTTGTACGCGACATCCGCGAAATCGTTATCATGTTCTCTATCGCCGGCGTGTTTCTGATGCCGATAATATATCTGCCCCAATGGGTGCCAGAGGCAGTCCGCCCGATCCTTTATATAAACCCGTTTTCGCATATGGTTTGGTGCTTTCAGGACGTTTTTTTCTTCGGGCGCATTGAGCATCCCTGGTCGTGGTTCATTTATTCGACTATCAGCCTAGGCTCCGCAGTGCTGGGTTTCCGGTTGTTCCGCAAATTTCAGCCACATTTCGCTAACGTAATTTGAGCCGATGACAGTGACCATGCCACCGACATTTCCCCTTGCCGAGACCAATCGGGCCATCACCGTTACCGGTGTCTGCAAACACTATGCTGTCTACGCTGAGCCGCGTGACCTCCTAATGGAGACACTCACGGGAAAACCGCGACACACCAGCGTCGATGCCCTAGATGGCGTTGACTTAGAAGTCTCGCGAGGCGAAGTGCTTGGCGTGATTGGGCGCAACGGTTCTGGCAAATCGACACTACTGAAAATAATCTCCGGTACTTTATCACCAAGTCAGGGGACAGTGGATATTCGTGGGAAGCTCTCGGCAATCCTTGAACTGGGCACAGGTTTTCAAGATGATCTGACGGGTCGCGAAAACATTCGCATCGGCTCTCTTTATCTAGGCATGACACCGGAGGAAGTCGATAGCAAACGCGACTGGATCATAGAGTTCAGTGGCCTGGCTCACGCAATCGACCAACCCTTTAAGACTTACTCAACCGGCATGAAGGGGCGACTCACTTTCGCCACCGCGGTGGCTATAGACCCCGATATTCTTATCATTGATGAGGCACTGGCGACCGGAGACGCTTTTTTTGTTCATCGATGCCTAGGGCGTATCAAGGAAATCTGTGCTAGTGGCAGCACTGTGTTGCTAGTTACTCATGGCACGCATCTCGTATCTCAGCTCTGCGACAGGGCACTCTGGCTAGAAGACGGTAAAGTAAAGATGCTGGGTGACTCTCTGGAAGTCGTGCGCGCCTATGACTACCATATCCATCTAGCGGTATCTGGCGAGGAAGGTGAGCTGGTTGACGTCGATCCCGAAACACTTGGAGCAGCCGGGATCGCTGCTGATCCCGCTGGAAAGATGGTTGCAGAATTTCCGCAAACAGCAACACTCTCCCAAACAGACACGCCAATGCCGAATTCGGCCAAACTGGTGCCCTCCAAGCCAGAGGAGGAGGATGCCGCCCCAGAGGAGCCCCCCCGCACTCCCGAGCCCATTGAAACCCTACCTCAGACAACTCTTCGATCGAATCCAGATGAGGGGGAAGAGGAACTGCACGCAGCGATAACGAATAGAAAAACAGCACACGAAGCCAATTCCATCCATCAGCTTCGCAACGACCGCGATGCGTTCGAAAATAAGTCTCTTGATATCGACGAAGACCTATCTCCGGCACTCGTCCAAAAAGAGCCGCAAAAGGTATTTCGGCGTGGCCCAATAGTTATCGACCAAGTGGAATTCCTAAATGAAGAGGACAAGCCATCGAGTGTATTTCTCACTGATCGCGTGATGACGATACGTGTGCATTATTCGTGTAAAGGCAATCTACCAAAGGACACCTTGGGTCTGGCCGTTGGCATACAACGTGAAGCCGATCTTGAGCTCATCTGCCAGTTTAGTACATGTAATGTGCGCCGAGACGAGGAATTGCGCAATTACGATGATGCTCCCTATAGAACTCGACCTGGCCGGAACGGTACAATAGAGGCTCGGCTCGACCCCATACAAATGGCGTCGGGAACATATATCGTGTCCGTTGGCATCATACCTAACCGCCCCAATGAAACAACTTTCTATGAGTACCATCATATGATGTACAAACTGGAAATCCAGCGGGACGGCTTTCCATTCGGTGCTGTCTATTATCCTTCGGTCGTCTGGAGACATGAGCCGTTATGAACAAGTCACAAGAACGCGCCGATATGAAAGTATCGAGCGATTCAAAGGTGCAAGATACAGCATCTAAATCCATGCAGTTGGATAGCGACACTCAACAGTTGCTGGAGACACGCGCAGTCAATCGCTCAATGGAGCATGTTGGACAGGTAGAACAGCGGATTTTGTCGCTATTGCGCAGCGAACAAGAAAATAGAGAAGCGACCTTGCGTGCCGAGTGGGAGCGGACGACCCGATCCATCACTGACCATGTAGAAGCGGCAATACGAAAACAGATGGAGACATGGAGCGAAACCTTAAGCAAAACGCTACAGGAGGAGTCGAGCATCTATCGCAAGGGCATTGAGAAATCTGTTAAGCAAGAACTACTCCAAGCTCAGGAGCGTGCTAACAACATAGCCGCCGAACATGCGGTGGTCAGAGAGAAAGATATTCTCCGACTTCTGCGAAGTGAACAGGATAACAGAGAAGCCACGTTGCGTGCTGAGTGGGCGCACATGGCCCGTGCCATAACCGATAATGTCGAAGTGATGATACAAGAATGGTTTGAAAATCAGGTCGCCGATAAACATTTGGAAAAGAGCGAGACAGATGCTCTGCAACTCCTGCGGAATGAACAGGCAAACAATTTCAAAAATCTGGAAGAGTCTATTGAATTTCGACTGGCCACGACTGAAGAACGAGCTCTAAATCGGGCAATGGATGCGTTTGCCTCCCGTGAGATTGCTATCCTAACCCTCCTACGTTCCGAGGAAGAGACCCATCGTGCTACAACAAACGCGATACTCGGGAACGAAATGGTGAGCAGAGGGATAGAGTTGAATGCCCGCATCCTCTCCACCCGTGGAGTGCCCCATCGCCTATCCTGGCGGGAGAGTCAGGAGCGTAACATCTCGCCACTAGCGATGAATGAGCAGTTGACGATGAACACTGCGCTCATCCAGCTAAAGGATACACACCCTCGGGCATTCGAGTTTTGGGAAGAGCGATTGCCCGCCAATGATGTCGCTTATCGGGACGACCCAGAGCACAACTGTAGTGACATAAATAATACCGTCGTCTCTGCTTTCCGGGACTTTATGGCGCCGTATTTGAGGGGGCGAGTGCTTGATGTTGGTTGCGGCACCGTTGGCACTCCAGGGTATCTTCAAGGCTACCCCACTAATCTAATCAGTGGCATTGATCCGCTAGAACCACATCAACCTCACCCATTCCAGTTCGCACGGGGTGTCGCGGAATTTCTGCCATGGCAGGACAATGTCTTTGATTCAGTTATCATTGCCACATCACTGGATCACGTCCTGTCAATTGATATGACGATGACTGAGGCTCGCAGGGTACTTACAAAAGACGGTACGCTTCTCCTTTGGATTGGCATGGTTCCCGGAGCGCCACCCTACCGCCCCGATGATCCCAGCATGCAACCTATAGATAAATATCATTTGTTTCATTTTGATCGCTCTTGGGGGGACAAAAAATTAGAAGAAACGTTTGATATCGTTGAGTGTTTTGAATTTGACGCGGTTTCCTGCTTCTACACCTTAGTGCCAAAACATATGCCTGGGGTCAGTTGAGGATATGTGTGGGATAGCCGGAACCTTTCTGTTCGATGGACAGCGGCCATCGGGCACCCTTCTTGCAGCGATGGCGGAAAGATTGCGTCACCGGGGACCGGATGGGCATGATACCTGCGTAAATGGACCGATTGGTTTCGCTCATACCCGGCTTGCAATACTGGACCCCAACGGAGGCGCGCAGCCGCTGACCCATGAAGAAACTGGGGCGACGATCTGCTATAATGGTGAGATCTATAATTCGCCAGCGCTGCGCGACGAGCTCATCGCCAAGGGCTACAGATTCCGTACAAGTTCTGACACAGAAGTTATCCTGACTTCCTATCTTGACGACCCCGAAGGATTTGTTGCGAGACTAGACGGCGTCTTTGCATTCGCAATATGGGACCCACGTCATCGCATAATGGTGCTAGCGCGAGACTATATGGGCGTAAAACCACTTTATGTTTGGCGCAATGCCCACAAGCTTGTCTTTGGTTCCGAGATCAAGGCACTTTTAGCAGATTCCGATGTGCCATGCCAGCCAGATATGAAGGCGTTTGCTGAAATCCTACGATTTCAAAACGTGCATGGTCAGCGCACCTGCTTCGCCAACATTGAATCGGTAGCGCCTGGAGAAATATTGCACATAAAGGAGAATGGCTCTCTAACGCGGCGTGCCTACTGGTCTTTCCACCCCGGTAGTCAGCTGAACGGGGACCGTTCAGACGGTGCACAGCAATTACGCGCTACCGTCCGTAAAGTTGTCACGGCTCAATTGTTGAGCGACGTTCCCATCGCTTCTTATCTCTCTGGTGGAATGGACACGGGATCAATTACCGCCATTGCACGACCCCACTTGGGACGTCTACACACATTTAGTGGTGGTTTCGATCTGCAGCAGGTCTCCAAAGCCGAAGAGGGAGTTGACGAACGAATGGCCGCAGAGATGATGAGTCGCCATTTTGACACCCAACACCATTTCACGGAGATCAACTCCAACGATTTGCTAGACAATTTCGCGTCCATCGGCTGGCATCTAGAAGAGCCGCGTGGCTCCACCTGCTATGCGCCCTATGTTATGGCGCGAGAAGCGGGAAGCCAGGTAAAAGTGATCCTGTCGGGCCACGGAGGAGATGAACTCTTCGCCGGCTACCAAGGCCGGTACGCCTACGCTGTCGACCCTGCAAGGGATTGGGAATCCTCATGGTACACGCTCATCAATCATCTGATTCCGGATGCCGTCGCGCCTGATTTGCTGGCAGGTGACCTCGCAAGTCGTGAATTGCTCGCCTGGCCGCGAGAAGTCTTCCAGGCACATGTGGCTTCAACCGTCGACATGTCTCGCTTGAAGCGTTCGCAGCACCACGACCTGTTTACCTACATGCAAGGTCTGCTGGCAATTGAGGACAAATTATCCATGGCGCATGGCCTAGAAAGCCGCGTGCCACTTCTGGGCCGCGAGGTTTTCGATCTCGCTTGGCAGATGCCTGACGATTGGAAATTGGGCAAAAGCCAAGGAAAATTAGTATTCCGCGATGCCATGAAAGGTATTGTCCCCGATGACATTAGGGCACGGGGGAAAATGGGTTTCGGTCCACCTGACAACTCCTACTACCGTACGGTGTTGTACCCGTTTTTCGAAGAGATGATCCTCGGCGGTTTTGCGCATCGCGGCATTGTGACTGAGGACGCCTGCCGTGACGCCATGAAAGAGCACCTAGCAGGCGCTCCGAAGGCCAATGTGCTGTGGACTTTCGCATCAATTGAACTGTGGATGCGCCACTTCGTGGACGGAGAAGCTAAACTACGCACGGTAGATGACTTCGGTCCGCTGGTGATTGCAGAAACAGGCCTCGAAACCGAGACACAGCAGAAACAACCAAGCAACTTAGACGAAGATGCGCGAACCATCCGCCCTACGGACGAAAACAACAGCTCTATCGCTAGCCAGTCGGACACACTGCGTTTTTCTAGGGCGATAATGCGAGGCACAAGAGGTGCTATGAGAGAGACCAAAAAGTTGATAGTTCGCGCACGCGCCGTGTGCACCTCCATCAGCAAACATTTCCTAGAAGCATTCTCATTGTGCATGCGTGGTTGGAAAGCACGTACGAAGGCCGTTTGGCGTGAGTTGGGTTTTAGAATACAGAAGATTTTTGTTCCTGCTGCATTTGTGACCTATATCCGAACAGCCTGGCATTTACGGACCGGCGCTTATGCCCTGACTGTACGAGAGAAATTCGCGCCCAAAATGAGGAAGATGACGGTAACTGAGGTGGATCCACACAAGTTGAGAATCTTCCACGGCCTCTACTCTACAGTTCAGCCACGCTTTTTGGTAGATGCGCTGAATCAGAATGGTCA
>Ga0316205_10005378_pt1 | contig 10642 bp, 9 predicted proteins | sample 3monthpyrite_MG_FD_204941 | JGI IMG/M metagenome (GOLD analysis project Ga0316205, IMG submission 204941) | Microbial mat bacterial communities from mineral coupon in-situ incubated in ocean water Damariscotta River, Maine, United States -... | ecosystem: Environmental > Aquatic > Marine >...
CATGTCTCTTGGACAGATTGGATCGGTTGTATCACCTATTTATAAGAAAGAGAAGATGGTAGGTGTTGTGGGTATGACCTTGACAGTCGAGAACACCCGGGAGATCAGCACTATGAACCTCCCTTTTGAGGCGTATGTCATCCTCTTGGGAAAAGAGGGCCATGTGCTTTTTACCTCGAATGAAGAAGCGTTTTATAAGGATTTCAAGATCCATTCCTTCAGTGCTTTGCATAAAAAAGGACTCACCGAGGAGCTTGAACCCTTCGTCTGTTCTCCCGGGGAAGGATCAAACTTCGTCTTTTTTCAAAAGATGCTCAAGGATACAGGATTGGAACTGGTCCTGATCGCGAAAAAGGATGTGATCAACAAAGAGATCAATGAAGTCTACTATCAGACACGAAAATATGGGATGATCTCATTGATCGCGATTGTTTTTATACATCTTCTTCTTTTTATCTATATCCGCTCCAGGACCAAAACCGTAAGCGAAGTGATCTCGACGCCTGTGACAGAGATCGCAGAGATCTCGAAGATGCTTTTTGATGAGAAGAACATGAATCTGCATAAAAGTGATATCGAAGAGTTTGATATCTTGCAGAAAAACCTACATAAAGCCCATGACAAACTTCTTGAACAGTTGTACTTTGATCTGCAGACCCATCTGCCCAATCTGAATAAACTGCATATGGACATCGGTGAGAAATCCACGCTGATACTGATCTGTGTCAAAAATTATAAGATGGTACAAAACATCTATGGACCGAAGGTAATAGAAAAGGTTTTGTTTGCATTGATTGAGATGCTGAAGACTTTTCCACGCTCACAGATGCAGTTGTATAGGATATATAACGATACCTTTGCCTTGCGTTCGGACGCAAAAGTACATCTTCAAGACGAGTTGAAGTATCTCTATAACAGGCTCTCTTTGGAACATATCCATTTGGAGGAATTTGATATCGCACTCAACTACGCGCTTTCTCTGGCTCTTCCGAGTGCCGACAGCGAACTTCCGCTCTTCTCCCGTGCGGATATCGCTCTTGATGAAGCTGGAAAACAGGGGCATAGAAAGTACCTTAGTTTTGATGAGAAACATAATGATAAGAAGCTCTTCAAACAGAATCAAGAATGGGCTAAACGTTTTCAAACAGCACTTCACGAGAAGAGGATAGTCCCATTTTTTCAGCCGATCTATGATGTAAAACAGAACAAGGTACATAAGTTTGAAGCCTTGGTGCGAATGATCGAAGGGGATGAAGTCATCTCTCCGTATAAGTTTTTGGGCATAGCCAAGCAGATGGGGAAACTCTCTGACATAACACTGTTGATGATGGAATCAGTCTTTACTCTGGCCAATGTCTATACAGATGTCGAGTTCTCGATCAACACCTCTTTTGAAGATTTTGAAGAGGCGAACCTTTTTGATGATATTGCGCATATGGTCAAAAAGTTTGGGGTCAATACGGAAAAGATCATCATTGAGATACTTGAGACAGGTCAATATAAAGATGAGAATCATGCAATTGTAACGATCAATAAGCTCAAACAGCTTGGGTTCAAGATAGCGATTGATGATTTTGGCACCGGCAATTCAAATTTCGGCCATTTGATGCTGATGAAGGTCGATTTTATCAAGATCGACGGGCAGTTTGTCAAAAATATAGCCACGGACGAACAGAGTCAAAATATCACCAAGACGATCAATGAGTTCGCCCATATGACAGGGGCGCAGAGTGTAGCTGAGTTTGTCTGTGACGCGGGTGTGTTTGAAAAGGTCTGTGCCTTGGGTGTGGACTATGTTCAAGGTTATTATATCTGCGAACCAAGATCGGCTTTGCAGATCGATGAGATGTTACTTATATGTAGGGAAAAACAGACGGACTAACTACATTGATAAAGCTTAACCTAGCTTAGGGTCTAGGTTAAAAGGAGATGTATAATAAGGTTCTAGGGAAAACCTGTTGACCGTCTGCGATCACAAGTATAAATAAAACACATCACATATCTATCACAAGAAGGAACTATGCTCACAGCCAAACTTAGACGCTTTACCCGCCGCCTGCAAGATGAAGAGCTCTCAGGTGAGGTGACAAATTTCTACAGAGCCAAACGAACGAACCTGCAGCGTTCAAACCTACAGAGGTATTTGGCATTTATGTATGAGAGGGGGACAGATGTTCTCTTGGTAGGAGAAGCCCCCGGCTATAACGGATGCCGTTTGACGGGTGTACCGTTTACCTCGGAGTACATGATCAGAAAAGGTGTACTTGAAGGGACGTTGTTCGGTGTAGACAACGGCTATAAAGCCTCAGTAAAAAAGGTAAAAAAAGAGCAGAGTGCGACAGCGATGTGGTCCGTTCTTGAAGAGATGGAAGTCTTGCCGCTTTTATGGAATGCCTTTCCTTTTCATCCTTATAAAAAAGGGAATATACATTCCAACAGAAAGCCCAATGCAAAAGAGTTGGAGACTGGGAAACACTATCTTTCTGAATTGATAGAGCTGTTTGACATCAAGATGGTGATCGCTGTGGGAAATGTTGCCGATCATGTGTTGAACAGAATGGAAATAGAACATACCAAAGTCCGTCACCCCTCTTATGGGGGCAAGAAAGAGTTTAAAGAACAACTTCGTTATAATCTAAAAAAGGAGAATCGATGAGAATATTGTTTCCAGTAATTACCTGTCTTATCTTGTTTGGCGGCTGTGCTTCAAAAGAGTTTGACCAACGTTCCTACGACCGACAAAACAAGGCAGCTGAGAAAAGTATAGACTCTTTATAAAAGGTTGTCTACCGAAGTTTCTTTAAAACAAAGCCGCAGAAAAAAGTATTAATTCCCTGTAAAAATTCATCGGCTGCAGTGTTAAAGCACGTGGCACAGCAAGCATAGACTTTTTATCGTGTCTAAATCTTAAATTCGTATTGTTGCGATAAGGAAGAAGACGTTTCCTGTTTGCGGTAGTATTGTTCAAAGTCGTTTTTGGCAAGAGGTTTTGAATACAGATATCCTTGGAGGATATCACAGTTGTTTCGGGCAAGAAACGCATACTGCTCTACCGTCTCAACCCCTTCTGCAACAACATTCAGACCGAAGGTCTTTGCCATGGATAGGATGATATCTACCAGTTGCTCGTCTTTTTTGTCTTCCGTAAGATCAGCGATAAAGGATCGGTCTATTTTCAACTCATCGATTGGAAGCTGTTGCAGATAGCTTAAAGAGGAGTAGCCGGTTCCAAAATCATCCATTGAAAACCGGATGCCAAAGTTCTCTTTGAGGTCGTTTATAACAGAGATCACTTTTGGGACATCTTCGGCTACAAGGGTCTCTGTCATCTCGAACATCAGCCTTTTTTGAAGATCTATATTCAGATGTGTCTTGCACAGTCGTTCAACATCATCTGAAAAACGGTAATGAAAAAACTGCCGCATACTGATATTGATCGAGAACTGCTCGAGTTTCAGGCCCTTCTCATCCCACTGTTTAAATGTCTTGAAGGCTTCTTCCAGGATATATGCTCCCAGTTCTACCATGTATCCGGTCTGTTCGGCGATGGGAATAAAGACATCAGGAGGGATAAAACCTAACTCTTCATTGTTCCATCGTACCAGTACTTCACAGCCGATGACTTTTTGATCAATATTGAGCTGGGGTTGATAATGCAAAAAGACTTCATTCTTTTCAAGAGCAAAATGGAGTCTTTGTTCTATCTCAAGATGTTTCTCTACCCGTTTGGACAGCTCATCATTGAACAAGATCACTCCGTCTCGTCCCTTTGCCTTGACCTCATACATGGCAATATCTGCTTCTTTGATAAAGGCATTGGCATTAAAGCGAGGTCCTTTAAGCAGACTGACCCCGATACTTGCACTGATATAAAGACGATGATCACGGATGAAGTAGGTTGACTTTAGACTTTCCAGCAGTTGATGAGAGATCGCATCTGCAGTTTGCAGACACTCTTCTTCACTGTCGAAGTCTTTTCCTAAAAAGATAAACTCATCACCGCCAAGACGGGCAATAGAGTTCTCTTTAGAGGCGATGGTTTGCATTCTGGAAGCGACCTCTTGAAGCACTTCGTCTCCGATGTCATGTCCTAAAGAATCATTGATGGTCTTAAAGTGGTCCAAGTCTATGAGCAGAAGATATGAGAAGCTCTGTCGGGCAGAGAGTTCATTGATCTTTTGCTGCAGTGTATTGACAAAGGATTGTCTGTTGTTCATCCCTGTGAGTTGATCGTGAGTGGCTTGATGGTTTGTCGTTCGCAAGAGTTTATCGGAACTGTTAGCAGAATAAAGGAGCACTCCCATAAAAATAAAAGAAAACAGCGAAAGGATATAACCGTAGAGTTCTCCGATCAGGCTAAAATAGACGACAAGTGGCAGCATAAGGATCAACAAAACAGGTCGGACTATCCTTTTCTCCGCATAGAGCAAGGTTGCTCCGACAACAGAGGCCCCGAGTTCGGTAAAGATCGCGATATAGTGCATCTTGCTTTCTGTCTCGTTGGCATACAGGATAAAGATCAGAGCCCATGATCCGAATATCAGATAATAAAACAGCGTTAGTTTTTTGTGCCAGAGGCCGAGTTGGGAGGTTCCCATATCGATATAATTAAACTCTTTGTGAAGCTGATAACCGAAGAGAGATAGGATAATGAGTAAGGCGTACCAAATAAGTGCCGGCATGACAATACCATTGAGCCAACCTAAAAGTATGTATCCAAGACCCGGAATAAGCGAAAGACCAAGCATAACAAGGATCTGCTTGTGTAAAACAGCGTAGATATATTGATTGTTATTTGTCATTAAGCTTGTCCATAGGTTAATTATATCTAAATTCGGACTTCTATAGATTGTCGGGGGTTTAAACGTATTATACTTTTATTTCAAACATCTGTTATTTTGATCAAGAGAATTTATTATACAACAATAAGAATATGGGTGTTGATGTTTACAAAAGATATCCCCATCATAGGGATACAGAAGAGTTCTTTCGTTTACCCTTATTGGGTATTCTAAACAAAAAAGAGTACGGGTCCTAATGATAGATTTTGAGAATAAAGTTTTTCATATATTGTGTGTGGATGATACGCCGACAAACCTGCATTTGGTCAAAAATGTACTGGATAAACACGGCTATAAAGTCACAGTGGCGCAAAGTGGGACAGAAGCTATCGCCTATCTGAAGACAAACCATCGTGTGGATCTTATATTGTTGGATATCATGATGCCTGAGATGGATGGGTATGAGGTCTGTCGCATCCTCAAAAGCAGCGCTGCAAAGATCAGTAAGATACCTGTTGTATTTTTGACAGCAGTCAGCGACATGGCCGGCGTGTCAAGAGGGTTCGAAGTCGGGGGCGTTGACTATATAACGAAGCCTTTTCGTCCGGCAGAACTTCTTGCACGTATCACTACGCATTTGAAGCTGAAGTTTTTTGAAGAGCAAAAACTTCAAGAGACGGAGCTTGAGCTTGTCTTTATGATGAGTACCTTGGCTGATAAGCATTGCGAGGAGACCTCAGGACATGTAGAACGTGTCGCTGAGTATTCAAAACTGATCGCACGACTTCTGGGGTATGGTGAAGAGCAAGCGGAACTGATCAAAAAGGCTTCTGCCCTTCATGACATTGGAAAGGTGACTACTCCCGACCACATCTTACATAAACCTGATAAGCATACGGACGAAGAGTTTAGCATTATGAAAGAGCACGCTCAAGCAGGATATGAAATCTTAAAGAAGTCCAAGCTCCCCTTGATGCAGATCGCCTCGATCATCGCACATCAGCATCATGAGAAATGGGATGGTTCGGGCTATCCATCGGGACTTAAGGGCAAAGAGATCCATATTTTGGGCCGTATTGTCGCGGTTGCAGATGTCTTGGACGCGCTAAGTTCTTCACGAAAATATAAAAAAGGGTGGAAGATGGATGAGATATTTTCTTTTTTAAAGTCTCAAAAGTCCAAACATTTTGATCCGCGCATCATAGATCTTTTTATGGACAATTTCGGTCTCTTTCTTGAGGTAAGGGATCAGTACTCCTGTGTTGATTCTTAAGCTCGTCTGTCCGTGCTTGTATTACCTGTCCTGTCCGCGTAGAAAACAGCGATAAGGGTGATGCTAAAGAGTATCAATCCATATAACCCGAATAAAAAAGTATTTGTGATTTCCATGCTTTTTCCTTTGTTTTATCTGAGAAGTATAAAAAAATGATGTGTAGAAAAAATGAGACAAGCTGCTGATGACTTTTCCTTTTTGTATTTGAACAGATGGTTTTATGAAAGAACTAGTTAGAATTTTTTAGCTTCTGCTTCATCGCTTTTAGGTAAAAATATGAAAAATCAGGAGAGATTATGCAAACAGCAATTTTAGGCGGCGGATGTTTTTGGTGTATCGAAGCAGTATATACACGGGCAAAAGGTGTCCAGTCGGCTATCAGCGGATATGCAGGTGGAGAAAACCCTAATCCCCGTTACCAAGAGATATGCACAGGTGCAACAGGGCATGCAGAAGTCGTCAAGATCACGTTTGATGAGAATATCATCTCGTATGAAGATATTTTGGATATCTTCTTTGAGATTCATGATCCGACCTCGCTGAACCGTCAGGGCGCAGATGCCGGAACACAGTATCGTTCGGTGATATTTTACCTGAATGCAGAGCAGAAAGATGCGGCTGAAGCCAAGATGGAAGAGCTGCAAACGAGCCTGCCTTCTGCCATAGTCACAGAACTCAGTCCGGTTCCGGAGTTTTTTGACGCGGAAGGGTACCACCAGGACTATCTGACACACAATCCGAACCAAGGCTATTGCCAAGCCGTTGTCGCTCCGAAGGTACAAAAGTTTATGATGAAGTTTAGAGAGTTTATCAAGTAGTTTGCTACTTTGCGGTATAGCTAGTCATCTCTTGAGGTGAGTCGACTTTTCCTCGTTGCGCTAAAAACCTAAAAGGTACAGAGACAGGACCTGCTTTCAGATCTTTCAGCGCAGATATATGAACATGCAGATGCGGTCCTGAAGAGTAGCCGGTATTTCCGGAGAGACCTATGAAGGCGTGTTTGTATACCTTTTGTCCCAGTCTTACTTTGACACCGTTTGGTTGAAGATGCCCATACATAGCCATTGTCCCGTCATCATGTTGGATGATGATGTGGTTTGATTTTTCAGCAAAAGCAGGAGAATTACCGTGTTCAGTCTGCTTCTCTTCCAATGCTACGACAATCCCTTCTCTCATCGCATGTATCCTCGTCCCTTCGTCCATCTTAAAATCAAGGGCATAGGCGAATTGGTCTTTGTGCGTATGCCCTCCGTTAAATCCCTGTGTCAATCGATATGACTCTCCTCGTGCATAAGGCAGAGCATACAGGTACGCATTGTCGTACTGCGCATTGATGCGGCCTACAGTAGCATTGAAGAAGGTTTGGAATTGAATTTGTTGTTGGGGGTCCTGAACAGCAAAGTTCAATATCTTGGTTCGGCTTTGTGCGGGAAATGAACCGACAAAGGGAAGCGGTTTAGAGCTCGACAGGTTGATCAGTGTAGTGGCTTTGAGCTCAATAGTAACATCAAAATAGGCATGGTTTTCCAGATAGATATCAAATCCTTTTTGAGTTCTCACACTGATGACCCGGACAGGCTGCTTTGTGTGCGCATCGGAAATAAATGGCGTTATAGCATCACGTTTTTCAACCGCTTGATCTTTTTGCGAGGCTATAAATGCTGTATTCATATACGCATATGATCGTCGGTCAAGTTTGAGGTCTTGGCTGAGGTTTTTTAAATACGTAAAATCATATTGTCTCTGAGAAGATCGGTAGTTCTGCTGTGTTCTTTGATAATACTGTACGACTTCTTCTTTTAAACGCCTATCTGTTTGTATAAAAGGAAGTGGAGTGGTGTTTAGGGTATAAAATGTATTTTGATCATCATCGCGGATACTCTGATAGAGCTGTTTTTTATAAGAGCGTTCTATCTGGTCATGCATCTTTTGAAGTTCACGAAGTTCTTTGAGATAGGCTTTTGCTCTCTCAGACCTGTGTGAATCCTCAGCGTCAATGATCAACCCTGTCTCAATAGTGGTCTTGACCTTTTTTATATAAGCCAGAAGTGTCTGCTTGTCATTGCGAAAGAGAGGTGTCTGAGCAAGTGCTTCAAAGTCATCAGCGAGTTCAAAAAGAGGTGTGCCCAGTTGATCGTAAAGTTTAGGATAGTTGCTGGCAGATAGTTTGTCTTGGGATATAAGCACTGAGATATATAAAAGAAGTATAAGAAACGTTTTCATAAGAAGATTGTAACACAGAAGACAAAGAGAGAATTAAGAGAGTGTTAGATCGATTAGGGAATTACGATGTTTTAAGGGTTAATAATGTGTTGAAAATCTGAATCAAAAGCTAGGGGGACTTTTGTCAGATCAAAGTTGCTAAATTATTGTACCTCTTTGTCTTCTGGCAGGAAGTATAATAATCGGATGTGTGGATTATGTGTGGCTTTAAAAACTCTTGTCTCGAATCGTATTTGTCTCTGCAGAAGGGATAAGGCTATAATGGCGATATGAACAAGAAAAAAGAGATTGTAGCGGTTCTGGATCCTATGTGCTCATGGTGCTGGGGTTTTGAACCGGTGTTGCAAAAGTTAAGAGACGAGCTTTCAGATGAGGTCGAGTTTTCTTTGATACTGGGTGGTTTGCGCAATAGCGGCGAACAGGTCTGGGATGATGCCTTTAAGGCATATCTTCGAAGCCACTGGAAAAGTGTGAAAGAGAAGACAGGCCAAGGTTTTAATCTGGATGTGTTAGAGAAAGAAGTCTTTGATTACGACACGGAACCGGCATGCCGCGCTGTGATCACGCTCAGAACACTGGACAAGACGAAACAGTTCTCCTTCCTCTCAGCCTTACAGGAAGCTTTTTATCTCAAGGGCGAGGATATCACACAGACGGATGTCATTGCAGATATTGCAAAAACCGAGGGTGTGAATAGGAATGCGTTTGTAGCGCTTTTTAATTCGGATGAGATGAAGGCGAAGACTAAAGCCGATGTTTACAAGGCACGTTCCATGGGAGCAAATGTCTTTCCTTCAGTTGTGTTGATTGATGAGGAAGGACATCTGTGCGTTATCAAGGGGTATAAGTCTTATGAGGAGATCAGACCTTTACTGGACTAAGTCTGTCTAAGTGTTCTTACTTTTTCTACTACCTTATAGGTAGGGTTTTACTGTATAGTATAACCGATCCCACGGACAGTTTTGATGTAATTGTTGTTTGTTTCGTTGGTATCCATCTTCTCTTTTAAACGTTTTATAGCGACATTTACGGTACGTTTTTGGGTAGGTTTGTCTGATCCCCATACGGTCTTAAGTAAAAATTCGCGATTGAGAACGGTACCTTCATTTTCAATAAAAGTGCGTAATAGATTAAACTCAAGCTTAGTCAGTTCCATAGGTTGGTTTTTTATGAATACGAGGCGCTGGTTGATATCAAGCGTTATTTCTTTGTATGATAGGGTCTTCTTTTTTGTATGGGTTTTAGTACGTCGCAAGATTGCTTCTATGCGTAAAAGGAGCTCTTTAATCTCGAAGGGTTTGGTTATATAGTCATCGCCTCCACATAAAAACCCTTCTTGTATATCTGTTTTAGAATTTTTTGCAGAAAGAAACATAACAGGTGTCTCCATCCCTTTATCCCGCAATAAAGAGATATAGGAACTGCCTTCAACACCGGGAAGGTTCCGGTCCATGATGATAAGATCGATAGGTTCAGCTTCGAGTATTTTTTTTATGAGCTTAGTATTTACAACACCCACAGTCTCATAATTCTCTTTTTGCAGTCTATGTTCAAGAAGTTCGAGAAGATCGAAATCATCTTCTACAATTAATATTAGTGCTTTCATGTTTCGAATGATAGGGATTCAAGGTTTCAACAAGATTACCAACATAAATAACTTTGTAACCAAAATGTCATTTATATGTCTCACAAATGTAATTTAATGGAGTCACTTCAGTAATAAAGCTTTTTTATAATTCTGGAAAATATTCCTAGGAGAAAATCCATGAAACTTCAAATGACACAAAGTCTTGTACTTAGTGCTTTTACTGCTTCACTACTACTGTTGACAGGTTGTGGTGGCGATGAAGGTGACACTATTACCTTTAATTACGGTACTACCGGTGCAACTGCACCTGTAACGACAGTAGTTGATGATCCAATCACAGTTGTAACAGCGACAGATGGTGAGATTAATTTAGCCGGAACGACTTCATGTCCAGCAACAACGGTAGAGACAATTACGATCAGCGGTTATAAGGTGTGTGAACTTCCTGCGTCGATTGCAACTGACCTGGTTTTACCAACAGGTAATATGTATAGAATTACAGGTGCGGTATTAGTAGAAGATGGTGTGACGTTAACAGTTGAAGAAGGAACACAGCTCTTTGGGACAAATGGGGCCTATCTGGCAGTTAAGCAGGGTGCTCAACTGGTTGCTGATGGTACAGCGCAGAGACCAATCATCTTTACATCAGAAACTGAAGTTCTTGGTGGCGCGGCAGGACAAGGCCAGTGGGGTGGTGTAACACTGCTTGGACGAGCACAGACAAATAAAGGGGTAGAGGCTTATGAAGCGGATACATCACTTCTTTTCGGTAGTGCA
>Ga0316205_10005380_pt1 | contig 10638 bp, 12 predicted proteins | sample 3monthpyrite_MG_FD_204941 | JGI IMG/M metagenome (GOLD analysis project Ga0316205, IMG submission 204941) | Microbial mat bacterial communities from mineral coupon in-situ incubated in ocean water Damariscotta River, Maine, United States -... | ecosystem: Environmental > Aquatic > Marine >...
ATCCTATATCTGCGTTTTTACCCATTGCACACAGTCTTCAAGTGATTCCGTGCAATGGCCCGGCAGGCGGGGCGGGCGGCGGATCAGGATGATGGGAATGTCGGCTGTGAGGGCGGCCAGAATTTTACCTTCGGTGGCCTGGCCCCCGGCGTGTTTGGAAACCAGTGCGTCAATATTGTATTTTTCGATCAATTGACGCTCGGTTTTCGCATCGTGGGGCGGGCGTCCGGTAATGACTTCGTGGTTTTCGAAAGGCAGAGGTTCCCCGGGGGTTTCAATCAGCCGGATCAGAAACCACACATTTTCCAGACTGGTGAAAGCGTTCAGGCCACGTGTGCCGATGGTCAGGAAGGCCCTTGTTGCCATTTTCCCGACGGCATCACTTGCGGCTTCCATGCCGTCGACCTCAAGCCACCTTGCTTCCGGGGGCAGTTTCCATTCAGGGCGAAATAAAGACATGCGAAGTGTATTGGTGACGGTGCAGGCGATGTAGGTGCTGTCGGAAATCGTTTCGGCGAAAGGGTGGGTGGCGTCGACAACAATATTAACGGCTTCTTCTTCAATGAAAGCCTTAAGCCCCTGAATGCCGCCAAAACCACCGCTGATGACACGACCGGGTAAAGAGGATGGGCTACGGGTGCGCCCGGCAAGGGACGTGATGACTTCGGCGGTTCCACCAAGTTCGGCGTTCAGGCGTGCGGACAAAGCTGCTGCCTCTCCGGTACCGCCGAGGATGAGTACTTTTTTATCAGCCATTTGACTGCCCCACCAGATTTCCCTGTCGGTCAAATACCAGAACATCAACACTTGTACCACCGGCAAGTGCCGCCAGCGCGACTTCGCGGGCCCCCCGCGCAACCCGGTCAGCAAGAGGAACGTTCGCAGTCTGGCTGAGGTTCAGGGCCTGCAATCCGGTATTGGCAGCGCCAATGTCCTGGACCAGCGCATCACCGGCCCCGGCTTCTTTCGCCATTTTAGCCAGTTTACCCAAGTCCAGTTCCGAGCGCGAGGAGTGCAGATCAAGATGGCCCTGCGCCAGTTTACAAAGCTTGCCGAACCCGCCCGCCAGGGTCAGGTGTTCGACGGGGTGTTTGCGAAGATATTTGATCAGGCCGCCGGCAAAATCGCCCATATCGATCAGGGCCTGTTCGGGCAATTCGAACATCTGCTTAACGGCAGCTTCCGAGGTTGAGCCCGTGGCGGCGGCAATATGGGTAATCCCGGCAGCTTTCGCTACATCAACGCCCCGGTGGATGGAATGTATCCAGGACGAACAGGAAAACGGAATGACGATGCCTGTGGTGCCGAGGATGGATATCCCCCCCATAATACCGAGGCGGGGGTTCATGGTCTTTTGTGCCAGTGTTTCGCCACCGGGGACAGAGATGGTAACCTCAAGATCGTTTGCAACGCCAAATTCAGTGGCGATCTCCTGAACAGCAGCGGTCATCATTTTCCGGGGGATCGGGTTAATGGCGGGCTCGTTCACATCAAGCGGCAATCCGGGCAGGGTGACTGTGCCAACACCGGGGCCTGCTTTAAAGGTAACGCCGGAGCCGGGTGAGCCAGGGCAGACATCGGCAATGATTTCGGCACCATGGGTCACGTCCGGATCATCACCCGCATCCTTTATGACGCTGGCCCTCGCCTGGGTGTCATCACATTCGCATGTTTCCAGATCAAATTCGACCACATCGCCTTTTGGCAGAGTGATTGAAACGATGCGTGGAAAAACGCCGCTGATTAAAGCGCGAAAGGCGGCTGCGGTTGCTGCAGTGGCGCAAGCCCCTGTCGTCCAGCCCCGTCGCAAGTCTCCATCTGGCTTCCTGTTTTCCATGATACCAATTTAACCGCGAAGATAGGCGTCTGCCAGTCGTCTTATTCAGGATGGGTTTAAGCTTCAGAAACGTGCTTTCCCTTGATGCCAATGGTCCGGGCGGGCATAGTGTCGCGCACAGAGCTTGATGAGGAAAACCATGGCTGACGACGATACGCAGAAACCCGGAGATGATATGCTGAAAAGCGAGGCGGATGCTGAGAAAAGCACCCCTGAGGCAACATCAGCGCAGCCTGGGAAAACCACTCGCCTTGGCATGGTCGTTGGCCTGATTGCAGTTATCAGCATGGCCGGACTGATTTATGTGATGCAGCAGAAACATCGCGCTTCTGATCCTGCGGACCCGGTATCCACATCAAAACAAACCGGTATTGCCTCTATTGGCGGGCCGTTCACGTTGACAGACCACACCGGGAAAAACGTCACGGAACAGGATTTCCGCGGCAAGTTTTTGCTGGTGATGTTTGGCTATACCTATTGTCCGGACATATGCCCAACAACGCTCAGCACAATGTCTGATGCCATGGATTTACTTGGTGATGAAGCCGGACGGGTGACGCCGGTTTTCATAACCATTGACCCTGAGCGCGATTCGGTCGATCAACTGAAAGAATATGTCACCTACTTTCACCCCCGCCTTGTTGCCCTGACGGGCAGTGCCGAGCAGATCAAGGCGGTCGCCAGGGTTTACCGGGTCTATTACGCAAAGGCGGCGGAAAACAAGGAGGATGCTGAAGATTATCAGATGGATCACAGTTCCATTTCCTATCTGATGGGGCCTGACGGCAAATTCATCGCCCACTTCAGCTACGGCACAGAAGCGGGTGCCATTGCCCAGCGCATCAAAGAGAATCTGTAACGCGAATGTCTGCGGGCGACGAGGTCCCTATTGGCTCGCCTGCAAAAGGTCTGATTGTTGCCGCGCCCTCTTCCAGAAGTGGCAAGACCCTGTTCACGCTGGCGCTGCTGCGCGCACTGAGGAATGCCTCCTGCTCCGTTGTTTCCGCCAAAGTCGGCCCGGACTATATAGACCCCGCCTTTCATCAGGCGGCCAGCGGTCAGCCCTGCATTAATCTCGATACCTGGGCCATGCGCCCAGGCACACTCTCACACCTGATACAGTCTTTGAACACTGCGGCGGATTTGATCATCGCAGAAGGGGTGATGGGGCTTTTTGACGGAGCTGATTGTGATGAAGATCTGGCTGATGGCTCAACCGCGTCACTGGCGAGATTGACCGGCTGGCCCGTTATCCTTCTTGTCGACGCCCGCGCACAAGCCGCCTCTGCGGCTGCGGTGGTCCGCGGGTTTTCAGGACATTCACCAGATGTCGATGTCGCAGGGGTTATCTTTAACCGTGTCGGCAGTCCAGGCCACACGGGGACCCTGATCCGGTCCATGCAAAGGCATCTGCCGGAAATCCCGGTTCTCGGTTGCCTTCCCCGCACCCCGGATCTGGCCTTGCCGGAACGCCATCTTGGTTTGGTGCAGGCCGGCGAACATGCCGATCTTGAAGAGTTTCTTGAAACAGCCGCCCGTTGGGTGGACGAACATGTGGACCTGTCTGCTGTGCAGGGTCTGGCGCGCCAGTCCTCGTCGCAGGCCGCCACGCCTTCCGTCACGCCACTTCCACCGCTTGGGCAGCGCATTGCCGTTGCCCGGGATCAGGCATTTGCGTTTTCCTATGCGGCGACGCTGGAGGGATGGTCGGCAGCGGGGACGTCACTGCATCTTTTTTCACCCCTTGGGGGAGAAGGCCCGGACCCTGATTGCGACAGTGTCTATTTGCCGGGCGGGTATCCCGAACTTTATGCCGGACAATTGGCGTCTGGTGGTTTCATTAAAGGAATCCAAAGCGCTGCGGTGGCGGGTGCGCAAATATTTGGGGAATGTGGCGGTTATATGGTGCTTGGTGAGGGGTTGATTGATGCTGATGGCAGGCGTCATCAAATGACCGGGTTATTGCCGCTGGAGACAAGTTTTCATAAACGAAAACTGCATCTTGGGTACCGGGATGTAAAAACCCGGACTGAATCCCCGCTCGGCACAATCGGGTCCCTGTTTCGGGGGCATGAATTTCACTATGCGACGATCATCAGCGAAACCCCTGAAAAGGCGCTGTTTCAAACCAGAAATGCAAGAGATGAAGATTTGGGCATGGGCGGGCTGGCTGAACGCAATGTGGCCGGATCCTTCATGCACCTGATTGACCTGAACCCCCTCTAATCTTGCCAATTCCCCGAGCTTGGTATACCACGGTGCAGGATCAAACCTGCCGATACCGGAGTCTTCATTACATGCTCGGTCGCGCCCAAAAACCGAAAGAACCTGAGCTGCCGTTCTGGGAAACCAAAAGCCTTGCCGAAATGACAACCAGGGAATGGGAGTCATTGTGTGACGGGTGTGGACGGTGTTGCCTGAACAAACTTGAAAATGAAGAAACGGGCGAAATTTTTCACACGGATGTGGCCTGCCGACTGCTTGATACGGAACTTTGCCGGTGCGCCAGTTATGACGAACGCAAGCGGTTCGTTCCGGATTGTCAGATTCTGACGCACCGGAATTTGAAGCGTTATCCCTGGCTTCCCTCGACCTGCGCCTATCGGTTGCTGGCACAGGGTGAGAGTTTGTACTGGTGGCATCCGCTGGTGTCCGGCAGTTCGGAAACTGTCCATGAAGCACGCATTTCGGTCCGGGGGCGCGTCGTTTCCGAGCGGGATACTGATGATCTGGAAAACCACGTCGTCAGCTGGCCCGCCTGAAAAATTTTTTAAATTTGTAATTTGACTGTTTAATCTAAAGGAGAAGACCTTGAGTTTACCATCTGATCGTTTCACCGGCGTTCTCGCCGCAGCCGTAACGCCTCTGAAATCAGATCTCTCTGTTGACGGGGCGGCAATGACCGCGCATTCCAAATGGCTGCTGGCAAACGGCTGTGATGGCCTTGCCATTCTGGGCACCACGGGCGAAGCTAATTCTTTGGGTCTGGGCGAGCGCATCCGCGTTATCGAAGGTCTGGTCGAGGACGGAATTCCGGGTGAAAAACTGATGCCAGGCACCGGTAGCTGCACCATCCCGGACGCCGTCAGCCTGACCAGGGTTGCGGTGAATGCCGCCGCCAGAGGTGTGCTGATGCTGCCGCCATTCTATTACAAAAACCCGAGCGATGAAGGCTTGTTCGCCTATTTTTCCGAAGTCATTCAACAGGTTGGTGATGATCGTTTGAAGATTTATCTCTATCACTTCCCGCAAATGTCAGCGACACCGATCAGCTACAACCTTATTGAAATGCTGCTTAAAGCCTACCCGGATACGGTTGTTGGTATGAAGGACAGCTCCGGTAATCTGGAAAATATGACCGGTGCCGCGGAAAATTTCCCGGGCTTTTGTGTTCTTGCGGGTGCTGATGACTGCCTGTTGCCATTGCTTGAAGCGGGTGGTGGCGGGTGCATTACGGCGTGCTGCAATGTGGTATCTCCGTTGGCGGCCGAAGTCTACAAAGGCTTCAAAAACGGTGATGACGTCAGTGCAGCAAACGCCACGCTGACTAAAATCCGTCAGGAAGTCAGCAAATTCCCTGGGCCACCTGCTCAAAAGGCATTGTTGGCGCGTCATGCCGGCAATGATGAAATGCTGAGTGTTCGCCCGCCATTGATGCAACTGAGCGATGAGCAGTCGAACGCCTTGTTCGCCGCATTTGATGACACCGGCTTTAAGATGGCTGACCTCTAGACCGGTTCGGGTGACGTGGTCCGGGCTCAGAAAAATCTGCATCAGCTGGAATTAAACGGGCGCGATGTGCCCGTTTGTTTGCGGCGAAACCCCAGCGCGCGACGATTGATTTTGCGCGTTGAGGCAGGGCGGAGGCCTGATGATCCGGACAAGGTTGCCGTAACACTGCCACGCGGGGCCAGCGATAGAGAAGCGCTGGCCTTCGTTTCGTCCAAAATCGACTGGATTATGAAAAAACTGGCTGCATTGCCGGACCGGGTCGGCCTTGCTGACGGGACGCTCATTCCCTTTCTGGGTGTTGAGCATCGAATATATCATCATCCGGGGGCGCGGCGTGGTGTCTGGCGTGAAGAGGGCAGCCTGCATGTGAGTGGCCAGCCGGAACACCTCACGCGACGCCTGCTTGACTGGATCAAACGCGAAGCCCGGATACAGATCAGCGAACGGGTTGCAGAAAAGGCAGCCCGGATTGAGCGCAAGGCCGGGCGCATCTCCATTCGTGATACCCGCTCACGCTGGGGATCATGCGCGGCAAACGGGAACCTGTCGTTTAGCTGGCGGCTTATTCTTGCCCCTGAATACGTGTTTGATTACGTTATTGCCCATGAGGTCTCTCATCTTGTTGAACATAACCACGGGGCAAATTTCTGGCGGGTTGTTGCCACTCTGACGCCGGAAATGGAACAGGCCAAATACTGGCTCCGTAAAAACGGTGAAACCCTTCACCGTTATGGTTAACCATTCCTTAGCGAAGCTTGCTTTATTTTAAATGCCATTCTTGGGCGTCATGTGAGCAGCGTCCGTTGATGGCAAACGATGACGTTTGTATGAAATGGGGTGCAGCAGATGGTTACTGCCGGAGTTGAAGACAATCCGAGTCCCTGGCCGCAAACCAGCGAAGGGGTCACGGATTGGGAGATGGTGTTTGAAGGACCGAACCCCGGCCTTATCGGGCTGATCAGAACCGCCCATACACCAACGACCCTCAAGGATTGCGCGACCGTTGTCGTTCAGCAACTGTTCACCCGCGATGATGACAGCATGATGGTGATGAAGCTGATCATTGATCTGGAAGGGATTATTCCAGATTCAAATGGCGAGGCTCTGAGTGCTGAAGAAGTCGACAGGATGCGAGATGAAATTAGCGGTTTTTTACGCGAAATTAAAGCCGAGCGCATTAAGCAGGCCAGGGAATACCTGAAAAAACAGGGCAAGGTTGAGGACCGTCGCTCTTAGCGTTTCTGTTTTTCCGTGCCTGTCTGGTCATGATCTTTGCAGGTATTAGGCTTTACTGTCATCGGTTGCTGCCAAATGTCCCGATAATTCGGTGACTGCTTCGAGACTCTCGAGTCGAAGTGCATCTCTCAGAATTGCATCCACCCTGCCCCGAAAATGTGGTGAGGCATTCATAAGAGAGCGGAATTTCTGCACAATCTCTTCCTCGAACCGTTCTGGATATTTCGAATAGACCTGTTTTGCGGGATCGCCAGAGGCGACTTCCTCGAACCCTTCGATCCTGCGACCGTCCTTGAGAAGAATGGTGACGTGAGTCGGATAACTGTCCGGAAAGGATTTTTCAAATGTATCATCCGGCGCACCCTCTATTCGGCCGATCAGCTCAAGCACGGCGGGGTTTGAAAGCATCTCTGAATTGAAATGGTGCGGCAACGGAGGACCGTAGATGAGCGATACTGCAACAATGTAAGGCGCGGTAAACTGTGCATCGACGACAGTCTCTGGCCGTGCGCGCCGTGCCGCAGGCTCGAACAACGCATTATAGCCGCTTCGGTAAATGCGAATAACACACCGCTCGACATCCTTTGCGTCGAATTCATGCTTCGCGACCAGATTCAGTACTACATCGACAAGCTGATGGGAAAACCGGCAACAGGCGTAGGGTTTGAAGGCCGTTTCGGCGCCACGGAACTCAGTTCCCAGATTACGGGTGATTAAATCTGGATCGTATGGTTCTCCGCCAGCATAGGCTTTCAGGAATCCATGCGGCCCCTCGAAAATGGTTTCCGGACCAGTGTAACCCTCCGCCGCCAGCAATGCGGAGAGTATGCCGCTTTCGGCGGCCTTGCCAGGATGTAAACGCTTTGTCCAGGATCCGTCGGATTTCCACGCCTGTAGCCCGGCGGCCTGACTGCCCGCGATCCCAAGTGCGGTCGAAAGTTGATCGGTGTCCAATTGTAGAATTCGTCCCGCAGCGGCGGCGGCTCCAAACACGCCACATGTGCCCGTCGAATGAAATCCCACACGATCCTGGCCACCACGAAACGCATCGCCGATCCGCGTCATCACCTCGTAACCGGCGACAATACCTTCCAGCAATGTGCTGCCATCGGCACCGCAATCCTCCGCCACTGCGAGTGCAGCTGGCAAAACAGCGACCCCGGGGTGCAGTGCCGATGTTCGATGGTCGTCGTCAATTTCGACAGCGTGGCCAGCCGCGCCATTGATTAATGCCGCTGTCGTAGCAGAGACACGAAGGTCTGATCCGATCACAGTACAGTTCCCGCGCCCGCCAACGCGAGACGCCACACTGGTAATGATGCGGCTGGACGGCTCGCCGACACCTGCGGCAATAGCGCCCAGCGTATCGAGGGTATAAAGTTTGGCGCGGCCAGTGACGGATTGAGGCAGTGTTTGAATCCTGCACGTCCTTATGAAGCCGGCGAGTTGGCGAGCGATTGTTTCAGTCATGCCAGAGCTTTCGAGAGAGCGGTTGTTCGAATTTAAACAGGCCAGGCATTACAATCCCCGATACCAACGAAATGACAATAGTCTCTATCTTAAAATGGCTGGAGGGAAAAATAATATATAATGAGCATTTTCCTCATTTAAGTTCGTTGCATAGAATCGAGATGGGATTCCAGTCGCGCAGCCGCCTTGCGTGCAAAACGTAATATCTGTGTTTTTCGGCGTTGTCCGTTCATTGAGAGAGGCTCGCTCGGGCGTCTGATGACGCCGCTAAATCCATCGGCAACGATCAATCCCTGATCTTCCGGCAAAACACCAATTGGAAACTCTGATCCCACCGCGAAATAGAAAGTATCGCAAAAGGGCAGGTATTCCGGCCACTTTTCATCACACCTGAAATCCGCCAGTGAAGATTTGACCTCAACGACAATAAAGTGCCCCTTGCGGTCCAGCCCGGCGACATCAACTCGTCGCCCGGAAATCAGTTTAAACTCGCGAAGAACGCTGTAGCCCATATCTGCTAGGAGGCGGCAAACACCTCTTGTAATTTTTTTTGTGGCCATATCGCGGGCGGCTTTGTTCATTATATGTTCTTTTAACGTAATGGCTTGTCTGATGCAAGGATTGGTGGCTATGAATAGGGAATATCATTGGTTGAGGGGTAGATTTTATGAGGCAGGATCAAACTGAAATTATCATCGACAGTTCAGGACAGGGATTGACCGACATAACCTCTGATGTTCTGGAATGGGTCGATACGACTGGCATTGAGGATGGCATATTGACGTTGTTTTGTCGCCATACCTCGGCGTCCCTGACCATACAGGAGAACGCTGATCCCGATGTGCTGAGGGATTTACAGAGCTTTTTCAAATCCCTTGTCGCAGAAGACCCGGAGCTGTACCGCCATACTTGCGAAGGCCCGGATGATATGCCCGCGCACATCCGCTCCGCTTTAACAGATGTGTCGTTAAGCGTGCCTGTTGTTGGAGGGCGTCCCTTACTTGGAACATGGCAGGGGATTTATCTGTTTGAACACCGGAGCCGCGCGCACAGGCGCAGTATCCGGCTTCATGTGTTGGGCGAGTGACCCGGTTCAAGCGTCATCTTTGATCAAATGCACATCGCGCTGCGGATACGGAATTGAGATGCCTTCCTTATCAAATGTCTGTTTGACATTTTTCAGCATATCCCATTTAAGCCCCCAGTAATCACCGCCGCTACACCAGACCCGAACGATGATATCGACGGAATTGTCACCAAGATTGCCAACCACAACAAGGGATTCCGGGTCTTTCAGGCAGCGATCATCAGCCGCGATGATGTCGTTAATAACCTTGATCGCCTGGTCAATATCGTCCCCGTAACCAATACCGAACAGCAGGTCCAGACGCCGTGTTGCGTTGAAGCTGTAGTTGCGGATGGCTGAATTCCAGAGCTGGCTGTTGGGCAGAATGACTTCGACGTTGTCCGGCGTATTCATGTTGGTGAGAAAAAGAGAGACGGAATTGACTGTCCCGGAAACGCCGCCGCCTTCGATGTAGTCTCCGACCTTGAAGGGTCGAAACAGAAGAAGCATGACCCCGGCGGCAACATTGCTAAGCGCGCCCTGCATCGCCAGACCGATTGCCAGACCCATGGCGCCAAGGATGGCAACAAAGCTTGTGGTTTCCACACCAAATCGATCAAGAACGGCAATGCCGGTGAAGATCAGGATGGCGTACCGAATACCATTGGCTGCGAAGCCGGTGATCATGGCATCGACTTTATTCGTGCGACCCAAGGCAAGTCGGGTGATCCGTCGACCCCATCCAGCAGCCATCCAGCCGAGAATCAGAATGAGAATGGCACCGATCACGTCAAAACCGTATGTTGTGATCAACTCGACAGCCATCTGTACGGCTTCTTCGGTTGCTTTTTGCATGTCATTCATTTGGCGTGTTCCCTCAAGAAAAGTATCGGCTAGCGTCTGTCTGGAATGACTCTAGCCGCCGAAATTCCCATTTTCCAGCATCAATAAATGATGAAAATGATTTTCTTTTGAGGCGCAAGACGGATATCCATAGTCTTGAAATTTACTGTAGGGGTTACAGATGGCATCGGCATTGTTCTGGGTTGCGGTATTTCTCGCTGTTATCGTCGCGACCCTGTTTTTACGCGCAGAGGTGCGCGACGATATCAGGGTGCGTGCATGGTATGCGAGCGCGGTCAAAGGCCGTATGGACCTGCTGAAAAAGATCGTGATTTACGGAACCCTTATCCTTTGGGCAGGTATCTGGTTTGTTTCAAGAGGTGAAGAGAAAGCCAGCGTAAAAAGTTTAATGAAAGAGATGTCCAATTCCTGGAAGAAGCCGGAAAGCAAAACC
>Ga0316205_10005381_pt1 | contig 10638 bp, 3 predicted proteins | sample 3monthpyrite_MG_FD_204941 | JGI IMG/M metagenome (GOLD analysis project Ga0316205, IMG submission 204941) | Microbial mat bacterial communities from mineral coupon in-situ incubated in ocean water Damariscotta River, Maine, United States -... | ecosystem: Environmental > Aquatic > Marine >...
TACGTTAATTTCCCTTTTGATAAAACCTATGATACCCACCCAAAGAGCGAAAAAGGGGATCTGATTGCAGCTATACAAACCTGCGTAAATATTTTGAAAAGTGACACTTCTACTAAGGAGGAGAAGGTCTTTCATTTAAAATTACTCGTTCATTTTATCGGAGATTTGCACCAACCTTTACATGTTGGAAAGGCAGACGATAAGGGAGCTAATGATTTTCAGGTGCAATGGTTCAACCAAGGAACTAATCTACACAGCGTTTGGGACACCAAAATGATTGAAAGCTATAATATGGCTTATAGCGAGTTAGCGGCTAATACGGCAAGACTTTCGGATGGGCAGTTAGAACTCGTCAAAAGCGGCGATGTACATAGTTGGATGGCAGAAAGTCGTGCTCTATGTTTGGATATTTATGCCAATACTAAGATCGGTGAAAAATTGAGTTATGGTTATATGTACAAGTACGTTAATGTAGCTCGCTCTCAAATGCAAAAAGGCGGAATTCGTCTTGCAGTCCTATTAAACGATATTTTTGACTAGCATAAAATGTTAAATATTCAATTTAGTTGTGCAGTTTAACTTATTATGCATGCATAACATCGAAAAAATACTTCTTTTACCTTACTACAACGTTTTCGTAACTTTTGACAAACTCATAAAGTGTTAATAATGAGTATCTTTGCAGGCTCTTTTGAGAGAGCGTGTTAGTTGTTTCATAGAAATATTAATTAATGAAGTTACGATTATTGACAGGTAGTATTATTGCATCACACGGTCTATTGCGCATTATATTTATTGAAAAACACACCGATTCGGTCTACGAAAGTTTTTACGAAATAATTCCTTTCGAAACCTTGTTGTTGGCAGGCTCCGCAATATTTCCGTTTGTTGAATTTTTTATTGGCCTTTTGATTATTTTCAATTTGGGTAAAAAGGGTGCACTTCTAGGAGGTTTTATTATATCCTTAATCATGAGCGCTTTCATCATAGCCAGTGGTGCGTACCTAGGGCTTATTTATCATGTCGTAGTGATAATACTCTTGGCGTATTTGTACTTCCAACAAACGAGTACGAACCGAAAAAAAATTATTTTATAACCCGAAATGTTAGATTAATGCGCGGCTCCGTAATCTTTTTGGACTTTGGTAGTTCATGTAGCCAATGGTGTTGCGTTTCTCCTTGCATAAGTAATAGGCTTCCGTGATTTAGAAAAATTTTGTAGTTCAATTTTTTATCCCCTCTATGCTTTAATTTAAAGCTTCTTTTCGCCCCCAAACTCACGGAAGCGATTACTGGGTTTTTGCCCAACTCTTTTTCATTGTCGCTATGCCAACCGTTACTATCATTTCCGTCTCGGTATAAATTGAGAAGTACCGTATTAAAAACGGTTTGAGTCACCAATTCAATTTTCGATTTGATTTCCTTCAAGAGTGGTGTCATGGGCTCTGGATACATGGTGATATTGCTATACGAATAGCTTTGACCTTCATCGCCGTAGAGTGCCGTCAAGCGTGGTTGTTTATATATTTTTCCGAAGATTTTAATATCATCCTGTTGCCATGCTGTTTGCTTCAGTAGTGTTTTAAATACTTCGGAAGCATAAGTGGTGTTAAGAAAATTGGGGTAGTAAATAATTTCGGAATCGGGCAGGGGCAGGGTGATGGGAGTTGTGTTTTCTTCGGAAGAAAATAATGTGGGACTAGACATATTGATAGGCCCAATAAATTAATGCAAACTGTAGTGGGAGTCGGAGCCATAAAACCCATCTAGGAAGTTTCATAGCAGCTTTTTCGTTTCGAAGCATATGTACGTGTACAGGTAAAAATAGGATAAGCAATCCAATAATCCCCCAAGCAGCATTCGACTGGGTGTCTACATTTAATACCATAAAACCCAAGACCATTTCTAAGATGCCAGTAAGCAAAACCATCGTTTTATGCTCTGGTATATATGGTGGCATGATGCGTTCATATAGTTTTGGCTTGGTGAAATGGGAAACGCCGGCCGCTACAAATAGAATTCCAAAAAGATATTGATGCCAAACTAGTATAGTGTTCATAGTGGTATCAAAAATAACCGATTTCAACCGACTTAAAAACTTATTCAATTAAAAAGCCTCCTTTTCTATTCTGTTTCCAGAAGAAAGGAGGCTTTTACTATTAAGCTAATTAAATAGTTTATTCCTTGATCAGACGTTTGTTAATTTGTCCGTCAGGTCCTTTGATTACAACAGTGTAAGCTGCTGTAGCCAATGTCGAAATGTCTAAGCCAATATCTGTACCCATATCTCTAAGGTCGTAAGTAGCAACTTTTCTACCCGTAATGTCGAAGAAGGTTGCTTCTTCAAGTACAATACTTTGTGGGTTGCTAATTCGAACCTCGGTGGTTGCTGGGTTAGGATACATTACGATGGTTGAGATATCAATTCCGTTATCATCAACTCCTAAGATGCTTTCTACAGTCAATTCGAAAGTACAAGTTCCAACGTTTCCAGACTCATCTGTCGCGCTCATTGTTACTGTATAAACACCGTCAGGTAATAATGTTCCTGGCGCTGGGTCTTGACCGAAGATCGTTAATGGATCTGTACAGTTGTCAGTTGCCGTAGCTTCACCTAAGGCGAAGTAGTCTGGCACTAAGTAGAACTGATTACCAGCTCCTGGATCAACAGTGATATCTGCTGGACAAGTAACTATCGGTGCTAATAAATCTACAACCGTTACTACCGCCGTACAGCTAGATAGGTTTCCATTATTGTCTTGGCTAAATACGGTCACCGTTACTGGTGTTCCAATATCATCACAATCGAATTGGAAGATATCAATACCTGTGGTTAAAATGCCACAAGCATCGGTATTGATCGCCATTACATCTTCTGGTACTATTTCAGCTTCACCGTTCTCGTCTAATTCAACAGTGATGTCCATACAAACTAGTTCTGGATCAATGTTATCTTCTACTGTTACAATTGCAGTACAAGAAGTCATATTACCGTTGTTGTCTGTTACGGTCAATGTTACTGTGTTCTCACCAACATCGGCACAAGTAAAGGTGTCGATATCTATTTCTAGATTAGCAATTCCACAAGCATCACCAGAACCACCGTCAACGTCGGCTGCAGTGATGGTCACTGTTCCGTTCACATCTAGTTCCACTGTGATGTCCATACAAACCGCTACTGGATCTACATTGTCCTCTACAGTCACTACTGCGATACAAGTGCTAACGTTTCCGTTTACATCTGTTACCGTAAGAGTCACATCATTTGGACCAACATCGCTACAATCAAATACTGTTTGCGAAGCGTCAAGACTTGCAATTCCACAGTTGTCTGTAGAACCTCCGTCAATATCTGCTGCCGTAATGGTAGCATCTCCGTTAGCATCCAATTGAATCGTGATATCCATACATACTGCCACTGGAGGTTCGTTGTCCGTTACTGTAATAGTAAAGGTACAAACCGCAGTGTTTCCACTAGAATCTGTTGCAGTATACTCGATAGTATTAACTCCTACTGGGAATGGACTACCACTTGGAAGACCTCCTGTTTGAGCCACAGTCACTGTACAATTGTCAAGTGCTAAGGCATCTGGGAAAGTTACTACTGTAGTACATAGTCCTGGATCAGTATTCACTGCTATATCTGCAGGACATGCAATCGTTGGATCGATATCATCGATCACGGTTACTACCGCTATACAAGTGCTTACGTTTCCATTTACATCAGTCACCGTTAAGGTCACATCGTTAGGTCCTAGATCAGCATCACAAGTGAAGGTGTCTATATCAATGGCAAGTGAAGCAATTCCACAAGCATCGGTTGATCCACCATCCACATCGGCAGCTGTGATTGTCACACTACCAGAAGCATCCAAGAACACATCTATGTTCTGACAAACTGCTACTGGAGGTACATTATCTTCCACAGTAACTACAGCAGTACAAGTGCTTACGTTTCCGTTTACATCAGTTACTGTTAAGGTAACATTATTAGGTCCGACATCTGAACAATCAAATGTACTTGGCGAAACGGCTAATGAAGCAATTCCACAATTGTCGGTACTTCCTCCATCAACATCGGATGGGACAATTGAAGCATCTCCATTGGCATCTAACTGGATAGTGATATCCATACATACTGCTACTGGAGGTTCGTTATCAACTACAGTTACATCGAAACTACAAGTGGATGAATTTCCACACTCATCTTCAATTAAGAAGGTGTTGGTCGTCGTTCCAACTGGGAAGGTAGCGCCAGAAGCAAGACCTGCAGTTTGTGTTGTTGTAGTCGTACCACAAGTATCAGTTCCAGATGGAAGTGTGTAGGTTACTACAGCTCCACAAATTCCTGGATCGTTATTTACAGTAATATCTGCAGGACAAGTCGGTGTTGGTGGCGTTGTATCCACTACAGTGATAATTTGATCACAAGTAGAAGTATTTCCACATTCATCGACTGCCGTCCAAGTTCTAGTTATTGTTTCAGTGTTACCACACATGGCTACTGAAACATCCGCGAACGTTACAGTTGTTGTTCCACATCCATCAGTAGCTGTTGCTGTACCAGTAACCGCAGGACTTGTGTCCGTTGTTGGTATTCCAGCATCATCCCAATCTACAGTGACAGAGAAGGTATGAATACAACCGGCATCACCGCCTGCATCATCTACAACGTCTAAGGTCCATGTTCCAAGTGCTAATCCGCCATCTAAAGCTGACAATGGATTGTCCGGATCGAAGGTTCCGTCAATAGCTGCTGATATTAGGTATTCTTGAGGACAAGCATCAGGCAGAGGAGCCCCACCTGTATCCACACCACCTGTACAGTTTGCAGAAACCGATCCAACACCAGATTCATCATCTAAGGTTGCATTTACATTATCTGAATTACCACTTCCACCACAAGTTGGATCTGCTAATACCAATACGGTACCACCATCCGGGCTTGTTAAAGTGATTTCAAGATCTCCTACCCAACTGTGATCAATCTCGAAAGATACGTTCACATCAGATATGGTTGCTGTTGCTGGGATTCCAACTACATCGGCCGTTAGTGTTGCCACTAAGCCAGTTTGTGTTGTTGGCCAACTTTGCGTGCCACCTGCATAATTTGCAACGGCAGTTCCATTAGTAGCACCTGTTGAGCCTGTACCACATTCTAATGTAATATCAGCTGGACAAACTATTACTGGAGGTGTTGTATCAACTACTGTGATTGTTTGTGTACAAGTAGAAGTGTTTCCACACTCATCCGTTGCCGTCCAAGTTCTCGTGATTATTTCAGTATTACCACAACCAGGTACCGAAGTATCTGCTTCAGTAATAGTGACAATTCCACAACCGTCAGTTCCTGTTGCCACTCCTGTACTAGCTGAAGAAGTATCATCTCCACATTCTACAGTTGCATCTGCTGGGCAGGTAACAACCGGAGGAGTAGTATCTACAACAGTTATAATTTGATCACAGGTTACTGAGGTGTTTCCACATTCGTCAGTGCCCGTCCATGTTCTTGTGATTACTTCTGTTAATCCACAACCAGGTGCTGATACATCAGTGAAAGTAAAGCTTACAGTTCCACAAGTATCAGTTCCCGTTGGCGAACCAGTATCTGCTGGAGCGGTAGAGTCACCACATTCAACAGTTACATCTGCCGGACATGTAATAATTGGGTCCGTTGTGTCTACCACTGTGATAATTTGTGTACATGTAGAACTATTTCCTTCAGCATCAGTTGCTGTCCAAGTTCTTGTGATCGTTTCTGTATTACCACAACCGGCCACTGAAGTGTCGGCGAATGTAATAACAGGATTTGCATCACAATTGTCGGTAGCTGTTGCCATTCCTGTTGCTGCAGGAGATGTATCGGTAAATGGTGTGCCCGCATCATCCCAGTCTACTGTTACAGAGAAGTTATGAATACAACCAGCATCACCACCTGCATCATCTACTACTTGTAAGGTCCATGTTCCAAGTGCTAATCCACCGTCTAATGCAGATAATGGATTGTCAGGATCGAATGTTCCGTCAATCGCTGCACTCACCAAGTATTCTTGAGGACAAGTATCTGGTTCTGGAGCACCACCAGTGTTTACACCAGCCGTACAGTTTGCAGAAACAGACCCAACACCAGATTCATCATCTAGAGTTGCATTTACGTTATCTGAGTTACCACTACCACCACAGGTTGGATCTGCAAGCACCAATACGGTACCACCATCCGGGCTTACGAGGGTAATTTCTAAATCCCCAACCCAGCTATGGTCAATTTCCATAGTAACATTTACATCGGAAATTGTCGCGCTTGCTGGAATTCCAACAACGTCGGCCGTAAGTGTTGCCACTAAACCAGTCTGTGCGGTTGACCAGCTTTGGGTTCCGCCAGCATAATTAGCTACAGCAGTTCCGTTAGATGGTATTGTTGAGCTACCACATTCTACTGTCACATCTGCGGGGCAGGTGATAACAGGTGGTAGATTGTCTTCTACTGTAACCGTTGCAGTACAGCTGGAAATATTTCCGCTAGCATCAGTTACAATTAGGTCTAATGAATTAGTTCCAATATCAGCACAGTCGTAAGTGGCATCACCTACTAAGGTGATGGATCCAGATAAATCAACGGTTTGTCCAGGATTAACGGACAGAATTTGAAGGTAATAGGTGGTTCCACTTACCATTGGAAGTGCATTTCCACCATTGGTAGCAAGTATACTACCGGCATCCGTAAACGAGGTCCACCCTAAAAGTTCTGGTCTGCCATTTAGGTTGCCACTATTAGGTACAGGAACCGCATCAGATATAATGGCAACTGAACCTACTCCGTCGCTACTGGTTCCAGATTGGTTAATAGCATACGTACCGTCAATTGGTACTGTAAAGGTTGATTGTTGGTAGAACCAAGAACTAGGCGGGAAAAACATATCGGTTGGACTTGCTCCTGTGGTTTGTCCTACATACGTATGGCCACCAAGTGCTACGGTTATTGGTCCGCAAATGTCGCTGGAACCACCGTTAATGTCTGTTGTGCTCACCGTTGCTGTTCCTCCAGCATCTAATTGGACTGTAACATCCATACACAAAGCGACTGGTGGTTCAATATCTTGAACCGTAACATCAAAACTACAGGTTGCTGTATTTCCACTAGCATCTGTTGCTATATAAGTTACTGTAGTCGTACCTAATGGGAAAGTGTCCCCAGGATTATGACTTGCACTAGTTATCGAAACACCAGCACAATTATCTGTTGGTACAGGTACGGTCCAACTTACAACAGCAGTACATACACCAGGATCGTTACCTACTGTAATATCTGCTGGGCAAACAATCACAGGATCTTCCGTATCATTTACTGTTACATTAAAGGTACACGTGCTTGTATTTCCTGCAGTGTCCGTTGCTGTAGTAGTCACCAATGTAGTTCCTACTGGGAATACACTTCCAGAAGCCGGTACACTTGAAGTTGTTACACCGGGACAATTATCGGTTGCTGTTGGTGCAAAGGTTACTACCGCACTACAAAGGCCAGCGTCATTGCTAACTGTTATATCGGCCGGGCAAGTAACTACCGGTGGTTCTGTATCATTTACGGTTACATTAAATGTACACGTACTCGTATTTCCAGAAGCATCCGTGGCTGTTATCGTTACAAGTGTAGTTCCGGTTGGGAAAACACTTCCTGAAGCCGGTACACTTGAAGTTGTTACTCCAGGACAATTATCGGTTGCTGTTGGTGAAAAGGTAACTACGGCATCACATTGGCCAGGGTCATTACTTACTGTAATATTCGCAGGGCATGTTACCACTGGCGGCTCGGTATCATTTACGGTAACGACGAAGCTACACGTCTCTACATTTCCACAAACATCAGTTACTTCAAATGTGTTCGTTGTATTTCCTTCTGGGAAAGCTGCTCCCGAAGCTAAACCAGCTATCTGTACTGTTGTGGATGTTCCACAAGTGTCAGATCCAACTGGAGCTGTATAAGTTACCACGGCAGAACACAATCCAGGATCATTACTTACAGTAATATCTGCAGGACAAGTGATAGTTGGTAAGGTAGTATCTACTACTGTTATTGTTTGTACGGCTTGCGCTGTGTTTCCACATTCGTCAGTTGCTGTCCAAGTTCGAGTGATTGTCTCTGTTAAACCACAACCAGCAGCAGAACTATCGGCAAATGATATAGCTACTGTTCCGCATCCATCGGCACCTGTTGCCGTTCCTGTTCCTGTTGGAGAAGTGTCATCTCCACATTCAACAGTCGCATTTGCAGGAGCAACTACGGTTGGTGGCGTGGTATCAACTACCGTTATAGTTTGTACAGCCATAGCTGTATTACCACAATCATCAGTGGAAGTCCAAGTTCTTGTAATGACTTCAGTTAATCCACATCCTGCTGCAGAAGTGTCCGCAAAGGTAATCGTAACTCCTCCACAACCATCAGTTCCGGTAGCAGTTCCTGTTCCAGTGGGAGACGTATCTCCTCCACATTCTACAGTGGCAGGGCCAGGTGCAGTTACTGTTGGTGGTGTTGTATCCACTACGGTTATTGTTTGAACACAAGAAGAAGAGTTTCCTGCATCGTCTGTTGCTGTCCAAGTTCTTGTAATTACTTCTGTATTTCCACACCCTGCTGCCGAAGTGTCGGCAAAAGTAATAGTAGGAGTGGGGTCAATATTATCTGTAGCCGTTGCTGTTCCTGTGGCCGTTGGTGATGTATCACCTCCACACTCTACGGTCGCATTTGCTGGACATGTAATTACTGGAGGAGTAGTGTCCACAATCGCAATGTTTGCAAAAGGAACCGTAGACAATCCTGTACCGATGGCAAATGCATGGTCATAATTAGATGGGTCTTCAAAGTTAGCAGATGTCACTACAATAGCCCGGTCTGCTGGAGTGTACTCCGTTTTGTCTGGCGCCACTGCTGGGAATCCATCCACAACCAAAGCACTTAGATAAATACCCGTTGGGTTTTCTATCGCTGGTAGGTTTCCACCAGGAGTGGCAGAATTACCAGTATACATCACAGCATAAATATCGTCTACACCATTGGTAGGATCTGTATCACTATCTTCATAGGCATACATAGTTTCACCATTGGTTGCAAGAGCAAAGCCTCCTACAATAACTGCAACAGATCCACATCCATTTCCAGAAGTGTCTGAACAAGTAACTGTAAAGGTGTCAGGGGCTGTTTCAGTAATTACAATAACATCACCTTGATCAATTTGTCCTCCAGGAGAAGTCCATTGTAAAACGGATTCACCTGAACTAAATAATAAGGTAGAATTATCAAATTCGTCTTCAGTAAAATAAACAACAGAACCTCCAGGGATATCCTGAGCAGCAACGAAAGAGAAAGCATCGGGGCTACCTCCGTCATGTGCCATACCCATTATAGCAACTAATGGATCCGACATGCTGGTATCGTCATTAGTGATACTTCCAGTCGCGGCATTAGGTGTTCCACCGTCATATCCGGTTCCAGACGCAATCATTAATTCTATAGTCTCGGAGGGTTCAACGACTGCATCTACCACGGGCGTAAGAGTTACTGTGGCAGAAGTGTTTCCGTTCAGTACTACTACGGTTCCGGCAGATGCACTAAAGGTAGCAGCACCAGATTGGGTGTAATCCGTAGTTAATGTTGCAGTTCCTGCGACACCAAAGTTTATCGTAATATCGCCTACTGCGGCCGCATCAAGAGCAAAGGTGTAAACCATTCCGGTCCCACTGTCTTCAACCACACTCGATGGCGCTACTGTAACAGAGGCTGCTGGATTGGCTGATCCTGTTGCAATAATAATATTTGTAAAAGGCACAATAGATGGCGTAGCATTAGCTGCTGCGTGGTCCCAATTGGCTGTATTTTGGAAATTTGCCTGATCTACGGTAACACCGCGAAGTCCAGGAGTATATTCTGTTTTTAATGGTATAACTGCAGGAAATCCGTCTACAACAACGGCACCAATATACACTGCTGAAGGATCTTCAATAGCAGGGATATTTCCTCCAGGCACTGCACTAGTTCCTGTAAATAATACGGAATGTACTTGCGTAACTCCATTGCCAGGATTCGTGTCCGAATCACTATAAGCAAAGAACCCTTCTCCGTTAGTAGCGAATGTAAAGCCAGTAACAATCGTGGTAAATGTCCCACAGGTTCCGCTGTTACAAGATGCTGTAAATGTATCGGGTGTATTCTCTACCCCCACAATAACTTCACCTCTAAGGACACCTCCAGCAGGAGCGGTCCATCTCACAACACCTTCACCGCTTGTATTTGAGAAAGCAAGTGTATTTGTCTGGAATTCTTCTTCAGTAAAAAATATTTCCACGCCTGCTGCAATATCGTCTAAGGCAACGAAGGAGAATCCTTCAATACCGGGAGCAGCCGCATTGTTCAAACCAGTAACCGCAACGGCCGGAGTAATGGACATGGTATCGTCATTAGTAATCGTTCCTGTTCCCGCACTAGGGCTACCAACTGTATATCCTGTTCCTGCTGTAGCAGTTAAAATAACCGTTTCGTCAGGTTCTAGAGTGGTATCACCAGATGGTGTTATGGTGACATTAGCTGTTGTTGCACCTATACCTATAGTTACAGTACCAGACGCAGCGCCAAAGGATGCTGCTCCT
>Ga0316205_10005382_pt1 | contig 10636 bp, 16 predicted proteins | sample 3monthpyrite_MG_FD_204941 | JGI IMG/M metagenome (GOLD analysis project Ga0316205, IMG submission 204941) | Microbial mat bacterial communities from mineral coupon in-situ incubated in ocean water Damariscotta River, Maine, United States -... | ecosystem: Environmental > Aquatic > Marine >...
ATTGGCGATTGATTAAACGTTATTTTCAACATCAGAAAAAATCATTTAAAGGTAAACGTGAAACCTTCATGGACTTAATTCGGCTGTTAGGTTGGAATCATTGCTACGAAAGAACGCAGTTGCCGTTAGTCATGAAGTCAGTTGAAGCGCATATGGATAAAGTGCGAATGTTTAAAACCTCTGGTGAGGCAATGACAGCCGTTATTCGGCCATTATAAAAATATTATTTAATACTCGATTTAATCTCACGTATTTTTTTAATAGCCAAATCTGCACTATCTGCAATATCAATTGCACGCTGTAATCTTGCAGGTGCACTTCTTCCCATGCAATTGTGATCAGGGTCGCCATCAAATGCAATGAGCATGTCTTTTATGAGTAAGTCACGATTCAGTGTTCTTCCAGTTAACTGTTCCTGTATATCAATAACATCATTGGTTACTGCTCTAGCAAGGGCTTCATGGTTACTCCATAACTCACTTACGGTTCCTCCTGTTATTAAGCCGGTAACATTTGTTGTGATGATATAAATATTTTTCAGTACAAGTTCGTGTAATAATTCAGCTTCATTTTTCAATACGCGGCAGGGTATATCAATACTCTGTAGTGACTGTTTTAATAGTCCTGCTTTGGGGCCAAAAGCAGGGGAGGGGATTAATACTTTGTAATCCTGCCCTTTTTTCTTCTCAAACCATACAGAAATAATAGTGGGTTTGTTTAAGTTATGCTTTGTCCAGTTCCCAGGTAATAATTCATTTTGAAGTAAAACAGTATTGGTGCGCCATGCTGCAGGCAAATCATTTAGAATAGATTGCAAATCGTTTTCGGCAACAGCAATCAGTACTAATTCAGGTGTGTCGATTTGAGTAGCCAGTGTATCCATGTCCATGTTTCGAGTAACAGGAATAACCGGGTAACCCGATTTTAAAAAGCCACGTGCAAAAACGCCTCCCATTTCTCCCATGCCAATGATTATAATATTATTATTCACGATAACTAGCCTCTTAAATTTTCTCTGTTCCAGAACACTTCTTCGCCACCTTCATGTCGCGCCAGGGTTCTTGCAGCAACAAACAGCAAATCAGACAGGCGATTTAGATAAGTTAATATAAACGGGTTAAGTGTTTCGCTACGATGTAGTGTAACGCATCTACGTTCAGTGCGGCGACAAATGCAACGAGCCAAATGGCAGCATGTCGTGGCTTGTCCACCTGCAGGTAAAATAAATTCTTTTAGATAAGGTAAATCTTTATTTAATGCGTCTAATTGTTGTTCAAGCATCTGGGTTAGTTCGTCTTTCATTACGACGTATGTAGGTATAGCTAGCTCACCGCCTAGATCAAACAGGTCATGTTGAACGCGAGTGAAGCAATCATTAATTGCTTCAGGTACTTCGTGAGATAAAACCATGCCAATTGCTGAATTGAGTTCGTCAACAGTACCTATTGCTTCCATTCTCAGGCTGTCTTTTTCGGTGCGACTACCATCGGCTAACCCGGTGGAGCCATCGTCACCTGTGCGTGTGTATATTTTTGAAAGTCGATTGCCCATTGATTAATTACTCACTTTAACTGTCGGTTAATTTATAAACGATAGGCAGTACAACATCAATATGTTTGCCGCCTAACCAGAAGCGCGCTTCTGGTAAATGAGCGACTTTATTGACGCTTTTCATGGCTGCATTATCAAGTATGCGATAACCAGAACTATTGATAACATGAACACCAGTAAGCTGCCCATCAGATAATACGCGTATACCTAGATTAACTTGTCCTTCCCATGCGTTACGAATAGCTAGCCTTGGGTAAGAACGAGTGAAATGAATTTTCAGGTTAAGTTGTTTTTGAATTCTTTCAGACAATAGTTGTTTGTTTTCGACCAGAGTAACAACCTGATGGCCGGAAGACTTTTTTGGTTGAATTGCTTCGTGGACAGGCTCAGGCACCGTTTTTTGTATAGCTACTTGTTTTTTAGTAAGCGCTTCAGGTTTGTTTTTAATTTTAGTTGGTGTTGTTTTTTTGGTTGTTGGTTCTTTAGTTTTTTTTGGTTTATTTTTTTCAGGTTCTTTTTTATGTGTAACTTGAACGAGTGTTAGCTGGATGGAGCTTTGATAGCTGGTAGAAACAGTGGCTTGTTGTGTAGTTGGCCACAGTAAAAAAACAAGCACATGTAAGCCTGCAGAAATCAGCAAAAATAAAAACAGCGTTGAATACTTGTTTTTCAAAAAAACACCAAATAAATAATAAGTGCGACCGAGGGAGGAGGCTTTAGAAGTCATGCCTGGTCGCCCGCCGCAACACATAGTCAATTACCTTGATGTCACAAGGTGTTTATCAGGCCGGTCTCCGGGCTAACAGGTTGTTTTGTCTGACGCCTTCCCATGTTATGACACAGTGGCTGTAGCCAGTTTTCACCTGATTACCGTTGCGGGGGCAGCATCGGAATTGCCTGTTTTAGAACAAACTCACCGATTTCACGTTTCACTCCTGAAATTGGAGCACCCGATAACGGTGATAATACAGTAAATCCATAACTATTTCATAGCTAGAATGTACAAAAGCCAGCCGAGTGCTTATTATGCAATTTTCAACGTATCGAGAAGTTAAATATGGATTGGGATGAGCGTTATAGCGAACCAGGGTATGCCTATGGCGAAACCCCTAATGATTATCTAGTCTCCATGGTTGATGAAATCAAAGGTAAGCAAGTATTGTCGTTAGCAGAAGGGGAGGGTCGCAATGCCGTTTATCTAGCATCAAAGGGTTTTGATGTAACAGCTGTTGATTCATCGGTAGTTGGTTTAATGAAAGCCAATGAATTAGCCGACCGAAAACAAGTCGGTATAAGTACTGAGCAGGCTGATCTCGCCAGCTACGAGCCGGGTATAGAGCGGTGGGATGCCATTATTTCGATCTTTTGCCACCTTCCTGACGTTATTCGCAAGCAATTACATCTGAAAGTGATAAAAGCGTTACGCCCTGGTGGGGTATTAATTCTGGAAGCTTATATTCCAAAGCAGCTCGAGTTTTCAACAGGCGGTCCTGCGAGTGCAGGCTTGATGATGACATTAGATAAAGTAACGCAAGAATTACAAGGAATGGAGCTAGCGTTAGCACAAGAGATTGAAAGGGATGTTATCGAAGGGAAGTATCATAATGGTCGAGCGGCAGTACTGCAAATCCTGGCCAGAAAAAAATAAGCTAACAGTGAATATGCCCAATCAGATAAAGCAACGTGTAATAGACCAAGGGAACGGGGTGTTCACTATCGACACCGGTTATCAACGTAGTGGTCTGGTTGCCAGTCATCTTATAAAGCAGGACGACAGCTATGCATTTGTCGACGTAGGCACAAGTAGTTGCTTGCATCATATTCAAAATTTCATGAAAGAAGAAGCAATTAGACCCGAGCAGATAAAATATATCATGGTGACACATGTGCATCTTGATCACGCAGGTGCGGCTGGTGTGTTAATGAACATGTGTCCTGCGGCAAAACTGGTAGTCCACCCCCGTGGTGCGCGTCATATGATAGCACCTTCAAAATTAATTGCAGGCGCCACAGCCGTTTATGGTGAGGAGACACTAAAACAAACCTTTGGTGATATATTGCCTGTTGAAGCAAGTCGTGTAATCGAAGTGGAAAACGAGCAAACTCTGTCATTAAATGGGCGGGCAATGCATTTTCTCGATACGCCTGGTCATGCTAAACATCATTATTGTGTTTATGACGAAACCAGTCAGGGTTTTTTTACAGGTGATACATTTGGCCTGGCATATGAAGATTTAATCATAAATGGTCAGCAGTTTATTTTTCCAACAACAACACCAGTACAATTCGACCCGCAGGCGCTACATTTATCGATCGATAGAATGTTAAGCTTTTCGCCTAAGAGAATGTTTCTGACACATTTTGGTTGCATAGCAGACGTAAAAAATAAAGCCGATATGTTACATAGGCAAATTGATGATTTCGTAACAATAGCCGAACAATCTTATTCAAGTGGGCATGAGCAATGCTTTAATGCAATATATAATTCACTGTCGTCATATCTCATGACAGAGTTAGAAGCTTTTGGTTGTCAATTAAATGAAAAAGAAATAATGCATATCATGCAGATGGACTTAAATCTGAATGCTCAAGGCTTATGTTGTTGGCTTGATTATAAAAATAAATAAAAATGAAGATAAAAAATAAAAATAATCTAATTAGCCTGTTGCTAATAGTTGCATTAATCGTTTTTGTGTTTGCGTGTGTTTCACCTTTATTTACACTATCTAAATTCTTTATATTTAATAATACAGTTTCATTGTTATCAGCACTTTCGGAGTTATGGAGTGAGAGCTACTATGCACTATTTCTAGTGCTGTTTTTATTTAGTGTGCTTTTTCCGCTTATAAAGTTGATATTAATGTTTTATTTGCATGTGTCGACCAGAATATCGCAACGTAAGCATAAAAAATTAATTGCCTTTCTGGAATTGGTTGGTAAATGGTCAATGCTTGATGTGTTTGTTGTGGCTATTTTATTGGTAACGATAAAACTTGGCCCCATGGCAAACGTAACGATTCACTTTGGTCTGTATTTATTTGCAGGTGCAATTATTTTAATGATGTTTATTTCACATATTATGTATAAAAAATATTAGACTGATATGAATTGGCAGCAATTGTAAAGGTGAGGCTACTTGCGTAAACTTGCCTTGCATATTGCAAGGAGATAACAATAGTGCTTGCTCATTCTTTTATGTTCTATTCGAGTAAGTAACATAGAGTTGACATACTAGTAGTATTATTTTTTATAATATGGGCATGCTAAGGAAATATATCAAGAGTCTTATAATCTTTGCTGTGGGTGTTCAAGTAAGCGCACGCCTTAATAATAAGGATATGGAGTATATAAAATGAACTGGAAAAAGCTTTTAGTAAAAAAGGCTTTAATTGGGAGGCTTCCATTTGCTGATAACCTTCGTGACTTTAAAAGAAAAATATCTGGTTATCCGCCTAATACTCAAAATATGGAGTTAACTATAAAGAATTATGAACGAATCAAGGCCGCATTGGAAAAATCGGGCTCTAGAATAGAAGGGTCGACTATATTGGAAATAGGGTCAGGATGGTTTCCCGTAATACCGATTTTACTTGCACGTGATGGCGCAAAAAAGGTTTGCATGTCTGATTTAAATGTCCATATGGATGATATAACATTTAGAGAAACAGTGAGATATCTTAAGAGTTATTTTCCAAATGATGATTATATTCAAAAAATCATTAGTTTTTCATCATTGCCGATTGACTATTTAGCTCCATTTAATTCTTCAGAAATAAGTAATAAGTCTATAGATATAGTTATGTCTAATAACGTGCTGGAGCATATACCAAGAGGTGACATCTATAATCTTTTTTCATCTCTGAGGTCGAAAGTTTCTGATTGTTGTATAATGGTCCATGTAATTGATCATTCTGATCATTTTGAGCATCATGATAAATCTATTTCAAAAATAGAATTTTTAACATGGAGCGAAGAAAAGCATGCATTGATCAATTATTTAATAAAAGACGGTGAAAACCGCATGAGGCATCATGAGTATCCTCAAGTGTTTATAGACTCAGGTTTTGAGGTGATTGATGAAGAAGCTATTTTAGATGAAAAGACTATGGAAGCGGTTGAGACTTTAGATCTTGTTTACCCTTATTCAAAGATGTCTCCTGAACAATTGGCTACACTTACATCAATATTTTCTCTTAAACCATTATAGCAAGATAAATCAGCAGGTGATGACGAGTATAAAACAGGATGGAAAGGTGTGAAATTATAGCGCTAACCTAGATAATTGGATTCACGCTTATGTATTGGTCCGTTAAACAACTTTGCATTAGAGTGGTCACTTGGCTTAGTTATTGTCTGTATTGTCATTGCATCTGAGTTTATTAATGAAGTTTTTATGTTACACCGATTGGAATCAGCTTCCAGAGAGCGCTAACGCACTGTTTGAACAAGCAGAAAAAGACAGTATCTTTTTCACACGCCCGTGGTTTGTGAATTTAACCGCCACGGCACTTGATGGCAAACAAGCTTTGGTGTTGGCTTGCGTGGTAACAGAGAATAAGGTGGTTGCCATTCTGCCTCTGATGAAAAGCGATGGGGGTACGTGGTGCTCTCTCAAGCACCGATACACTACACATTTTAGTTTATTGCTCGCAGATGAAAATCAACAAGCGATTCTCACATGCCTGAGTCAGGGTTTGAGCCAGTTGTCACTTCGTGGATTACTATTAGAGCCTGTTGCTGACAATGACAGCGGAATAGTTGGCTTGCAACAGGCCATGGAAGTATCTGGGTTTAATTGCGAAAAAATATTTCGGCTATATAACTGGATTTATCGCGTACAGGGACAGTCATATGAGGACTATATGGCTGCCCGGCCTGCCAGGCTACGTAATACAATATCTAGAAAGAAACGAAAACTTGATCGTGAGTACGGTTATGAAATCCGTCTTTTTAGCGGAGGCGAGGTGCCGCAGGCAATGTCAGATTACTATGCGGTTTATGGCGCTAGCTGGAAGGCGAATGAACAGTATGTGAGCTTTATGAATGGTTTTGTGGATGGCTTTTCGAGGCCGGGCTGGTCAAGGCTCGCCGTCCTTTATATTAATGGGCAGCCGATCGCGGCACAGCTATGGTTTGTACTTCACGGCAAAGCAAGTATATTCAGACTGGCATATGATGAAACGTGGAAGAAGTATTCGCCGGGTTCAATACTCACCAGTTTCCTGATGGAGTATGTGATTAAGGTTGATAAAGTAGATGAAATTGACTTTTTGACTGGTAACGATGCTTACAAGCAAGACTGGATGTCAGATCGCAGAGAACGTTTCGCGTTGAGCTGTGTGAAAAAAGTAGAGTCTTCTGGCATGTATCCGCAGTTTGTCGAAACACTGAAAAGTATGCTAAAAAGGCTATAAGGAATTGGTCTATTGCTCATTTAGTGTTACGCGCAAGAGATAACATTCATCTCATATTATAAACTTTAGGTTAAGTTATTAATATTAGAGCTTAATAACTGAACTACAAATCACATTATTATAGATATATAGCTTATAAAATATTCAAGGGGTTTAGATATAACCAATGAAAAAAGAAGGTAAAATCGTAAGTGGTATGAGAGTCGCGGAATCGATTCAGACATTAAAGTTATATATGGATAGTAGTGAAATAACATCGCTGCTCTCTGCTCTTGAAATGCTCAAAACAGACCCACAAAATGATGCGTTTTTCGAAAATATGGAAAATGCGTTTGACGACTTGGGTATTAAGCAAGGTGCTGTATTAACTTATGCGCCTTATCTCAGTGTCTTGCTTGGTGATGAACCGTTCAAGGATTAATGTTAGCTTGCGGCAGTATTAGGTGTAAGACTTGATCGTAATTTATATAATGAGGAAATCAGAATGACACAGTACGTATTTGTTTATCTGGGAGGTAATCAGCCGTCCAGCCCTGAAGAATCAAGAAAACATTTTGATGCGTATATGGAGTGGATGTCATCACTTGGTGATGCAGTTGTTAGCCCTACCATTCCATTGAAGGACACGCATACCGTTAGCTCTGATGGAACGATAGGAGAAGGTGGAAGTAGTGCAATGTCCGGGTTCTCGATTATCAAAGCAGACTCGATGGAGGACGCGTTATCTATTGCACAAGCCTGCCCTTTTCTTGATATTGGTGGTTCACTTGAGGTGTCTGAAATGATGCAAATGCCTGTTCAGTAGCAAAAAGATTTAATAATATCCTAAGTCGCTTAAGAGATTGTATGAATTTAACTATTATGTTTGAAGAAGCGTTGCTCAAATTATCCATTAAGAATTATTTTTTTAGTATATCTATTATTTGGAATCGAATAAAAATAAAGGAATTAATATGAATAATAAAATTATCGGCATCATACTTATAATAGTTGGTGGTGCACTTGCTTTTTGGGGTTATGATATTTATGACTCGGCCGGATCACAAGTTAGCAGAGCATTTAGTGGTGATACGCCAATCGAAGCATGGGCAGGAATGGTTGGTGGAGCTATCTGTGTTGTAATTGGAATTCTCAAAGTAAAGTAAAGCGGTATAAATGGTTACATGTTGGCAGCTATGCCGTGGCGTAGTATGTGCCTGTTAATTGTAAATTAGATTGCAATATATCAAAAATAAGAATTTTATTGTTTAACACAGGAAATAATATGCACTGGAATATTTATCTCTCAGGTGAAATTCATACGGATTGGAGAAAACAACTTGAAAATGGCTGTGAAGCGCAAAAATTACCTGTTACTTTCGCTTCCGCTGTTACAGACCATGAGGCAAGCGATGCTGCAGGTGATTTGCTTGGAACAGAGAGTGATAGTTTTTGGCGTGACCATAAATCGGCTAAAGTAAATGCAATAAGAACAAAAACACTTATCGAGAATTGCGATGTTGCTATTGTTCGTTTCGGGGATAAGTATAAGCAATGGAATGCAGCTTTTGATGCTGGTTTTTGTGCAGCATTAGGCAAGCCCTATATCACAATTCATAACGAGGATATTGTTCACCCGTTAAAGGAAGTTGATGCTTCAGCAATGGCGTGGGCCACTACGCCAGAACAAGTTGTAGAAATATTAAAATATGTTGTTGCCAAAGAGTAAAGTTTAACGAGTTTTATCTTCGAGCTAGTTGTAATTGAGAGGCTATATAAAAAATAGAACTTGCAGGTTTGGCAGGATTCGTAACAAAAAAAATATTTCGTATACGTTATGTATTTAAAGTTTGTCAGTTCCAAGGATGGATTACAAAACCTTTATAAGATCGCGCTAGTGCGATTAATCCTTTTACAGCGATATAATAAAGAGAAATGTTCAAATGCAGGCATCAAATAGGCAGCCAGCTTCTTTGCCTGTATAAATAAAGAAAAAACTTGTCAGTTTGATAAGCATAACTATGAGTATTGGTTTTAAAAGAGAAGATCAGAAGCGTTAGTGAAGAAGGAAGTATTTCATATTTTTTGCTTATGACATCTATTTTTATAGTATAAAAGACTCTGTTTTATATATATCTTATGGTTTTTTTCGTATATTCATGCCCCTCTTTTTGCGCCCTATTTGATCATAGTGACGATGAAAAAAATACGAATTTTACGCTCTCCAATATCCGCAATCGCTATTGTGACTTTTCTATTATCTAGCGGTTGTGCAGCGCCACGTTATGAGTCTTCATGTCATAAGCTTGCAACGGTTAAGAGTTCGCAGATAGATGACATGGTGGATAAGGCTCGCGGCGGAACGTTTGAGAGACATTTTGTTTTATTGGAGACAGGTACCGAGATCTCAAATACTTGTCGTACTCACTATATTGATAAAGCAACCTATAATGCTATACCTGCTTCTTTGAAAGGTAAATGTAAGGCTCAATCCTACAGTGGTGATAAATATTGCACCATATATTCAGTTGATGGCAAAACCAAGAAGGTTCGCGTCTACTAGTTATTATCTGAATCCTGAGGCCAAGTTAAAATGGTCTCAGGGTTAATATCCCAATTTCAATTAAAAGAATATTCATTATTCTGCTTCTAGTGTGTTTAGCATCAGTTTAAATGCATGTATTTTGCCTGTTTTCCTTTGCCGAGAGATTGTCTTCGCGCAAATTGATTGTCATGTGTAGATTTTTTAGAGAATGTTCATTATGGTTAATGAATAATTAGGGTAAACAATATCATGAAAGAATGTAACCAATGTGGAAAATGTTGTAAAAAGTATAGTAGTGGTGGTCTTTCTGCATCTGTTGAAGAAATAGAATTTTGGGAAATACACAGGCCTGATATATATAAGTATGTTAAGGATGGCGAAATTTGGATGAATCCCGAAACGGGAAATCAAATTGAGGTGTGTCCGTGGTTGAGGAAACTGTCAAATCAGAATAAGTATACTTGTGGTATATATTTTGATCGGCCTGATGATTGCAAATACTATCCCGTAACAATCGATCAAATGGTAATGGACGATTGTGAGATGTTAGATGCTCGGGATTTGATTGAGCCTAAAAAGTCACAAAAGAGGCTTGATGAGCTTATGGCTGATAGCCGGCCTCCATATGAGTAAGGTTTTCACTAAAGAACGTATGCCTTTTTATTTTCACAAGATCGTAGTATTCTAATATTTAACATCTTAGGCTTGGGTGTTTTATAAAATTAAAATAATGACATAAAACCAGAGGATAAAATCATGAATAATAAAATTGTACTCATAATACTTTCTATATTTTTGGCGCCAGTTGCGGTGTTTCTAAAAAAAGGTGCTGGTAAAGATTTGTTAATAAATATCGTATTATGTTTTTTGTTTTATGTGCCAGCTGTTATACATGCACTGTGGTTAGTGACGCAGTAATTAAAAATGTAAAGATAGTTTTTTATCACGAAATTACGTGATAGTAATTAAGCCGCAAAGTTATGCTTTGCGGCTTAATGCATTCTATGAGTATTAGTTCGATGACAATTATCTTAAGGAGCTAAATATGTATAATGGAAGTTGCTTGTGTGGAGCTATTAAGTTTCAGGTCAGGACAGAAATAAAAGACATTGTTTATTGTCATTGCTCTTTATGCCGTAAAGCACAG
>Ga0316205_10005384_pt1 | contig 10635 bp, 12 predicted proteins | sample 3monthpyrite_MG_FD_204941 | JGI IMG/M metagenome (GOLD analysis project Ga0316205, IMG submission 204941) | Microbial mat bacterial communities from mineral coupon in-situ incubated in ocean water Damariscotta River, Maine, United States -... | ecosystem: Environmental > Aquatic > Marine >...
CGATCAACTGTAACAAACTCCACACGACTTTTCAGCTTTATGCTTTCAGATACTTGGTAACTAAAATTGATTCGATAATTGCGTTGCACAACGTCTTCCAATGGTGTAATTGTTCCATCTGAATCGCGGCTGTTCTTTTGGCGACGTTGTTCTCTGAAGCGCAGGTAAACCTCCAATCTCCGACTTGGTCTGTACGAGGGTTGAATAAGAAACTCATGTCCATTGGAAGGTGCATCAACCTGGTATTTCATCCATGGAAACTTGAAAATATCGACATAGGTATTCAAAGTCAGTGATTTCGTGAGGTTCAATTTTAAACCTGCATACAGTCCACTTTCATTCTGCGTACGACTTGCTTCGGCAAAACCATTATTGTAGAAGGTTTGGTAATTTCTTCCGTAATTGCGGTAAACGACACTCATTGATGCACGTCTGTCGAGCGAAAAGAGCACGCCATGTACATTTGCAAATCCACCAGAATAGGTCGTTGTAGAAACCTCTCCAAAGAAATTAAAATTACGGATCACCCAACTGTAGTCGGCACTTAAACCAACTGTACTCTTTCCTCTAAAATCATATTGATTGTAGGATGTTGTATCCTTGATAAACTCCTTATCGTACCCCTGATACACTCCAGCAATGCCGACTTGGAGGCTCCGAAGATTGTATTGCAAATTTGATCCTACAACTAGTTCATTCAAGGTATGTCGACGAGCGATTTCGCTATTTGTTCTGTGCAATCCACCAAGATTAATACTCTCAACGATTTGATTGGCGTTATCCAAGGAATCTGCCAGTGCGAATGAAGCATCCACTTGCTTGTACGATCCGAAGGTTGTCAACGAGAAGTTCCTGAACCCCAATTGCACAGCAGCACCTCTCAAAAAGCGCGCCTCATCAACTGATGTATATGGCTTTAATGAATTTGCAGATTTCTTTACATTGGTTACATCTGCCGTTTTTCCAAATGCATAGCCCGTCCAAAGATTTAGACCCTGACCTATTTGCACTTGATAATCACCGAGCGCGACAGCCTTTAAATATTTCCCTCCTTTGTAGAACGCATGTGCAGAATAGAAATCGAATCCGTTCTTCTGGCTTCCTTTAAAAAACTCTTCACCTGGATCTTTTTCGGCAGTTACACCAATACTCAGGTTCGTGCGATAGCTAAATCGCAATCGTGTATAATAACGTGCTGAATTTCCTTGGTAATAACTATTGCTGTTTTGAAGCAGTGAATCGCTGACATCCTCATATCCCGCTTTATCCTCCAAAATCTGTTGATAACGAAAATAGGCTTCGAACTTACCTTGCTTAAATGCTTCTTTCAAACCGACGTGCAGCTGATCTAACTTATCATCCACCTTAACAAACGGAAGAACGAGACGAATTGTGCGCATGTCCCAATATTCAAGGCTTTGAACTTCGTAAATGGAGATGAACTTTCCGAAGAGTTTTCTGTGCAACAGTAAATCATTGATCTGTACATCGGTCAGTAACCCCAAGTTCTGCAAATCTTCAATTTTTGCGGAGTTCAGGTTCAAGGGGTTATCGTATCGGAAATTTAGCTGTTCAACGATGTCCGTTAAATCAATCTCTTCCGTCTCTAATTGTTCGGAGATAAACTCGACACGTTGCTGAATGATGTTGTCCTTTTCTTGACCAAAGACATGAGTTGAGCTAATTAGCAAGCCAATGAGAACAATATGTAGTTGTCTTATCATCGCTTATTTCTTCGCTTCGAAAACAAGAGAAAAATGTGGAGACCAGCCTAAAATCTGATGGTATGCCGTTCCGAAATCAATGTGAAATTTCTTCAAATGATACCCGAGTCCAAAGCTCAATTCCAAGGGGGCTGTTGCAACTCCTGCTCTTAAAAAGAATTTATCAACCACTTGATACTCCAGTCCTGACTTAAACCGAAAGGAATAATCAAGATCCTTTTCAGCCTCGATGGCTAACAAAAATTTCTTCGAAAAAAGATAGGATGTCCCCAAGCGCATAATGGTTGAAAAACGATCATCTTCATAATCTGACAATTTCGCTCTATTTAGATTAAAGACGCTCACCCCAATCTTCCAGTTATCAGTCACATTCGCATGAACGCCAGCCTCGGCAGTCATACTTCCCTTTGATCCGTAACTATCCGAAAGCGTAATACCTTGATAATTCAATTGAACTCCCGCCGAAATTTTCTCAGCGAGCTTCATGCTGTACCCCAGCCCACCTTTATAAGAGCGAAAACGGCTGTACCCGTACATATGTCCACCAACAGAGATAACACCGACTTTCAACGGAATGGCAACTGCCAAGCCTTGACTTTGAAGTTCTTTTAGCAAGAATCTATTTTCATAAGACAGACCGATGCTAAAGTTCTCCACCTCAGCCAACGCAGCAGGATTGTTGTGGAAAGCCCATACATCTTCCAATGTAACAGAGGCATTTCCAAGTGACATTGATCTTGCTCCCGCTGGCACCCATCCCTGTCCAAAGGTTGGGAGTACCACGAGACACGCTATGCTTGCAATTATATTTCTCATTTGATCAATCTGTCTTTTTCCTTTATGATATTTGTATCGAAATAATCTTCCTCATCAATGAAGAACCAGGACACGCCGTCATCCTCAGATATTGCGAATAAATACACTTCTTTGCTGCGCTCATCAGAATATAATGGTGCAAGACTCAAAAAATTGTACTTAACGTGTAATCGACTTCCATCCGATTCAATTTCCACAATAGTCCCATCCTTCAAGAATGGATTGTCGTTCACTGAAGAAAGATCGTAGCGCGCTTTGAAAACACTATCTCCCATAGCTGTGTAATGGGCTACAGCAGCTGGAAGTGTGTAAGCTACGCATGCCATTACTCCACCCTCATTTCGCGCATTGACGTACATCGTCATGGCTTTGTTCAGGGATGTTTCCTGATCGGGACTCAACGAACATGCACCAAGAATAAATAGGAAGATAAAGTAGTACGGTTTCACTTTATGAAAATAAGCAAATTTGGCAATCCAAAATCGGAAAAACATGATTTTCTCATGGTCTATTGTAAACCGTACATCTCCAGCATCTTTTCGAACTCTTCCTCGGTGGAACTTTCAAATCCATCCTGTGTGTAGGAGATTAAATCTTTTATGCGTAACATTTCGGGATACTGCTTTGCTTCAATATTAAAGAGTTGTGCGTTCTTTCCTATCAACTGAATTTCATCAAATTCACGTTCATTGCGGATTCGGTAATAAACCTTATTGTTTGAAAGTTTTCTGTATTGAGGAAAGTCGGTACCTTTGTTTGACATAATACGAAGTTAGAGAATGTTCGCAAATAAAACACATGAGCAAGCCCACGAGACATTAAAAGATGGGAAGATTGAGGAATCCATTCTTTTATACTCCGCCGCATTGGAAGAGTACCCAAATCATTGCGATATTTTAAGTGATCGCGGCGTTGCATACTTGCATAAAAAGGACAAGGAGAATTGTTTCAAGGATCTCAATCGTGCCATGGAATTACAACCTGACTATGCTTACCGTTATGCATGTCGCGCGTTTGCAAAAAACAACTTTGGAGACATCGATGGTGCCGTGAAAGATTATGAGCGGGCGGTTGAATTGGATCCAACGGATGCTGTTGCGCACAATAATTTAGGCTTACTTCTGGAACAAAGAGGATATCAAAAAGAAGCGAATGAACGCTTTGAACGAGCGGACGCTCTATCTAAACAAGAAGACAATTTGTTACAAACCATCGATGATCTGGAATCCGATGAGCGCCAAACGGAGGTGAGAAAAATTGAAGAACCTAAAGCCGAACAAACAGAGAATGTGAATCAAGAAGATGCGACTAATTCTACAGGTAAAGAATTGAAAAAGGTGCTTACCTCCAAAAAGCAATTCGGTGAGTTCCTTCGGTTTATCAAAAATGGATTTAAAATCAAATGACGAAAAAAGAAAAAGCAGAATACATCATAAGTGAATTGGAAAAACTCTATCCTGAAACACCAATTCCCTTGGATCATTCCGATCCTTACACGCTGTTAATAGCCGTTCTTCTCTCTGCACAGTGTACAGACAAACGGGTAAATACAATAACACCTCATCTATTCAAGCTTGCTAACAATCCCTTTGACATGGTAAAGCTGAGCGTTGAAGAAATTAAGGCAATCATACGCCCATGTGGACTCTCACCACGAAAGTCGCAAGCCATTTTTACACTTTCGGAAATGCTTATCGCGAAATACGAAGGAGAAGTTCCTGTAGGATTTGAAGAGTTGGAAGAACTTCCGGGAGTTGGACACAAAACAGCTTCAGTTGTTATGTCGCAGGCATTTGGCTTTCCTGCATTTCCCGTTGACACACATATCCATCGTTTGCTGACACGTTGGGGAATTACCAATGGTAAAAATGTGGTGTTGACCGAGAAAGATGCAAAAGCAATTTTCGCTGAAGAGCTATGGAACAAGCTGCATTTGCAAATTATTTTTTACGGTAGAGAGTACTCTCCAGCCCGTTCACCAAAGGCTGACGTAGATTTTATCACTCAAAAAATTGGCACGGCAAAAGCAAAAAAGGAATTAGTTTAATGCATTGATTAAACCTTTTTAACCGAGGTATGTCAAACGTAACAGAAACCTAAAAAACCAACATTATGAATGCCAAACTTATCACACTATTTTTCGCACTGTTTCTCTTTTCAGCACATAGTCAACAAGGTACTTGGGCAAAATTAGGAACGCGCCTTGTTGACCAACGACTTGACAAAGATGTCATCATGGTTGGAGCAAAAAAAGGCGGATTTTCAAAATTAAAGATTGAAGTTCGCGGAGGTGCAGTCAATATGCACAAGATGATTATCACCTACAAGAACGGAACAAAAGAAAACGTTGCACTGAGACATAACTTTGGACCAAGAAGCGGTTCGCGTGTTATTGACATTCGAGGTGGAAAAAGATTTATCCAAAAAATCACCTTCTTCTATGATACGAAGGGAATTACACCGGGTAAAGCAGTTGTACATGTCTTTGGTAGACACTAAATACCAAAGTTTCTATTGCAGAGGGGTGGACGAAAGTTCGCTCCTTTTTTGTTTCTTAAAACTAAATAGCACCGTTTGTACAACTTCTTATCGATTACTTGTCAAAGATTTCATAAATTCGAAAGACTAAAAAATTACTAGCATGATTTCAAGAAAAATTGCCATTCCCGTCCTTCTTTGCCTAGGACTACTTTATTCCTGTGGTTCTGAAGAAACAACGGAAACAGAATCTACTGATCGAAAAGTACCCAATGAACAGCAAGTAGATCGTTTTGCTGATATTCAAATATTGCGCTACGACATAGAGGATTTCGATAAACTAAGTCTGGATCAGAAAAAACTGGTTTACTATTTATCAGAAGCAGGCTTGGCCGGTCGCGATATTATTTACGATCAAAACGGACCTTACAATCTTGAAATAAGACGCTGCCTTGAAACGATCATTGATAAATACGAAGGTGATAAAACCAGCGATGATTGGTACCATTTTATGACTTACGCAAAGCAGGTTTGGTTTGCAAATGGAATTCATCACCATTACGGGATGGATAAAATGATGCCTGAATTTTCTGAAGAGTATTTTAATACATTGACCAAGGCTACAGGAGCAATTATCAGTATTGACGCGCAAAATGTAGTCTTTAAAGCGGATAGACACATGAAGCGAAAGGTCAAAGATCCTGACGTAGACATGATCGAAGCCTCTGCAAATAACTTCTACGGTGCTGGCGTTACTCAGGAGATGGTTGAAAATTTTTACACTGAACTCATTGACACAACTGATCTGCGTCCAATTGAGCATGGACTTAATTCTACACTGATTTTGAAAGATGGCAATTTGTACGAGGACGTTTGGAAATCAGGCGGGAAATACGGCAAAGCCATCGATAAAATAACCTACTGGTTAGAGAAAGCTGTGGGCGTTGCAGAGAATGAAGACCAAAGGGCTGCTCTCGAGAAACTGATCGAATATTACAAAACGGGAGATCTAAAAATTTGGGATGACTACAACATTTTGTGGGCAAAATCTACCGAAGGAGATATTGACTGGATCAACGGATTTATTGAAGTATACGGTGACGCTTTAGGAAGAAGAGCCTCGTATGAAAGCATTGTTCAAATCACGGACTTCGAAGCCTCACGTCAAATGGAAGTTGTTACCGATAATGTACAATGGTTTGAAGATAATTCTCCACTTGAGGAATCGCACAAGAAAAAGGATGTTAAAGGTGTTAGTTACAAAGTTGTACAGGTTGCCAGTGAGTCTGGAGACGCTGCGCCTTCTACACCTATCGGAGTTAATCTTCCAAACAACAATTGGATTCGTCAGGAACACGGTTCCAAATCTGTGAGTCTTGGAAATATTATTGCGGCTTATGACAAAGCTTCTGGACCAGGGTTGATTGAGGAGTTTGCACACGATCAAGAAGAAATTGACCGAGCAAGATTGCATGCTTCTCTGGCAGGAAAGTTACACACCGCACTTCATGAGGTTGTTGGACACGCATCAGGACAAATTAACCCGGGTGTTGGTCAACCAGCAGAAACGCTAAAAAATTATGCAAGCACGCTGGAAGAAGCACGTGCCGACCTTGTTGGTTTGTACTATATCATGGATCAAAAACTGATTGATTTAGGCTTAATTCCTAATCTGGAAGTTGGTAAGGCAGAATATGATGGCTACATCCGAAACGGTATGTTGACACAATTGCAACGACTTGATCTTGGAAAGAACGTAGAAGAAGAGCACATGCAAAATCGTCAGCTTGTGGCAGCATGGGTTATTGAAAAAGGAGCGGAAAATGCTGTCATCCGAAAAGTTGAGCGCAACGGAAAAACGTATTATGACATCACCGACTACAAAAAATTAAGAGTCTTATTTGGAGATTTACTGCGTGAGATTCAACGAATCAAATCCGAAGGTGATTATGAAGCTGGAAAGAATCTTGTGGAAAATTATGGCGTTCAGGTAGATCAGAAGATTCACAAAGAAGTATTGGAAAGAGTTGCTCCGTTAGACCTTGCTCCTTACAGTGGTTTCGTCTATCCTATTTTTGTTCCTATTACTGGAGCCGATGGGAAAATCAAGGATATACAAATTAAAAATAAGCAGACTTACGAGGAGCAAATGCTCTATTACGGTAAGAAGTACGGAATATTGGATTAATTGATCCGTTAATCAATATAGTGTTGGGGATTTGAAAGCATCAAATCCCCAATTCTATATCTATAAAAGAACCTTTTGCATGAAAACCAAACAAGAAATAGTAGAAAACTGGTTACCCAGATATACAGGAGAGAAACTCGAAAACTTTGGAGAATACATCCTGCTCTGTAATTTTCACACCTACGTCGATTTATTTGCTGAGATCCATGGCGTACCCGTTATTGGAAAAGACAAACCAATGCAATGTGCGACAGCCGAGGGAATTACAATTATAAACTTCGGCATGGGAAGTGCTTCTGCTGCTACGTGTATGGATTTATTGTCATCTATTCATCCAAAAGCTGTGCTTTTCCTCGGTAAATGTGGCGGACTAAAGAAAAAGAATGAGGTCGGTGATTTGATCTTACCAATCGCTGCAATTCGTGGTGAAGGAACAAGCAATGATTATTTCCCGCCTGAAGTTCCAGCGCTTCCATCATTTGCATTGCAGAAGGCTATTTCTACATCCATTCGTGATTTCGGAAAAGATTATTGGACAGGAACCTGTTACACAACAAACCGCCGTGTATGGGAGCATGACGATGAATTCAAAAGCTATTTATCGAAAGTACGCGCCATGGCAATTGACATGGAAACTGCAACGATCTTTACAGTCGGTTTCGCAAACGAAATGCCTACGGGAGCCTTGCTACTTGTCTCTGACCAACCAATGGTCTCTGAGGGAGTTAAAACAGGCGCAAGCGATACGAGCGTTACGGCAAATTATGTGGACAGTCATTTGAAAATTGGGACGGAATCGCTCAAACAACTTATTAATAACGGAAATACTGTGAAGCACCTCCGCTTTGGATAAAGCCAATAAATGGTACGTAAACGATCCCTTTATATTCTTGGAGCGATAACGCTTCTTATTTTCCCGCTTCCTACCTTCTTTGGCTTGTACTTCATTGAAGGGATTGGTCCATGGGAGATTCTTGATTTAGAGAATTTAACCGTTTACAAAACTGCATTGGGAATGGAGATAGGTGCGCTCTACGCAGTTATAGCTCTTGCCTTCATGAATGCACGTGTATTCCGAGAAATGCCTTCACGAATAGAAAACATTGTGCGCAAGATGCGACTCACCATCTGGGATTGTATCTTTCTTTCTATTTGTGCTGCGGTTGGTGAAGAACTTCTTTTCCGCTCAGGGATACAATTCTATCTTGGACCACTGATTACAGCGGTCTTTTTCGTGGCGATTCATGGATACCTTAACCCATTCAACTGGCGAATGTCTTTGTATGGACTAATCGTGTTGCCATTCATATTATTGATCAGCTATGGTTTGGAAGAGTTTGGCTTGTGGTTTTGCATTGGAGCGCATTTCATGTACGATCTCGTTCTATTCCTGGTAATGACGGAGAAAGAATAGTGCTGTTTAGCCATATAAATCAGATTATTAACTTTATTACTATGAAACATTTCCTAATTATCATTTCGATCACGCTTACTACTTTTTCCTATTCTCAAATTTCGGACAAAAATAACACCAAATTGTCACATATTGTTTCCCTATACAATAGCGGTGATTATAAGCAAATAGAAATTAATAGCCCTGGACCAGATTCAAGGAAGCTGATTTTAACAAAAGATGTAAAACTAGTCAGTGAAGAAAATGGAATGATGAGGATCGAATTTAATAATGGAAATATTGATTGGTTGGATGTGTCTAATGCCTATCGGTATCAAATAAGACCAAAGATCAACGTTATGATAATATATTTCGGCATTGCTAACGGAAGATAAACGTCTCTTGTTTACCTTAATCATATAGAAATCTAGATTCTATTTCTGAATAATCTGCAAACGCGTAGTCTGTTGCACGAGCAAACAGGTAGGAACAACGGTTGTCATGTCAATTTCCAAAACTTCAAAATAGCGCAAATTACACAGCGATTCGGGCAAGGACAATAGCACACCTGCGTTCGCGACATACAATTCTCTAAGCTTTCTCAGGTTTTCAATTTCTTTCGGAATTTCAGACAAGTTATTTCTGCTTAAATGAATGAATTGAAGCTTTTCACAATCGCCGATCTCTTTTGGAATACTCTCCAGTGAATTAAACTTTACCTGCAAAACAACGAGTTCCTTTAATCTGCCAATCGAACTTGGAAGTTCTTTCAAGTGATTCTGATTTAAAACGAGCTGCTCCAAATTCTCCAAATCTCCAATCGATTCAGGAAGCTCTTCGATTTCATTGTACTGGGCAGACAGAATTTTGAGGTTCTTCAGTTTCCCTATGGACTTCGGAAGCGTTTTGATGTCGTTTCGACCGATGAATAATTTTTCCAGATTCACCAATTCGCCGATTCGCTCAGGAATGCTGTCCAGTTTATTCCCGTAGAGTTTCAGCACTTTAACATCCTTATTGAAGAAGACTTCTTCAGGGATTTCAGTCAATCCTCTTCTTGACAAATTCACCAACGTACCATCGATAGCGTGACCTATATCTTTCAAACCGCAGCTCGAAAGAACAAGTAGAATAAATCCGAACACAAAAGAGATGCGACCCATAATCATTTAAAGTTACCACTCTCAGTGAATATTTTTTACGGTTCAGGCAACTTTTCCTGTATTTTTGCATCTATATGTTAAACGTTTCCTCTTTATTCTTGTCAAAGACGGGAACGTTAAAAATTAGAAAAATGAAAACATTGAAATCACTAGCAGTACTAGGTTTATTCTTAATGAGTTGCACAGTTGTTGTTGCGCAGGAAGAGAAGAAGGAGGAGAAGTCTCCGGAGGTGAGAGCAGAAAAAATGACTCAGAAAATGAGCGATGGGCTAGGTTTGGATGAAAAGCAAACTGGTGAATTGAAGGTTTTGAATTTGGACTTTGTTACCGAAATGAAGCGCATTAAGTCAGATGAATCATTGGAAAAGGATGCACGTAAGACGCAAATGCAGGAAATCAAGGAAACAAGAAACAACGGATTGAAAACGATTTTGTCGGCTGAAGAATTTGCGAAGTACCAAGAAATGGAAGCTAAAAAAATTGCCGAACACAAGGAGAAGAAAGAAATGACCCCCGAGCAGCGTGCAGCGATGCACACAGAAAAAATGATTGAGCTATTGGATTTAAGTGATGAGCAAATCGGTCAAGTCACTGAATTGAACAAGAAAGTTGAATCAAAAATTGCAGCGATCAAAAGCGACCTAACGATGACGAATGAAAAGAAGAAAGAATTCATCAAAGGGAATCGTCAAGATCAGAAGCGCGTTCTTAAAGTAATTTTAACACCTGAGCAATTCGAAACACTTCAAGCAGCGAAGAAAGAAGGAAAGCATCACGGTGAAGAACACTAAAACGTACACCTAACCACTACATATATTAAAGTCCACTTAGGTGGGCTTTTTTATTTAAGCAGATCTGCGAATACCGCTTTGA
>Ga0316205_10005385_pt1 | contig 10632 bp, 10 predicted proteins | sample 3monthpyrite_MG_FD_204941 | JGI IMG/M metagenome (GOLD analysis project Ga0316205, IMG submission 204941) | Microbial mat bacterial communities from mineral coupon in-situ incubated in ocean water Damariscotta River, Maine, United States -... | ecosystem: Environmental > Aquatic > Marine >...
AGCCAATTAGTATTGCCAATATTCCAAAAGCAGTAGACAACAGTCTGTGTGCATAATGTGGAATGGTCCATGCCAATATCAATTGATAAATACCCAATATGAAGAACGCAACTTCTGGTTCAATGTCTGCAAAAAAGAACAACCCAATGGCAAACATGAGTTGGCCACATAGACTAAATGCCATACCAATTTGATCCAAAAAGTCATTCTTTTGCAATCTAACAACAGTATAAGCACCAACTGAACAAAGAATGCCTATGGCCATTAACAGTCCACTTGATGGGCTTTTAAACAAAAATGTAAATGTTACCGCAAAAAAACCCATAATAAACAACGCTGCCAACCAACCGGCGAAGCCTTGCATAAAACGAATATACCAAGGAATTTGTACCGCATCAAATTCAGGTTTTTCACCTGAAACCAGATTATTCTCTAATAATTTTTTCCAAATCTTATTCATGCGTCTTCTCCAACTTGAGAGTCACTTTGATCACTTTCATTCTGTTCCTTTAACAGGCCCATTAACCATTTTCCACCCATTGTAGACATACCAATAATAATTAATCCGAAAAATAAGAACGTGAATCCTTCAAGATCATCATCAATAATTTTGGCAAAAATAGAAACGATTGCAATGATGCCACTAACCACCCAACTTGATAAAACCAATACATCGATAGTTTTAATCCGATAAATATAATAGACAGCTGCCATCCAAGCCAAATAGAAAAGACCATCAACACTTTTCAGAGAAAAATCAAATATTGAATAAATTGCCACCCAAGTAAATGCGACCATTGTTGCAACCAATGCCACTTGCGAAGCAATTCTGTTAGTTAATAACTTATATTTGCTATGATAAAACAATTCAAATAGTATTGATGCCACTATTCCTACTAATGCATACAACAAATACTCCCTTTCATGATGAAACAGAACACCCAACAAGCCAAAACGAACATTCAATATTAAATTAATGGTTAAAAAGATTAAACCTAACCACAATAACCACAAACTGCTGCTTCTAGATGTAAACGCAATGGGTGTGACAAACAATGCCCAAATCATAAACAGTTGCCATGGATCTTTACCTGTTTGGTAAGTTTGCCCAAACAAAGCAAATAAAGAACCCAATAACATGGCAAGTAAAAACAAAATGGCCGTGTTGGTATTCGAGTATCTTTTAGTTTGAGTATAAGTAAAAAGACACACAAGCATTAGTACTTGAATAATGACAAATTTAGTGGCTGTAGATATATTTTCCCAATTGTAAGCAAAGAAAAAGATCACTCCAAATGCGATGGATAATACTCCAAGCCAAAGCATTGATTGGCGAATAAAATTAAACCATTGATGAGGAGTGTTATTCGCCTGAGTTGTTTCAAGAGCCTGAGAAATGTTTTTTTGTTCAATTCGGCCTTGAGAAAGCCAATTTAAAACTTGATTTCTGATTTCATTCATAGGTTTTACCTTTTTTATTATGATTCTAGCATAAATGAAAAAGTACTACAGAAAAATCAATATTGTTGAAAATCGTATAATATTAACTGCGGGTGTTAAATTACAATACTTTTTTCGAATATCTGAGCGATGTTTTCACAACCTTTTTGGTCTTCGGAGTCAAAGCGATTATAAATAGGTGAATCTATATCTAAAACACCGATGGTTTTGTTGTTTACTCTGATGGGGATAACAAGCTCAGAATTGCTGGCTGAATCACAAGCAATATGCCCTTTAAAAGCATGAACATCTTCAATTCTTAATGTTTTATTTTTTTCAAAAGCCGTGCCACAAACACCTTGTCCAACAGGAATCCGAGTACAAGCCACTTGCCCCTGAAATGGCCCAAGAACCAGCTCATCATCTTTAAGCAAATAAAAACCCACCCAATTAACAGAATCTAAAGAATGGTATAACAAGCTAGAAAGATTGGCGGCATTCGCAATCAAATTTTTTTCAGCTGATAACAGACCTTCAGCCTGTTGAGTTAATAGATTATAGAATTTTTCTTTGTTATCTGTATTGATTTTTGTTGTTTCAAAAGACATAAAAAAGCCTTCGTTAATGAAGGCTTTATTTTAATTTTTAATTTAGAAAACTGCTATTTATTTTTTAATGCATCTCTAATTTCTGTTAAAAGTACTTCTTCATTAGACGGTTTAGCAGGAGCTTCTGGTTTGGCTTCTTCTTTCTTCTTCATATTATTCATGCCTTTAACTACCATAAATATGGCAAATGCTATAATAATAAAATTCAGTATGGTTTGAGCTGTACTGCCCCAATTAATGGTCACTGCTTCAGTTTCCGCAGTGGCTTCTTGAATGGTAATGGCCAAGTCTGAGAAATCAACTCCACCGATTAACACACCTATAGGCGGCATAATAATATCGTTAACTAATGAAGTGACAATCTTTCCAAAAGCCCCACCAATAACTACACCAACAGCCATATCAACCACGTTGCCTTTCATGGCAAATTCTTTAAATTCTGACATCATACCCATATTCTTATCCTCGTTTGTATTATTAGAAGACACTAGAATATAGTAGTTTTTGATTTTAGGCAAATATTAAGAAATTGGAATTGTAAACAAATATGGAGCTTTGATCGAGAATCAAAGCTCCATTTTCATTCAGTCATTAAATAATTATAATGAATAATACGCGTCGAACTCAATGGGATGAGTTGTCATACGCAAACGTGTTACTTCTTTCATTTTTAATTCAATGTAAGCATCAATAGTGTCATCATCAAATACTCCACCTGCTTTTAAAAACTCACGGTCTTTGTCCAAAGCTTCTAAAGCCTGATCTAAAGAATGACAGACAGTTGGAATGTCTTTTTCTTCTTCAGGAGGCAAATCATACAAATCTTTGTCCATGGCATCACCAGGATGGATTTTATTTTTAATACCATCAAGACCGGCCATCATCATCGAAGCAAACATCATGTATGGGTTGCCCATTGAATCGCCAAAACGCACTTCGATTCTTCTGGCTTTAGGGTTAGCAACAAAAGGAATACGAATAGAAGCTGAACGGTTTTTAGCAGAATATGCCAACATAACAGGTGCCTCAAATCCAGGAACCAAACGTTTGTAGCTGTTTGTTGATGCATTAGAAAATGCATTAATGGCACGGGCATGTTTAATAATGCCGCCAATATAATACAAGGCCGTCTCGGATAATCCACCATAACCTTCACCAGTGAATAGATTTTGACCTTCTTTCATCAATGATTGATGCACATGAAGTCCACTGCCATTATCTCCTACAACAGGTTTTGGCATAAATGTAGCCGTATGGCCATATTCATGGGCCACATTATGAATAACATATTTTGTTATTAATGTTTCATCGGCTTTTTTCAATAAAGTGTTAAATTTAACACCGATTTCACACTGGCCAGCTGTTGCCACTTCATGATGATGTACTTCAACAGGTACACCAATTTCTTCTAAAACAGTACAAATTGTTGCACGCACGTCATTTAATGAGTCAACTGGTGGCACTGGAAAATATCCACCTTTTACACCTGGGCGATGGCCATGGTTGTTTTCTGTAGAACTGTATGAATCCCATGCACCTTCTCTTGAATCAATTTCATAGGCCATTTTGTTCATGTCACATTTCCAACGCACTCCATCGAAGATGAAAAACTCTGGTTCTGGTCCAAAAAAGGCTGTATCTGCTAATCCTGAGTTCTGTAAATAAGCTTCTGCACGTTTAGCCAATGAGCGAGGATCACGATTGAATCCTTGCATGGTATTGGGTTCTAAGATATCGCAACGGATTATCAAAGTGGCTGCGGCAGTGAAAGGATCGACAAAAGCGGTGCTGGTATCTGGCATTAAAACCATATCTGAATCGTTAATGGATTTCCATCCCGCGATGGATGATCCATCAAACATTTTACCTTCTTCAAATAAATCTTCGTCAACAGCACTGACAGGAATAGAGACGTGTTGCTCTTTTCCTAGTGTGTCACAAAATCGTAAATCTACAAATGCTATTTCTTGCTCTTCGATTAAGGCAAGTATGTCTTTGGCGCTCATAATAGTTCTCTTATTTTAGGTTAATTAAATGTTCTTAAGAGATTATGATGTGATTTTCTTGCATGCGAAACACCATAATCCTCTTTTGTGTCCCGCTAATGAAAATCATTAGGCTTGGACTTACGAATGTTATCAGATGTCTAAATTAGAATCGACTTAAGTTGAAAAATTAACTCAAAAAAGAGGTATACTGTGTTTTTGTCACCCAGTTTTCACACAATGATTAAAGCAAAATGCCATTGTGGCAACGTAGAATTAACCACAGAGTATATTCCTGACACATTAACGGAATGCAATTGCTCAATCTGTCGCAGGCTTTCAGCCAAATGGATATATTATAAAACTCAAGAAGTGAGTATTACCTGTAACACTTATCCAACAAAAACCTATATTTGGGGAGACAAATGCATTGCTTTTCACCATTGTCCCAATTGCGGTTGTGCCACGCATTATTCCAGTGTTGAAGGTTCTGGTTTTGACCGAATTGCCATAAATGCCAATATGCTAGAACCAAATGTTATTAAAAATCTTAAAACCCGCAGATTTAATGGTGCTGAAATGTAGAAAACGTTATTATAGCGTTTTTTGAATTAACAACTTGGACTAGATAACCGTGAGAACCTCGCAATTTCATTTACAAACCCGCAAAGAAACTCCAGCTGATGCTGAAATTATCAGCCACCAATTAATGTTACGAACTGGCATGCTAAGTCAACTTGGCTCTGGATTGTATTCTTGGACACCGTTGGGTTTGAAAGTATTGCGAAAAATTGAAATAATCATTCGTGAAGAAATGGACAAAGCTGGGTGTTTAGAAATGATAATGCCAACCATTCAACCTGCTGGTTTATGGCAAGAAACAGGCCGTTGGGACAAATACGGCGATTTATTGTTAAAAATCAACGATAGAGCTGGCCGTGATTTTTGTTTTGGGCCAACCCATGAAGAAGTTATCACTGATTTTGCACGCAAAGAGATAAAGTCTTATAAACAGTTGCCGATTACTTATTATCAAATTCAAACCAAGTTCAGAGATGAAATTCGCCCCCGTTTTGGCGTGATGCGTGCCCGCGAATTTTTGATGAAAGATGCTTACTCTTTCCACCTTTCAAGTGATTGCTTAAAAGAAACTTATGCCAATATTCACCAAGCCTATTGCAATATTTTTGAACGCATTGGGTTAACATATAGACCTGTTGAAGCTGATTCAGGTGAAATTGGTGGAACAGGTTCTCATGAGTTTCATGTACTTGCTGACTCTGGTGAAGATGCAATTGCCTATTCAACAGGCAGTGATTATGCTGCCAATATTGAAAAATGTGAGGTTTTGGCTCCAACTAAACCCAGAGGTGAACCTCAACAAGATTTAGCATTTATCGACACACCGAATAAGAAATCCATTCAAGAAGTGGCCAACTTTTTAAGTGTTTCACCTAAAAAACTGGTTAAAACTTTATTGGTGCAAGGAGTTGAAGCTCCAGTAGCATTGGTATTGCGTGGCGATCATGAACTCAATGAGATTAAGGCCAACAACCTCAAAGAAGTGGCTTCACCATTAACCTTGTTATCAGATGAAGAAATCAAACAAGTAGCCAATTGTGATGCCGGCTCAATTGGTGTCAAAGATTTGAATTGTCATATCATTGTTGATAGAGCTGTGACAATCATGAGTGATTTTGTCACTGGTGCAAATGAAAATGACAAACATTTATCAGGTGTCAACTGGGAAAGAGATGCCAACTACAACCAAATTGAAGATATACGCAACGCAAAAGTTGGTGATAAAAGCCCAGATGGCAAAGGCACAATCAAAATTGCCAGAGGCATTGAAGTAGGGCATATCTTCCAACTGGGTGATGTTTATACAAAATCTATGAATGCCGTTGTACTGAATGAACAAGGCAAAGCGCAAACCATGACAATGGGTTGTTATGGCATTGGAGTCACTCGTGTTGTGGCTGCAGCAATCGAACAAAATCATGATGAAAAAGGCATAATATGGCCTCAGCAAATTGCGCCATTTACCGTTGCAATCTTGCCCATGAACATGAAAAAGTCCGAAAGAGTTAAACAAGCCGTTAACAATTTGCATGATGAATTGACAAAACTGGGCATTGAAGTGTTATTGGATGATCGCCCAATCAGGCCAGGTGTGATGTTTGCAGATGCAGAATTATTGGGTATACCTCATCAAATTACCATTGGTGACCGATCGTTAGATGATGGCGAAGTTGAATACAAGTCTCGTAAAGAAATGAAAAATATTCGCATTAAACAAGATGAAATAGTCAATTATATTCAAGCATTGTTAAATTAATAGGCAATGTTATATAGTCTGAAAATTTATTGGATATTGATTTTAAAAAAACTAGCCATATATGTGAATGTTCACATAATTTTTACATATTTTATATATAATTCATTGGTACAAAATAAAACAAAATCATGATAGAAAAATACAAAAACTTTACCGCTCAATTTTTTAAAATGGAATCATCTGGCGGCATCTTATTGATGCTAGCAGCTATTTTAGCCATGGTTTTTGCCAATACTGGCCTGAATGTTTATTATGAATTGTTTTTATCAACTAAAGTTGCTGTACAGGTTGGTGCTTTAGAAATTTCTAAACCCTTATTATTATGGATTAATGATGGATTAATGGCTGTATTTTTCTTTTTAGTGGGATTAGAGCTAAAAAGAGAACTGGTTGATGGTGAGTTATCAGATAAAAAGAATATAGTATTGCCAGCAGTTGGTGCTGTAGGTGGCATGTTGTTTCCTGCCTTAGTCTATGTGTATTTCAATTATGATGACCCAATAGCCTTAAAAGGATGGGCGATTCCAGCAGCAACTGATATAGCGTTTGCTCTCGGCGTTTTGGCTTTATTAGGGTCTCGAGTACCTGTTTCATTAAAAATCTTTTTGACATCCTTGGCTATTTTTGATGATATCGGTGCCATATTAATCATAGCCTTTTTCTATACAGAGCAAATCACTACTTCTGCACTTATTGTTGTTGCTTGTTGTATTCCAGTTCTAGCCTTGTTCAACAAATTTAATATTGAATCAAAAAGTATGTACATATTGGTTGGTATAATCATGTGGGTTGCTACCCTTAAATCAGGTGTACATGCGACATTGGCTGGCGTTGTTTTGGCCATGTTTATTCCAATGAAATCAAAGTCTGACCCACACTTTTCTCCCTTGAAAAGTATTGAACATGACTTGCATTCTGTGGTCGCTTTCTTTATTTTACCTGTTTTTGCTTTTGCTAATGCAGGAATAAACTTTACAGGGGTTGGTTTAGAACAATTACAACATGGTGTTCCAACTGGCATTGCTTTAGGTTTATTGGTGGGTAAGCAAGTCGGTATTTTTGGGCTATGTTGGATTGTTATCAAATTAGGTTTTACAAAATTACCCAATAACATGTCATGGGGCGATCTATATGGTACAGCTTGTTTGTGTGGTATAGGCTTTACTATGAGTCTGTTTGTTGGTTCTCTTGCCTTCGAAGAAACAGGCGTAGACCTACTTTTTGATGAAAGATTGGGAATTGTCTTAGGCTCAGTAGTGTCAGGAATTCTGGGTTACTTAGTCTTAAAGTTTAGTCTTAAGAAAAATGCAGTGTCATAACTTAATTTATACTGGCTATTTTTCAAAAGACTTTACTTAAATTGATTAGTTGTTCAAAATTAACTACTAATCAACCACTCCAGTGATACGACACGATTGAAAACTAGGATTGGTGTCTAAAATGGTATATTCGCCATTTCCAATATCGGCTTTTAATTGGCGTGTACCACTGGCAAAGTAATAGGTGACCTGGATATCGCCTTTAGATTGTAGAAATGTGTCCCAACGGTTTCCAGGTTCATGACATACGACCGAACATCCTTCTTTGCCACATTTAATCACTTCTTTTTCATAGGTAGCATTGTTCTCAGCCAATGTTATTGTGCTTAATAGCAAACCACTTAATAAAACTAAACTTTTCATCATATTACTCCAAATTAATAAATTATGTATCCATTATAGATTGAAGCAGTGAATCTAATATTAATTTGAGCAATACTGAAATTAGATGTATGTCACACTTTTTAAATGTTGCTTTAAATGACCTTTGAAAATCTTTGACTAGTTTGTTTACGTAAATAAACGTCAAAAACCATACAGATATGACGAACCAAAATTCTGCCTGCTGGTGTAACAAAAAAGCTTGATTCATTCATCTCTAATAAACCATCGACTTGCATGACAGACAAATCCTCAAGTTCTTTTGAAAAATAATCATTAAAGTTAATGTCAAACTTGGTTTCTATGGATTTAAAATCTAATGCAAATTGACAAGCAATTTCTTGAATTATGGCTTTTCGTAGCAGATCATCTTCATTCAATAAATATCCTCGATAAACAGGTAATTGACCATTATCTAATATGGCATAATACTGTTCTAAAGATTTAACATTTTGACTGAATGAATGATTAACAGAACTGATAGAAGAGACACCTATTGCCACTAAATCTAATTCTGCATGTGTTGTGTATCCTTGGAAGTTTCTTTGTAACGAACCATTAGATTGAGCGATTGCCAATTCATCATCTGGCTTGGCGAAGTGATCCATGCCAATATAAACATACCCAGCTTGAGACAGTTTTTCGATGCTCATTTGCAGTATCGCTAATTTCTCTTCGGGTTTGGGTAAGTCTTCAGGCTTTATGCGTTTTTGTGGGGAAAACAAATGGGGCATGTGTGCATAATTAAACACAGACAGACGATCAGGTGACATTTCAATCACTGCATCAACTGTTTTTGCAAAGCTTTCAAGGGTTTGAAATGGTAACCCATAAATCAAATCAACGCTAATAGAACGGGCATTGACTGATTGACAAGCGGCAATAATTTCACTGGTCATCTCTGTTGGTTGTATTCGATTTACGGCTTTTTGAACCACAGGATTGACATCTTGAACCCCAAGAGAAAAACGATTAAATCCATATCTTGCTATTTTTTCAATGCTTTCTTTGGTTACAGATCTTGGATCAATCTCTATGGAATAGTCACGTTTTTCGGTGTGAATCAATGGAAAGTATTGGTTTATCAATGCCATCATTCTTTCAAATTGGGCATCGGTTAAAAACGTAGGTGTGCCGCCTCCAAAGTGCATTTGTTCAACTACACGTGATTTATCATACAGCTTTGACAAAATTATCATTTCTTTTTCAAGATAATCTAAGTACTTATCAGCCTTATCGCGTTTTTTGGTGGCTATTTTATTGCAAGCACAGAAAAAACACAGCGTATCGCAAAAAGGAATATGAAAATACAAACTAATGGGTTTATCTTGATTTGAAACATTGCTGAGTTTTGCTTGTTCAATATACTTTTCAGAAGTAAATGCTTCATTAAAAACAACTGCTGTAGGATACGAAGTGTATCGTGGACCAGCTTTGTCGTATTTTTTAATTAACTCTAAATTAAATTCAGGATTTGTAGCCATGTGCTTTGAAGGTTTAAAAAATGACATTGTAATGGAATCTTTGTTAATGATTAATGATTTAAATCAAGAATGCATTATTCCCCAATGTCTTCATTCCATAATTCTGGATTGTTTTCTATAAAATCATCCATCAATTGACAACATTCCTGATTATCAACAACTGTTACATTTACGCCACGAGATTTGACGTATTCTTCAGGGCCCTGAAATGTTTTGTTTTCACCGACAACAATCCTTGGTATGCCATATAACAATGCTGCACCACTACACATATCACAGGGAGACAATGTCGAATATAATGTGGCTTTTTGGTAATCTGTGGCTTTAAGCCTACCTGCGTTTTCAAGACAGTCCATTTCTGCATGTAATACAACACTGCCATTTTGGACCCTTTGATTGTGGCCTCTTCCAACAATTTCTCCATCTATCACCAATACAGATCCTATGGGAATTCCACCTTTTGCTAATCCTTTTTTCGCTTCATCAATGGCTGCCTGTAAAAATTTATCCACTTGTATTCTCGCTGTTTTCTTAATAATAGAATTATACCCTAATCTATTATCTATGATTAGGGTATATTTTATTAATCTGAAGGCTTAAATATTACTCAACCAATTCAACACGTATCATGTTGTCATTTGAGTTTCTATCTATCATTTTGATGTATGGATCCACACCTGCATATTTAGGTAACTCACTGACTTCAAATGTTAGCTTGTTCTCACCCGTTTTAATCATTTCTTTATCAAATTTCAAGACATGATCATTGGATTTTGCGACATCAGGGTCTGATGAAAATATGCCAATATCAAAATAGTCATTGACCTCATCCTTGGTTTCTTCGCCTTTTCCATCGGCATAATACTTATCAGCCTCAATGGTTAATTCAACTTGATACTTTCCATTTTCTAATTTTTTCGCTGTAGCTGTTTTAGTTTTTAAATCAAACAAGGTGATTCTTGCGAATAAATCATCTATAAAATTCATATCATTATCGCTGGATACGGCTTTTATATGACGTATCAAATCCAGTGTAGTTGGATAAGGGTCAGATTTATATTGAAACTCTTCAAGAAA
>Ga0316205_10005387_pt1 | contig 10630 bp, 10 predicted proteins | sample 3monthpyrite_MG_FD_204941 | JGI IMG/M metagenome (GOLD analysis project Ga0316205, IMG submission 204941) | Microbial mat bacterial communities from mineral coupon in-situ incubated in ocean water Damariscotta River, Maine, United States -... | ecosystem: Environmental > Aquatic > Marine >...
CTGGCGATTGACCGAGTTCGCTCACTACATATTTCTTCCAAACGTTTCCGAGAACGACAATTCTTTCAGCATCGCGAAACATTCTGGAGATGAGTGTTTTTAGCGTTTTTGGTAATTCCTTATAGAAATCTGGGTAGCGTCCGGAATGTAAATGAAGAATGTACTTGATCCCAAACAGTCTGCACAGTTTTGCAAACACCAACTTTCTGTAGGTGCTACCGTGTACTGAGAGATTTATATGACAGATATCTACGCGCCGACGGGACAGCAAGTAGAAAAAGTACATCAGGACGAATGGCAGAGCTACAGAGCTTTTTAGCCGACCCTCAAGCGTGGAGTATCGTCCACGGTGTGTTTGGAGGGTCTTGACTTCATAGTTTTCCGAGAAACCATCAGCATCTGGATCAATAAGTGAGGAGAATAGCCTACCAACACCGCCTAGAGGTTGAGGAACAAGAACCAGAACTCGTCGCATCATTGTAGTGTGCCATACTTTCTCAAAACCAAGGATCTCTTAAAGAAAAGGGACCCAAGCCGTCACTGGATCGTAAGCTCAGCACAAGATCAACACCCGACATATTATCGGTCGACCGGTAAACAAAACGCGCTAAATTTGTGTTACGGTAAATGGGTTCCATGGATATGTTATACTCTGTTTCGATAATGTCCTCAGCTACACAGACATGATGTAGTCAAATAATTGAGATTATGGGGCTGAGTTTGCATGGGAATATCTATGACAGAAATATGTCTGATGACGTGACGTGCTCCCCAACTTATCCTCGTTTATAAGTTAGCTCTGTTCTGGGTTTGGTCCTCATGTGACCGGTTTGCATATTCCCACGGTGTCAGCCCACCCAGGCTGGTGTGAGGTCTCTGGTAGTTGTAGTCGCTGCGCCATGCCGCAATCAAGCGGCGAGCATGGCGCAGGGTATCGAAGAGGTGCTCATTCAGGCACTCGTCTCTGAGGCGCCCATTGAAGCTTTCCACGAAGCCATTCTGTTGTGGTTTTCCAGGCGCAATGTAATGCCACTCAATCTGGCGGTCTTGTTGCCACTTGAGGATCGCATTGGAGGTGAGCTCAGTGCCATTGTCACTAACCACCATGTTAGGCAGTCCCCGCATCTCCGCGATTTGATCCAGCTCCCTGGCAACCCGTGTTCCGGAGAGTGAGTTGTCCACGACGGTTGCCAGACACTCCCGGCTAAAGTCGTCGATGACACATAGGATACGGAACTTGCGACCATCCACCAGTGTGTCGGAGACAAAATCCAAGCTCCACCGTTGGTTTGGACCCTGTGGAACCGTCATAGGAGCTCGTGTCCCAAGAGCCCGCTTGCGACCGCCGCGTTTGCGAACCATCAGCCTTTCCTCCTTGTAGAGCCGATAGAGCTTCTTCCTGTTGATATGAACACCCTCACGTCGAAGTAGGATGTGCAGACGCCGGTAGCCAAACCGGCGACGCTCTGATGCGAGCTCACGCAGTCTCTTCCGCACGACTGCATCATCCGGTCGAGTGGAGCGGTATCGATAGACACGCGGATCAACACCTGCGAGTGCACAGGCGCGTCTCTGTGAGTAGTTTTGTTCGGTCATGGCCCAGTCCACGGCTTTCCGTCTAGAACCGGGCTTTAGAAGTTTTTTCCCAGCATCTCTTTCAACGTCGAGACATCCATCATGGACTCCGCCAGAAGCTTCTTCAGTCGGGCATTTTCCGCCTCCAGGGCCCTCAGCTTCCTCGCATCAGAGGCTTCCATGCCACCATACTTCGAGCGCCATTTGTAAAAGGTCGCGTCGCTGATCCCATGCTTGCGGCACAAATCCTTCGCCGAAAACCCTGCCTGATGCTCTTTCAATATCCCGATAATCTGCTCTTCAGTGAACCGTGATCGCTTCATCGTCCGTCTCCTTAATCAAGGAACAGACTAACCTCTAAATGCGGACATTTCTGGGGAGCACGTCAGGGAGATTCCTTGAGAGAGTAGTTTACTACTGTTGGGCCAACGACGCCATTTGGCATAAGTGAGATATTCTCTTCGGTAACACCCAACTGATTTTTCACGAATGTTTTCCAAACAGAGCCCATAACAATAACGCCGCTGGCATGTTGAAACATGCCTCGGACAATTGCTTTTTCGCCGGACTTAGGTGGTTAAAAAATTCTCTGTATCCGCCACCGTGTAGATGCAGGAGGTATTTCGTTCCGGTCAATCGGCAGACAAACGAGAAACAAAGTTTGCGGAAAGTACTTCCCCTGCTTGCTATGTTGATGTGGCAAAGCGCGACGTTGCTAAAAGCACATTTGAGAGTGAACGCCAGCAACCGAATTGGAAATAGAAGAAGACTTGAGAGTAATGAGCCATGGGTTTGAAAAATGGTATATCTGAAACAATCGCTGGCGGAATTCCTCGCGTTGAGGTTGTCAAAAAATAGCCGTCCAATGCCACCCTCACGCGCAGGAACCAATATGACAATAGTGCGCATCAAGTATCCTTCCTTGGGGTTTTGGAAAGCGCTAGTCTCGCGAGGCGTAAAAGTTCGTGCGTTGACCAAATGCCCGGTCGTAGGCTTGTGCGGCCCGCCACATAAGCGGTCAATCCAATGTCTCTCAATATAGAACCCAAAATCAAGGCACCAGCAACTCCTGAAACCCCGAGGGTCCATCCCAAGAAAGGCACAAAAGCTAGGATTGCGATCAATCGGGAAATACTGAACTGAAAGACGGTCATTTCTCTACCCGTCATGGTAAGATAGATGCTCGCCACGCCGCCCGACGCATTGACCAACGTTGCAATCGCAAGCAAGACCGTCGGTATGGAAGCTGCTCCAAAGTCCACACCCAGTATCGTAGTCAATACCCACTCTCCCCACCAAAACAGAGCAATCAGCAGACCGAGAGAGCAACCTGTTTGCAGAATACTGGCTAGAGAGTAAAGGTTCTGAACTTGATTTAGGTCGCCTTTGGAATATGTTTGCGCGAGCAGAGGGGAAACAACAGTGCCAACGGCCCAGGTTGTCAGGCTGCCAAGGGTGCCAAATCTCTGTGCCGCCTCCAGCAGGGCCGCCGCTGCGGGCCCGAGGACAAGGGAAACAATGGCAACAGGACTGCGAACTGAAATTTCCGTCACCGCCAAAGTTGCGAGTACCGATTTTCTCATTCCGGTGATGTCGGAACGTTCTTGATTTGAGAGCATGGTTTGCGGAAGTATGCGTGCGTAGCGCCGCCATACAATGGCGTAGAGCAAGGCAACGCTTATGGCGGCGACCATTTGTGCAGCAGCGAGCATCACGAGAGTGGTCTCGTTGGATACCCATAAGAATAAGACGAAAATTCCAAACGCTGCTTGAAGGACAACGGACTCCGGGAGCTGGGCGGCAGCCAAACTTCCTGTTGACCGTAGGATTCCGACGTATAGTCCTATGAGGGCGTATGCTGGAAGCGCCAAGCCAAATATAATCAGCAGGACTGCAATATCGGGACGGAAAGGCGCGCCCAAGAGATGAGAGAGCGCCGCCAGAACGCAACACACAGCGGTTCCAAAAACCCCTGATTTGAAAGCGGCTGAAACACTGTGAAGAAAGAACCCGTAGATTTTTCCAGGCTCTTTATTAGAGATGTAAGTTGGTATGAAGCGGTAGGCAGCTTGATCGAACGCTAAGGGTCCCAATGCGCGCCAGAGGAGCCACAGTGCGTTGACAACAGCATAGATGCCAACAATCTCCAATGGTTGAGTTCGAGCGATTAGCGCGAAGATCAGTACCTGCATGAGCAGCCCTGTTACTCGTATGAAGAGCGTGACTCCGGCACCGTAGATAAATTGACGTGTCAATGTGGAAAGACCATTGAAATTACGATGATAGCGCGGGTTGCCAAGTAGTTCAGCCCCTTAAGATCTCCAACCGAACTAACAGATGTGTAGGATAAGTGGCACTAGGTACCTGCCTTCGAGTAAAACGAACTTGATCAATGCTTAGCACATCGGTATGTCGTCAGTGATATACTTCATTTGCCTTGAGTTCCAGCTGAACAAATAGGCAAGAGATCTCAATCTATTCCACACCCAAAAAGAGCCAGGCTATTTGATGAAAATCATCGCCCAGAAATACAAAGACGGTAGCCTGACCATGCTGGATGTGCCAACGCCTGCGACCAAAGCAGGTGGCGTACTGGTTCGGAACACATTTTCGGTCATTTCTGCTGGAACGGAGATGATGAAAGTCTCCGAGAGCAAAATGTCGCTATTGGGAAAGGCCCGGGCGCGCCCTGACCAAGTTCGTAAGGTTATGCAAACGCTCTCGCAGCAAGGGCCTTTGGCGACTTATCAAAAGGTGATGAACAGGCTCGATACGTATACGCCCCTTGGTTATTCGATCGCGGGTGTCGTGGAAGAGGTCGGTGATGGCGTGGATGGCTTGGCGGCAGGTCAACGTTTGGCCTGTGCGGGCAACCAATACGCGCTCCATGCAGAGTTGAACTGGGTGCCTATTAACCTCTGTGTTCCTATTCCAGACAATGTCTCCGACGAACAAGCGGCTTTTACGACGGTCGGATCCGTATCCATGCAGGGATTTCGGCAATCCGAGCTGCGTCTAGGCGAGACGGCCATCGTAATTGGGCTGGGCTTGTTGGGGCAGGTATTGATACGAATTTTGAACGCGGCAGGTGTTCATGCCTATGGGGTTGATATGGACCCTATTCGTTGCCGCATGGCTGAAGAGGGCGGCGCTGCTGCATGCGCGACCGTCAACAGCGCTGATTTCGATGCAATGGCTGACGCAATGTGGCAGTCTACAAATGGCGCGGGCGCCGATTGTGTTTTTCTGACAGCAGCGGGCAAGTCTAATCAGCCGGTTGAAATGGCCGCTGAACTTGCGAGGGACCGCGCGCGCATTGTCGATGTTGGCAAGTGCAGCGTGGACCTCCCTTGGGACGCCTATGCGGCCAAGGAACTGGAGTTCCGTTTCTCACGGTCATATGGTCCTGGTCGATACGACCCGTTCTATGAAGAAGGGGGGATCGACTACCCGATCGGGTACGTCCGATGGACTGAAAAGCGGAATATGTCGTCGTTTATGAGTCTGCTGTCTCAAGGTGCCATTGATCTTAAGCCTCTCATAGATGGTATTCATGATTTCGATGATGCGGTTTCAGTCTATGAACGTATGAATGCAGGTGAATTGTCCGGGGTCGGTATTCTGTTCCGGTACCCTCCGCAGATAGAGATCAAGAAAGTTGTGGAACGCTCACCGGTCCGTCCGTCAGTAGGGCGGAAAAAAAATTCCGTTCGTCTGGGTGTGATTGGGTGCGGAAACTATGCAAACACGATGTTGCTACCTCACTTGAAAGCTCGGTCAGATGTTGAGTTTGTTGAAGTGTCAACAACAACACCTTTGTCAGGAATGAACGCTCAGTCCAAGTTTGGATTTGAAGCGGTTTCCACAGATTCCAATCGAATTCTCGAAAATCCGGATATAGACGCTGTATTGGTGTTAACACCTCATAGTTCTCATGCCGACCTCGTGTGTGATGCTTTGCGAGCCGGTAAGGCTGTCTTTGTAGAAAAGCCGTTGGCAATCAACGCGCAACAGTTGCAGTCAATCGCGCGAACCGTTGCCGAAACGGGCAATGATCGGATTATGGTGGGTTTCAATCGGCGATTCTCGCCGATGTTGAGTGATCTTAAAAAGCAATTTGGATCGACATCAGAAGCGAGTGTTCTTCAGTATCGCGTCAATGCAGGACGTTTGGAGGCATCAAGCTGGCACGCTGATCGCCTGAATCAGGGCGGTCGGTTTGTTGGTGAAGGGTGTCATTTTGTTGACACAGCAGGGTGGTGGTTTGGTGCGAACCCGGTGTCGGTGGTTGCAGCAGCAGCATCAGATGATCTTGATAATCTGACTGCAACTGTTTCATACGAGAATGGAGCGCAAGCGACAATCAATTATGTAACCGGCGGAGATCCCAGGTACCCAAAGGAACTGATGGAAGCGTTTGGACACGGTGTGACGGCGAAGATGGATAATTTTTCGTCAGGGGAGGTATGGCGCAAAGGCAAGGTCAAGAAAGTGAAGGTGCTCAGTGCCAATAAAGGTCAAAAAGAGCAAATGAATGCTTTTATCGATGCACTGAAGGCTGGAGGCGAGATGCCGATTGAATTTTTATCCCTTCTAAATACGACGGCAGTGACGATTGCTGCAGAGCAGAGCATTGCAAGCGGGCGCTCTGTGACAGTCGCCGAGGTGTTGAACGGTTGATCCAGCAACTCATCAGTTAAGGTTAAAGTGTAAAACGATGACCGATACGGATAGTTGAGTTCGGGCACCGTTGTGTTTCTGAGATATTTCTCAGATTATCCTGCGAAGATGCGCGGCAGATCAGAGGGACGGGAATGACAAGTGAAGATCAGAAGTCGTCTAAACGACGGCTTCTTTTTGTTTTTGGGACGCGGCCCGAGGCCCTGAAATGCTATCCGGTGATCCGTCAGGCGCTCCAATCCAAAGAGTTAGTTACGCAGGTATGCGTGACAGCGCAGCATCGGGAGATGCTGGATCAAGTCATTGAACTGACCAACATGCCAGTGGATTTTGATCTAGATATGATGAGCCCGGGGCAGACTTTGTTCGAAAGCACCTCTCGCATTCTTTCCAAAATGGAGGCCGTCATTGAGGCATCCAAGCCTGACCTTGTTTTGGTACAGGGCGATACAACGACAGCAATGACCGCTGCCCTTTCTGCCTTCTACAAACGCATTCCCGTCGCCCACATTGAGGCTGGGTTGCGCAGCGGCGACATTTATTCGCCGTGGCCGGAGGAAGCAAACCGGAAAATTGTCGGCGACTTGGCAAGCCTGCATTTTGCGCCCACGCCAGAGGCACGCGATAATTTACTCGCAGAAGGAAAAGGCCCGGCCAGGGTTTTTGTGACGGGAAACACCGTCATCGACACATTGCTGCATTTCAGTCGACAGCTGGATGAGGATGATGTGTTGAATACGAAAATTGCTGAAAAATTTCCGTTCCTTGACGCGGGCAAGAGGTTGATTCTCGTCACAGGGCACCGTCGGGAGAACTTCGACGGCGGGGTGGAGCGTATTTGTGCCGCGCTCTCAAGGCTAGCGACGCGTGGCGATGTTCAAATTGTCTATCCCGTTCATCCGAACCCGAATGTACGTCAACCTGTTGAAGCAGCATTGTCACAATCTGCTGATATTCATCTTATTGACCCACAGGACTATCTACCATTTCTCTTTCTTCAAAAATCCTCAACCTTGATTTTGACAGACTCAGGCGGCGTGCAAGAAGAGGCTCCCTCCCTCGGTAAGCCAGTTCTTGTGATGCGAGAAAACACCGAACGCCCGGAGGGTGTTACAGCGGGAACTGCCAAGCTTGTAGGGACAGACACGGAATTGATCGTAAGGGAAGCTACCCGACTGTTGGATGATCCTGAGGCTTACGGGCAAATGGCGCGCCAGCACAATCCGTATGGAGATGGGTTGGCCAGCCAACGAATTATAGAGGAACTCATCCGATATGACTGAGTGGAACACCGTCTCCGTGATCGGGATGGGATATATTGGTCTGCCAACCTGCGCAATATTATCAAGTCGTGGCATCTCTGTGATTGGCGTCGACGTTAACGAGCAAGTTGTGGAAAGCGTCAACCGAGGCGAGGTTCATATTGTCGAGCCCGACCTGGATGGTCTCATCCAAAAGGTAGTATCGACAGGAAAGCTCAGGGGCACAACAGTTCCACAACCATCTGATGCATTTATTGTCGCCGTTCCGACACCGCTTTTAGACAATCAGGAACCAGACATCACTTTCGTTCTTGACGCGGGCCGCAACATCGCGCCTTGCCTGCAAAAGGGCAACCTCATTATTCTGGAATCAACGTCCCCAGTCGGGACGACCCGGCAGCTATCGAAGCTTTTGGCCGACCTTCGGCCGGATCTGAATTTTCCCCATGAAGCCGGCGAAGAAGCCGACATTTTAGTCGCCTACAGTCCTGAAAGGGTCCTGCCGGGCAGGGTTCTCACAGAGCTGGTCCAAAATGACCGCAGTGTTGGCGGGCTGTCATCCAAGTCGTCCGAACGTGCAGCGGACCTCTACGCGACGTTTGTAGACGGAGAGATTATCATCACCTCGGCGGAGGCCGCAGAACTCGTGAAATTGACAGAGAACGCGTTCAGGGATGTCAACATAGCCTTCGCAAATGAACTGCATGCGGTGTGCGGTAAAATGGGGCTAAACGTTTGGGAGGTCATCGACCTTGCGAACCGGCATCCCAGGGTCAACATTTTGCAGCCAGGTCCTGGGGTCGGCGGGCATTGTATTGCCGTTGATCCCCATTTCATTATTCACGCTGCACCAGAAGAAACTCAATTGATGAGCACGGCCCGACGGATCAATGGCGATCGGCCTGCCAGCGTTGTTGCGGAGATAGAGGCGCTTGCGGCGGGCCAGCCCGATTTGACAATCGCTTGTCTGGGATTAGCGTTTAAGCCCAACATTGATGATGTGCGGGAAAGCCCGGCAATTGAAGTTGTGAAGCTTCTGTCGGACAAAGACCTTGGTCATATCATTGCGAGCGAACCTCACATTGGCGGCTTGCCAGAGGATTTGGCGGGCCGCGGGATCGAGTTTCGCGATGCGCTTACCGCAATCGATCAGGCAGACATTGTTGTTCTGTTGGTTGACCATCGCCAGTACGGTTTGATTGACCCGCAGGCCCTTGACGGCAAACAACTATTAGACACGCGTGGGCTGTGGACCTGGAGAAAAAAACTCTAGACAGATAGACGACGCCTATGGGGTTGGGAACAGAAGTGCTTTCAGAGATCGAAAAACAGCGCGGGGCAATGGCTCATCATTGGGCAATGCACCCATTGCTGGTAAACGACAAAACTGTGTTCCTTGGAGCACCGATGCATCTTGTCACGATGGAAGACACTCTAGCACTCGCTGTGGAAGCGATGAGAATGAAGATATCTCTTCACCATTGCGTCGTGAATGTCGCCAAGATTGTTACCATGCAGACGGATGAGGAGCTTCGCCGTGATGTGGTGGGCGCTGATGTGATCAATATCGATGGCACGGGTGTGGTTTGGGGTGCGAGACTCCTTGGGGAAAGGGTGCCTGAGCGTGTGGCGGGCGTCGAGATAATGACACGCCTCTTTGGGGAATGCGAAAAAAACGGTTTTCGTCCGTTTTTGTTAGGGGCGACTGAGGAAGTCCTCAGTGAAGTTTGCAAACAACTTGCGGTCAATCATCCAGATCTCACTGTGGCCGGAACACAGCATGGGTATTTCGAACCAGCTGAAGAACAAAGTATCGTTGATGCGATTAACGCAAGTGACGCGGATTGTGTTTATGTCGCGATGCCCACTCCTCGCAAAGAACGCTTCTTACACCGCAACAGAGGCAAGCTGCTGCCGTCCTTCGTTATGGGCGTTGGGGGGAGCTTCGATGTCTATGCGGGCAAAGTGAAACGAGCACCACACTGGGTTCAAAGATTGGGACTGGAGTGGCTATTTCGGATATCCCAAGAGCCACGTCGGCTTTGGCGCCGCTATTACACAACTAATACCAGATACGCGGTCTTGCTTTGGCGAGCCTATTGGCGAAAGACGGGATAGGGGTCGCTACTCTTCTAACTCAGGTGTTGGCGTCCTTCTCAGCGAGTGCCGGGGCCACCCCCTCGCTTGCCGCCGCAACAATATAGTTTGGACGTAAGCGAGGAAGAGGAGGCGTTACACCGCGGTCAAACAATGATGTGCTGTCGACTTCCACTGCAAGTGATGCCTTAGCGACCAGGTCTTCATGAGAAGGTGCAGCCTCTAAGATTGTTGGCGGTATTGCCTGAGCTGCAGTCGCGTCAGGTTTTGCGACCTCGGCAACGAGAACTGGCTGCGTCACGGGCGCCTCAAACGGTGTTGGGATCGCAGCGCCGCCTGTCAGCGCGACCCAAATGTTGGGGTTCGACGCTGTTTGGCGCTTTTCCCAAGTGTAGCCGGTTTCAGCCCAAGCCACGACACGCTCCAATTGATTGTCGAGAACAAAGTCGCCTTTATCAGTCGACGCAATCAGAACGGCATGTCGCAGACCCTCAAGGTCCAGAGCGACCCCGATCAGAAGAGTTTCGGCACGCCATCCACGATCCAGCAAGAGTTTGCGCTTTGCCAGCACAAAGTCTTCGCAATCGCCGCGACCGTTTGGGTAGGCCCAGTATTCATTTCGGTTGTAAAGGCTAGCGTCTGTCACATAGCGAACCGATGCATTGACCATCGTGTTGACCCGGTCCAGGTCGGACCAACGGGCAGCCGTCAGGGGCTCAGGTTGTATGGCGGTACGCTCTTGCGAGGGGCACTCGGCAGGGCTGCGCATGCAATAATCGAGATATCCAGATGGGGGCATCGTCACCGCTGCAACTGCCATCGCCGTGCTCTGGGGCGCGATGACCGGGCTGAGGGCAGCCGTTGGTCTGGTGTCGTTTTGCGCACAAGCTCCCAGCGCGCTAACGGCTACACAAAGAGCGATTGAAGTAAACTTTCCCATGTCTTCCACCAGTGTCGAGTTGATCGAATGGTGGTTATTTAGACAGAGAGGAATTTATATTGGATAATATTGAACA
>Ga0316205_10005389_pt1 | contig 10626 bp, 8 predicted proteins | sample 3monthpyrite_MG_FD_204941 | JGI IMG/M metagenome (GOLD analysis project Ga0316205, IMG submission 204941) | Microbial mat bacterial communities from mineral coupon in-situ incubated in ocean water Damariscotta River, Maine, United States -... | ecosystem: Environmental > Aquatic > Marine >...
TTCTGTATTATAAGTTTGGACAACATTTTAACCCTAAAGATAAAGTACAAGAAGCCTTTATTAAATTATGGGAACATTGTGGCAAGGTAACTCCAGTTAAAGCAAAGTCTTTTTTATTTACTGTGGCAAACAATTTAATGCTGAATGAAGCCTCGCACCAAAAAGTAGTTTTAAAGTACCAAAAAACAAAACCCAAAACACATACCAACGAAACTCCCGAATTTATTCTGGAAGGAAATGAGTACATGGATAAGCTACAAAAAGCGATTGCAAATTTGAGCGAAGCGCAACGCACTGCATTTTTATTAAATAGAATTGAAGGTAAAAAACATAGAGAAATTGCTGAACTTTTAGATATTTCGCAAAAAGCTGTTGAGAAACGCATTTATGGTGCGCTAAAAAAATTAAGAGAAGATATTGATGGATTGTAACATTAGTATGCAGTATTCAGTAGCAGTCACAAAAAACTAGCTATTTTAACAAATAAATACTTAAAGCTGAAACTGGTAACTAAAAACTTTCATAACAAGGTAGGAGTTTTTAAAAGTAGGTTGTTATATAGGTGTAATTAATATTATGGAACGCAAAGAATTAATACAAAAATGGTTAGATAATGAGTTAAATCCTCAGGAACTTGAAGCTTTTAAAAAGTTTGAAGATTACAAGGAATTGGTAACTCTATCAAATAACCTAACACGATTTAAAGCCCCTGAATACAATGTAGAAGAAGGGCTTAACACTGCGTTACAATACATTAATTCGTCAAAAACCAAAATAAAACCTAAAACCAATTGGTTACGCCCAGTTTTAAGAATTGCTGCTATTTTAGCTATTTCTTTTTCGGTGTATTATTATACAACCACATTGGACACCAATATTAATACGCTTGCTGCACAAAAAACAACTATCGAGTTACCTGATGCATCGAATGTTTCGTTAAATGCTATGTCAAAACTAGCATATAACAAAAGTCGTTGGAACAAACATCGTGATGTAACCTTAGAAGGTGAAGCGTTTTTTAAAGTGGCAAAAGGAGCTACTTTTAGCGTAAAAACAAAAAATGGTGTTGTAACCGTTTTAGGAACAGAATTTAACGTAAAACATCGTGATAATTATTTTGAAGTAATTTGTTACGAAGGCTCTGTTAAAGTAACTCATAATAATAACATTGTAATACTTAAACCAGGAGATAGCTTTTTAAAAATTGATGGGAAATTAATTGCTAAAGAAAAAGAAACATCGTTAATCCCTTCTTGGATTAATAATGAAAGCTACTTTAAAAGTATGCCTTTCGAGTACGTAATTGGCGAATTCGAAAGGCAATACAATGTATCTATAAACCCTCAAAACATAAATATAAAACAATTGTTTACAGGAAGTTTTAGCCATAACGATATAGAATTGGCATTAAAATCTATAACTTTACCTTTAAACGTAAGGTATAATTTTAAGAATAAAACGACCATAGAATTTTCACGTGACTAGAACCATTTTAAGTTTTCTACACATTGTTTTATTTTTCTTTAGTTTTTTGACGGTTACAGCTCAAATTAATAAAGAAACAATTCCTCTTGTTGACTTTTTAAAGCACATTGAAAAAAAACATAACGTTACATTTTCTTATGCTGATGCAAACGTAAAAGACAAAGCAATTGTCATTACTAGATCCAACTTATCACTTAGTGAGGTGTTAGATTATATTTCCAATAATACAAACCTAGTTTTTCAAAGAATTGACAATAGAATTTTGATTCTGAAAAAGGAAGAAAAACAACAATCAATATCCTTTAAAACACAATACTTAAATGAAATTGTAATAAGCAATTATTTAACGAAAGGTATTTCACTTAACAATGATGGCACGACAAATATTAAACCTGAATCATTTGGAATTTTACCTGGTTTAACAGAGCCTGATGTTTTACAGGCCATCCAGTCACTCGCTGGAGTTGTAAGTGTTGACGAACGCGTATCTAATGTAAATATTAGAGGAGGCACCCATGACCAAAACCTCATACTTTGGGACGGCATAAAAATGTACCAATCCGGTCACTTTTTTGGTTTAATATCGGCCTTTAATCCTTACTTAACAGAAACAGTTAGTGTTTCAAAAAATGGCACGAGTGCCATGTATGGTGATGGTGTATCGAGTATTGTAGATATGCGATTGTCCAATAGTATTAGCAAAAAAGCGTCAGGTGGAGGTGGTTTTAATTTTATAAATGGTGATGCCTTTGCCAAAATACCTTTAAGTAAAAAAACAGAAATACAGCTTTCGGCGAGACGTTCATTATCTGATTTTTTAGCAACTCCAACCTACGAACAATACTTTAAACGAATCTTTCAGGATTCGGATCTTACAAATAATCCAGATAACAGCTCTATATCAAAAAATGAACGTTTTTATTTTTACGATACTACTTTTAAGTTTTTGTATGACATTTCAAAGAAAGATAAGATAAGGGTCAACTTTTTAAACGTATTTAATAATTTAAACTATAAGGAGCAATCCAGAATCAACGATATAGATGAAGCACTAAATAGCAATCTCACCCAAAGTAATTTAGCGGCATCAGTTGATTACACAAGAAAATGGAACCCTAACTTTTCTACTTCTGTACAAGTACATGTATCTAAATACAATTTAGACGCCACTAATTTTGACGCTATAAATAACCAGCGTCTTATACAAGAAAATCAAGTATATGACAATGGTGTTAAAACATTATTGAATTATAGGTTTAACGATAACTTAAAACTTAATGGTGGCTATCAATTTTCCGAAGTAGGTGTAAGCAATTTAGAAGACGTAAACAATCCTGTTTTTAGAAGCTATATCAAAGAAGTCCTGCGAACACATTCGCTTTTTAAGGAGTTGGATTTTGCTTCAAACTCAAAAAATACCTTCTTAAAAATTGGTGTAAGAGGAAATTATTTCGAGAAATTTTCCAAAACACTTATTGAGCCTCGATTTAGTTTCAATCAACGCTTTTTTAACAATTTTAGATTCGAACTTTTAGGCGAGTTAAAAAGTCAAACCACGTCACAAATTATTGATTTACAAAACGATTTTTTAGGAATTGAAAAACGCCGTTGGGTCTTGTCTAACGATATTGATATTCCAATTTTAAAAAGCAAGCAACTATCTACAGGTATTAGGTTTAACAAAAACGGATTATTAATTAGTGCGGAAGCGTATGTTAAAAAAGTAGATGGCATTACTACAAGGAGTCAAGGCTTCCAAAATCAATATCAATTTGTTAATGCCATTGGCAATTATCAAATAAAAGGTCTCGACTTTTTAATAAACAAACAATATTCAAATACAAGTGTTTGGTTAAGCTATTCGTATAGTAAAAATAATTATTTGTTTAAAGATTTAAATCTTGGTAATTCTTTTCCAAATAATGTAGATGTAACACATGCACTTACATTTGCAGGCACTTACACTATTAATAAATTTAAATTCGCCTTAGGCTTTAATTGGCGAACTGGAAAACCTTATACTGAACCAGATGCAAATAATCCATACACAAATAATGTTATAAACTATAACTCGCCAAATAGCAGTAGCATTACTGACTATTTAAGGACTGATTTTTCTGCAACTTATACTTTTAAAGTGGCAAATAACGCTAATGCCATTGCAGGTTTTTCATTGTGGAACTTACTTAATAAGAAAAATATTATTGACACATATTATGTTATTGATAGTGAAGACAATGTTTCTAAAATTGAAAATTCATCGTTAGGAATTACACCAAACTTCAGTTTTCGAGTTCACTTTTTGTAGCTAGATTGCTTTAATTTTGATAAAACGTTTTAAATTATAAGTTAAGGTTTATTAAAAAAGTAAGCTAAAAAAGCATATCTTTAAACATGCAGTTTTTAAAACGAATTTCACCTCTTTTTTTAAGTTTTACGCTTATAGCTTGTTGTTTAACATTTCAAACAGATACAGTCGCAACAGTTAAAACCACTAATACATCATGGGTGATTAGTAGTTTTGAAAAATCCTCAAACGAGGATACGTATCATATTAATCATAGAAAAGCGCATAGTATTCTTGAAAATAACTTTTCAATATTTAATTTTAAATGCTGTTTAACACATCATAAAAGTTTGTATGCTATGCATTACATCCAATACAAACAGCAACGTAACTTACAATTGGAATTTCTTAAAACTATTCTACAAACTTCCAATTTAGAAGATGATACTTTCATAGGCTAATACCACTTCATTTTTAATTCACTCTACGCCAAAACTAGGCTTAGACATTGTATCATTTTAGAAATTACCTATGCGAAAACTTAAACGCTTTTTGCGCTTATTCTTATTATTACTCATGATTGGAATGGCTGCAATATTACCAGTACCAATACTATTTTATGGCAAAGATAATTTACCAAAAAACCTAACCGAATTAGTTGAAAAAACTGAAGAGGAGGATAAAGATGATGATATTAAGGAGTTATTTTAAAGACTAAAGACACTTGACATTGTCGAATAAATAGTCGAACTTCGTTTAACGACTGATATAAAACATTGAAACGTTGCATATCATTGCATTGTGTATAATTTGAGATATTTGCATGTTATACCAATTTTTGGTATATTTGTAACAAATAGTATCAAAATGAACAAGAACACATCCATATCACTCGGAAATTATTTTGACCAATTTGTGCAAAGTAGCATACGCGAAGGAAGGTTTAAAAACGTCAGCGAAGTTATTCGCGCAGGATTAAGACTTTTAGAAGAAGAAGAAAGTAAAGTGATTGCCTTGAAAAAAGCAATTCAAGAAGGAATTGATAGCGGAATAGCTCACGACTTTGACCCAGAAAAACATCTTGAATTTCTAAAAGCGAAAAAGCACTCGAATGGCTGAATATAAGCTGACGAACAAAGCTGTTGAGGATTTATCAAAGATTTGGGATTATACCTTTGAGGTCTGGTCGGAAAAACAAGCTGACAAATATTACAATGGACTAATTTCTAACTGTCAAGAAATTGCAGACAATCCAGATTTAGGAAAAAACTATGAAGATATATCAAAGCAGCTTCTTGGAATAAAAGCAAGTCGACATATAATATTCTACAGAACTTTAAACGAAAAATATGTTGAGATTACGAGAATACTGCACGAAAGAATGGATTTAAAGAAAAGAATAACGGAATAAAAACTACACACAGCAAGTATAAAAATAATGCGTAGTTTAGTGCTTAATCAAAGGTCGTTGCGCTTTTGCTACGTCTGATTTTCCTTCGGGAAATCCTCGCACACAAAACCGCACTATTCTTTTATGAGACCGTTAAACGGACCAAAAAAACTACATACGTTCTGGCGCCTTAATACCTAAGAGTCCAAACGCATTTTTTATAGTATTTGCAACTACTTGCGATAATTGCACTCTAAAAACCTTTCCATTTTGGTTATCAGCACCTAGAATAGATACATTTTGGTAAAAGGAGTTAAACTCTTTAACCAAATCGTAAGTATAATTAGCTATTAACGCAGGACTATGGTTTTGGGCAGCATTTTGGATGACTTCAGGGAATAACTCTAATTGCTTTATAAGTTCTTTTTCCTTTTCATGTAGAGACGTTTCGACTGCGCTCAACGTGACATTTGTGTTAAAATCAGCTTTTCGTAATATAGCTTGTATTCGAGCATAGGTATATTGTATAAAAGGCCCTGTGTTTCCTTGAAAATCGACCGACTCTTTTGGATCGAATAGAATACGCTTTTTAGGATCAACTTTTAAAATATAATACTTTAAAGCACCTAAGCCAATGGTATTGTAAATGGTATGCTTTTCTTGGTCGCTGTAATTATCTAACTTTCCTAATTCCTGGGACAATTCTTTGGCTGTATTGGTCATTTCAACAATTAAATCGTCGGCATCAACTACTGTCCCTTCACGACTTTTCATTTTACCACTTGGCAAATCTACCATACCGTAACTTAAATGGTATAGGTTTTTTGCCCACTCAAAACCCAATTTTTTAAGTATTAAAAACAGTACTTTAAAGTGGTAATCTTGTTCGTTACCAACGGTGTACACCATACCTTCAACATCTGGATAGTCTTTTATACGTTGTATGGCTGTACCAATATCTTGAGTTATATATACTGCTGTACCATCGGCTCGTAGTACTATTTTTTCATCTAAACCATCAGCTGTTAAATCGCACCAAACCGAACCATCTTCTTTTTTATAGAATACACCACTTTTTAATCCTTCGGCAACAAATTCTTTTCCTAATAAATAGGTGTCACTTTCATAATAATAACAATCAAAATCAACACCCAAGTTTTTATATGTTTCTTTAAAACCCTCATAAACCCATGCATTCATCATTTTCCATAAAGCAACCACTTCTTTGTCTCCAGCTTCCCATTTAAGAAGCATATTTTGAGCTTCCAATAAAATTGGTGCTTCCTTTTTTGCGGCTTCTTCTGTTTTTCCTTGAGCGACTAAACTCGCTATTTCTTTTTTATATTCTTGGTCAAACTTTACATAGTAATTTCCAACCAATTTATCGCCTTTTCTTAAATCAGGATTTAAAGTAGTTTCAGGAGTTTCTTTATTACCATCACTCCCATTGGGAGCAAAACGTTTCCAAGCCAACATACTTTTACAAATATGAATACCTCGATCGTTAATAATTTGGGTTTTATACACTTTATGTCCAGAAGCCTTTAAAATTTCGGCTACACTATATCCTAAAAGGTTGTTTCTAATATGTCCTAAATGCAAAGGTTTATTGGTATTTGGCGACGAATATTCTACCATAATAGCCTCGTTTGTTTGTGGCTTAAAACCGTAGGTGCTATTCTCTTTTATTGTATTGAAAAAATTAAGATAAAACACATCGTCTATCACAATGTTTAAAAAACCTTTAACGACATTGAATGCTTTTACCTCATCTACATGTTTTACCAAATAGTTTCCTAAATTTTCGCCTAATTGCTCAGGGTTCATTTTAACCACACGCAACATTGGAAATGTTACCACTGTAATATCGCCTTCAAACTCTTTACGTGTTGACTGAAATTCTACTGTATCAATCTCAGCTTTATATAACTTAGAAAAAGCTGTTTTAATATGTTGTAATAAAGTCTCCTGAATGGTCATTCCTACTAGATTTTAAGCTGCAAAGATAAAACTTTTACTAAGGTAAAGACTAAATTTTACAGTTTTATACAGCATAAGGAATGGCGTAAAATAGTTAAGATATTGGCTAAGACTAATTATTTTAAGAAAAGCTTAACGTATTAAATATCAATAATTTACATTTTATCGAAACTATGATAATCTGAAAGATGCATTTCATCGACAAAAGTGTAGTTTTTCCATGTTTTTTACCGTTTGTCGACACCAACTTTTTTTAGAAAAAAATATTGTTCCTTTCATCTAATATTTTTGCTTTAAAACGCAGAAATTAGGGTTTTGCTTCACTTTTGTCAACTTTTGTTAAGCTATTAATTTCGGTCCCCAACGATGATAACAACTACTTTTGGTTACAAAGCAAATAGATTGCTTGTTAGTATATACTTGATTTTCCTTTCCCTCAGGGTTAGTTTGGGTAATACAGTAGTTGTTGCGCCTAAAACCTTTTATAGTTTATGAAACAGTTAATTACCTTAACTGCATTTTTATTTACTATATTCTCTAGTTTGTCTCAAACTAAAGAGCAGGATAGCCTTGTCATGCAATTTGCGTTTCAAAAACTTGATTCCACCAAGGTAGATACGTCCATACAGCTCATAAAGTCATTCTATAATACTAAAGATTTCCAAAAAGCTTTAGGATATATTGCACAAACCGAAAAGCTATCTACTACATTACAATATCATAGCGCTACTGCCGAAATTAAATACTACAAAGCGCTTATTTATTCACAAAGAGACGATTACTACAATGCACTTGACAACTATAATGCATCACTCCGCTTGTTTAGACAAATGCAAGATTCGCTTGGTATTGCCAAAGTGAACAACAATTTAGGTCTTATCGAGATTAAAAGAGGAAATTATGGTAAAGGTTTACGTTATTCATTAACTGCAATAAAAATTTTTGAGCGTAAAAATTTAAGAAGCGAATTAAGTTCAGCTTATAACAATCTTTCAGAAGCATACTTTAACACCAATCAAGTAGATAAATCTCTGGAGTTTAACCTTAAAGCATTACAAATACGTGAGCAACTTCGTGATAGTTCTGGAATTAAAACATCCACAAAAAATATCGCCATACTTTATTCCATGCGCAAGGAGCATAGAAAAGCCATTGAGTATTACGAAAAATTATTAAATTATTTAGACGTTTTAAAAGAAAGCGATCAAATTATTAGAGGCGATGTATTACCTAGAATTGGTGACGAATATTTACAGTTTAACGATTATGAAAAATCTGCTTCCTATTTACTGGAAGGATTAAGGTTAAACAGAAGAACCAACAATAAGTTGGGCATTTTAAAATCGCTCAATAGTTTAGCAAATCTCAACTTTAAGCAAAGAAAAGTAAGATTAGCCGAAGTACAATTAAATGAGGCTTACGCACTTACTAACCAAGTAAAAAATGATGAGCAGCTTCTAAAAAACTATAAATTAAGAGTTGCTATAGATTCTACAAATGGCAACTTTAAAGGCGCTTTTAAATGGCAAGCAGATTACCATGCTTTAAAAAATAAATTGGATGAAGAAAAAGCAACGCCTTTCGTTTTTGAGGAAGAACCTATAGATATAAGCCAGCCAACAGATACAATAACTGACGACTCGACTTTTGCTGTTGATACAAAAAAATTAAAACAACTAAAGTTAATCGCTTATGCTTTAGGAGGAGCACTTCTTGTTGCGTTAATTGCTTTTATAATCATGTTCATTAACAACCGAAATAGAAAAGAAGAGTTTGAAGAACTTGACCAAACAAATAAACAATATAAATTGCAAAACGATTCTATTTTAGAGCAGACACGTCATCTTGAAGAAATGAATCAAGTAAAAGACCGTTTGTTCTCCATTGTATCTCACGATTTAAAGGATTCCATTACTGGTGTTAAAGCATTCTTGGATTTATTAAAAGAAGATAGCATTAGCCAAGAAGAATTTGACGAACTTATTCCTGAATTAAGTGAAAATGCCGATAATGCTGCTGCCTTATTGATGAATTTATTAAACTGGTCTAAATCGCAAATGCAAAATCTGGAACCAAAACCAGAGTTATTCAATATTCAAGAGGTATTTGCCGATAAGATAAATTTAATTGAGAAGAAAGTAAATGAAAAGCAAATTATCTTGTTAGACGAATCCATTAAAGATTTTGTGTATGCAGATAAGAGCATGATAGAAATTGTAATCCAGAACCTATTAGCAAACGCTGTTAAATTCTCTAGAGTTGGTGATGTAATTACCGTTTCCAATAGAGATCGCAATGGCAATGTGCTTATTTGTATTGAAGATACAGGTGTAGGTATTTCTAAAGAGAATCAAGAAAAATTATTTAAAAACAGTGGTTTTACAACACGAGGGACTGGACATGAAAAAGGCACTGGTTTAGGATTGTCCATTTGTAAGCAAATGGTAGAACTTAACTACGGTAAAATTTGGGTTGAAAGCGAACCTAACCTAGGAAGCAAGTTCTTTGTAGAGCTTCCAAAGGCAAAACCTATTGAGTAATTAAATAATTTTTGGCAAGAAAACTTCGGCCATCATACAACGTGCACTACCACCACCACAAGCTTCAATAATACTAAGTGAACTTGATAAAATTTCAGCGTGATTTTCCAGTTTTTTTATTTGATCTTGAGTTAAAGAATCATAAGCTGCTTGACTCATAATTACATAACGCTTATCATCAAATCCTTTAACTTGCAACATATTGCCTGCAAATTTAGCAACCTGTGCTTCGGTAATATCAATGATTTCCTTACCGTCTTCTTTTAGGTGTTTAATCACGTTTCTACGTTCTTTTGTATCATCAATACTCGCTAAGCAAATAACCGCAAAGGTCTCACCTAGGCACATCATAACATTGGTATGGTAAATAGGTTCGCGTTTCCCATCAACCGTTTGGTTGGCAGTAAAAATAATTGGAGTAAATTCAAAATCTTCACAAAACTCAATAAACAATTCCTCATCTGCACGATTTGACAAAGCACAATACGCTTTACGGTTTACGCGATCTAATAGCAAAGCACCTGTACCTTCTAGAAACATGCCTTCGTCTTCGGCTGTTCTATAATCCATTATATGATTTATAAGAAACCCTTCATCTTCCAGCTTAAACAATACATCTTCTCTACGTTCTGTACGCCTATTTTCTGCAAACATTGGGTACAAGCCCACTACACCATTTTCATGAAAAGATATCCAGTTATTTGGAAAATGGGCATCAGGGGTATCTAAACCATCTTTAGGTTCAAAAACAATAACATTGATACCAACATTTCTTAATTTTTCAACAAACACATCAAATTCTTTTTCTGCTTTCAGCTGTAAAGCTAATAGCGTAACATCGTGTATTTCTTTTTGATAATGATTGTTTATGGCTGTTTGTTCGTTAGCCCTAATGTTAGTAGGACGCACCATTAAAATGGTATTGGTAGTTTGTTGCATCACTT
>Ga0316205_10005390_pt1 | contig 10626 bp, 11 predicted proteins | sample 3monthpyrite_MG_FD_204941 | JGI IMG/M metagenome (GOLD analysis project Ga0316205, IMG submission 204941) | Microbial mat bacterial communities from mineral coupon in-situ incubated in ocean water Damariscotta River, Maine, United States -... | ecosystem: Environmental > Aquatic > Marine >...
TTGTTTAAACGTCGAAATAATGCAATATGCATCAAAATTTAATAGTATTTAATCAATGGTTAATATTATTAAATTCAATAAGTTATTGATCTGTATGTGTTATAAAAATACTTTTACATATGGAACGATGTTTGCTATTTATATACGTGTTATTTATAAAAAATTAAATCCTGTTAGGAGGAGTCATATATGAAAAAATTAACAGCAATTGCAGCTGCAGCTGTAATTAGTACTGCACTCGTTGGTTGTGGTGGTCAAGAACTGAAACCTGCAAAAAACGGTTATAACCAACAAAAAGTTGTTTATCATGTAAACAATGTAAACACTGCTTTCGGTGCATTACGTAATGTTAAAAACCACCTGAATGCTTTAGGTGACAAAAACAGTGAAATTATCGTTGTAACACATTCTAGTGGTGCATTTGCGATGGTTGATGGTACTAAAGACAAGAAAGGTAAAACTTTCGATGCTGTAATCCAGAAGCTGGCTAACCGTGGTGTTAAGTTCACAATTTGTGCAAACACTATCCGTGGTAAGAAAATCAACAAAAACAAGATCAACCTGAATGCTAAGGTTATTCCATCAGGTGTTGCTGAAGTTGCTCATTTACAGCAAATGGGTTACTTATACGTTAAGCCTTAATTTTAAGTCTTAAAGTAAAATCTTTATAAAAGCAGGCGTCTTAGGGCGCCTGTTTTTTTTGTGCTAATTCTTCTAAACGCTTGATAACACTTTCAAGCCCCTGTACTATACGCTTCACGTTGATGCGGGGTGGAGCAGTCTGGCAGCTCGTCGGGCTCATAACCCGAAGGTCACAGGTTCGAATCCTGTCCCCGCTACCAATAAGATCTACTTTTTATTGAGGTCCTTGCCAGAGGGTCATTTTTATCGGTAAAAAGCTATCTATAAAATGGCCTCCTTGTGGGGCCATTTTTATTTTACGCCAAAGAAGTTTCCTGAGAATCCCTTAATTTAGTTAGATTGAAATAAATTACTAACGTTTTCTCGGATATTTGTTGAGTTTTCTCTGTAAAGTTCGCCGATGCATTCCTAAAGCTCTGGCTGAGGCTGAAACATTGCCGTCATGCTCGTTTAATACTTTTTGTATATGTTCCCATTCCATGCGCTCAACAGATAAAGGTTGAGTAGCCGGTGTTATATTTGCATCACCGTCTCCTTGTGTAAATGCTGCGATAATCTGATCGGGCTCAGCGGGTTTAGTCAGGTAATGAGTGGCACCAAGTTTGATTGCTTCTACAGCTGTGCTGATACTTGCGTAACCTGTGAGCAGGACAATTTTTATATCTTTGAGTTCTTCGATAAGCTGCTTGACTAGTTGCAGACCCGATTCCTGGCCTAGACGTAAATCTATTAAGGCGTGACCTGGCTGTTCAGATATAGCTATATTCATGGCATCTTTGATATTGTGCGCTTTGAATACAATAAAGTCTCTTTTAGCCATAGCACGTGACAAAGCATCACAAAATACTTCATCATCATCTACTATTAATATTTTTTTTGGATCACCGGGCATAATATTTACAGGTTCTTTGATATGGGTAGTTCAATTCTTGTCACGATGCCGCCGCTATCATCACGGTTGTGCATGGAAAGCTGACCATCAAATCTTTTTACAACGGCATGGGCAAGAAATAATCCAAGCCCCATACCTGTCTGCTTGTTCGAGTAAGGTTTTTTGCCTAAAGAATCTATGGTTTCACCACCAAGACCCGGGCCTTCATCATAGATAGCGAGAATGATGCTGTTATTATCCCAGCTTAATGTAACGGTTAATTCTTCAGGCGAAACATCTGCCGCATTATCAAGAACATTATTAATGGCATGACGCAATGAGTCGTCAGCTAGAATTGATGGAGCAGGGGTACTATTTTCTATATTAAACTCTAATTTTGCATCCGGTCTTCTTTCTCTCCAATCCGTAATCAGTAAATTGAGGAACTGATCGACAGACTGGATGCATCCACCTTCAACATTCAGTTCACCAGCATAAGAAGACAAATTAGATAGAGCCTGTTTACAGCGAGCAACTTGTTGTTTGATAATACTGATGCCTTCACGTGTTTGATCTGAATTGGTTTCTTCAAATATTTCCTGAGCAATTAATGCAACGCTACCAAGTGGCGTATTAATTTCATGAGCAGTACTGGCTGCCAATGTACCCAGAGCAATTAATTGCTTGTCACGTATAGCTTGCTGATGGGCTAAATGTAACTGCGTTTGCTGTTCATGTAGTTGGCGCCCGAGTCTAGTAACAAAAAAAGCTACTATCAATGTGCCAAACACAAAGCCTATCCACATACCCAATACATGCAAACCGAAAGATCCATCATCTCCATGCATCATTCCCATATTGTGTGATGGAGAATAAATCAGTACCAATAAGCTATAACAAGAAATGGCAATAGACGCCAGAACCCATGTAAATGTTCCTGGTAAAACCGTTGCAGAAATAATGATGGGTATCAAAAATATCAATCCAAATGGATTTGCAGCGCCACCGGTCAAGAACAAAAGAATGACAAAGAAAAAGGTGTCAATACACAGGTGTGTAAAAAATTCCAGATTACCTACATGTTGATTGCCATTTTTTATTCTAAGCCAGGCAACGGCATTAAAAAATAAAAGTGCAATAATGATGATGGCAAGTTTGGTTAATGGTAATGAAATTGTTAGGACTTGATGTGCAAATACAATTACAGTAATAATGCCGACTATTGTAATAGTTCTTAATAAATATAATTGCCTTAGCTGGCTAAGCCCGAGTTTTCTGTTTTGGGTAGTAACGGTCATAATCCTGCCTTTTTACTAATTAGCAATTCTAACATTAGTAGTCTGATCTTGACTGCGACAAATTGTCGCGTGACATCATGTCGCATGTTTTATTTAAAAACAAGCTGTTAGCATTCCCAGTTATCTACAACAATCAAAAAAAGAGCATCGTATGAGGCCATTATTCAGCATTATTCTACTATTTTTTTCTATACAGGCTCAGGCTTATGTTGGCCTATGTTGTGGTAAGTGTGGTGGCAATATGCCCATGAATATACCCGGCGGCGGTGTACCTGAAACACATGAGTTCCGAATAAAGATAAACCCTGTATATATGCATATGGATGGTTTGGTAGATGGGACTGATTCTGTCAGCGCGTCTTCATTGCTGGGAATGCCTGTGATGGCTGGTATGCCGACAGGAAAGTATATGGCGGTTCCTGAGAGCATGAGTATGAGCATGTTTAATATGATGGTTGGTTATAGTTTTACCGATGATTTTTTTGCCGGAATTATGTTTATGCACACAGATAATACAATGGACATGAAGTTTAATAGCATGATGTCTACTATGACCGGGCAGAGTGGCTATACCATGAATTCATCTGGTATAGCCGACACCATGATAATGGCTAAATACCGACTGTTTACTGATGATCCATTAATTCCAAAAGAGCAGGTTTCATTATTGATGGGGTTAAGTCTACCAACAGGATCAATTGATGAAAGAGTGAGTAACCATCCTGTTGCGATGCGTAGAGATGGTTTATTACCTTATGGGATGCAGCTTGGCTCCGGTACTTATGATCCGACTATTGGCGTGTTATATCAGGCTTCCAGCTCCCCATACTGGTGGGGCGCAAACCTTTCTTATACTGCAAGGCTGTATGACAATAAAAGAGATTATCGTCTTGGTGATGAAGTCAAACTTGATTTATATAGCATGTACCAGCTCAGGCACGATTTTCTTTTGCAAACGCAGCTTAATGTTCTGGATCGAGGGGAGATTCGTGGTGAAGCCGATGAGTCTGTCAGTGGAGCTTCAGCGAGAGTCACAAAGAATGACCCTGGCTCACCATTTATGACGCCATCATGGAATCCTGACTATTACGGAAAACAACAAGTCAGTGCGACCGTTGGTTTTCAATGGCAGCCAACATCATTGCAGATCATTGATTTCAGTTTTAGTAAGCCGCTATACACTAAATCCAGCGGTCCACAGCTTGAAGATGATTATAAAGTTATGTTGACTTGGTATATAGAATTACCTACCAAGAAAAGCAGGCGTTATAGTAAACCTTCTGGTTCACTTGGGTTCTAGTTTGTCATTATGAAAAAGGGTGTATTTTTCATTTTTATAAGTATTCTGTTACATGGATGTAATTTAAAGAAATCTGATGATGTTGAATATCTGCCTGAATATGATCTGAAGACTACGCAATCATATATTGCTACATGCGGGCAATGTCATGCTGTCCCTCATCCGTCCAGACACACAATCCAGGAGTGGGGAAATATCCTGATCTCCATGGATAAACGTATGCAGGAAAGAAAGTACCCTATCCCCGGACAGAAAGTGCGCTATGAAATAGAAGGTTACCTAGGTAAACATGCACGCAATTAAATTTACAATTTTAAGCATATTTGTTTTCACATTGTCACTTAATGTGAATGCAAAAGATGATTTTGATAAACCTAAAGTGCGTTTAAAAGCACCTGATTTTTCTATTCAGAATTCTGAAGGGAAAATAAGTTTAAAGCAACATCTTGGAAAACTTGTGATACTTAATTTCTGGTCACTTGAATGCAGGCCATGCGTTGAGGAAATGAAATCATTGGATTATTTAAGTCGTCGTTTTAATAAAAATGAATTAAAAATTATTGCCATTTCATCAGATTCAAATGATCAACTTAAACAATACATAAAAAAACATCAGTATCATTTCAGAATATTGCATGACAAGGATGCTGTGATTCGCAATATGTATGAAGTCAAAGTGCTGCCGACAACTTATATAATAGGCAGGGATGGGAAATTCCTTGCGCGAATAATAGGGGCTCGGAATTGGATAAACCAATCAATATTCAAAATTTTGGCATTAGAGCATTAACTCGAACAGAAAACTTGTTGCCGCTGCCTGATATTCACTCTTCCAGATACAAAAATACTCGATATTCTTCAATGTATTTGCTTAGAAGCAATTTTTTGCTGTAAATACATTTATTTATATTATATTTTGAAATCTGAGATAAGGTTAATTTAGTCTCTATTATTCTAGATGTTTTAATAAATAAGATTGTTTATTTTCATATTATAGTTAATAACATAATGTATTATATTTTAGTTAAAACAATTGGTTACTGATACAAATTAATATATTTTATTAACTATTATTAAAGTAATTTATGTTTTATTTTGCTGTATTACAGGTTGGTCGTGGTATATCTAGTGCTGGCTAAGTTCCTTAGAGCTGTATTATCAGCATAAATTCAATAGTCTATTGGCTTAATGCAGTTTAACCGGTTATAATACGGCTCAGATTTACAAAGTGTTTTAAGAAGTGGGCCTCATGAGGCCCACTTTTAGTTTAAACGGCAGAGAATATATGCGGCAGGTGCCTGAAAAATTACAGCAGATCGTTGAAGACGTTGTGTCTTCATTAGATTATGAGCTGGTTGGTATAGAATATGTGATGCGTGATCGCTCAGGTTTGTTACGCATATACATTGATAAAGAACAGGGTATTGTTCTTGATGATTGTCGAGCAGTTAGTCACCAGTTAAGCGGTGTGCTAGATGTAGAGGATCCTATATCGGGTAATTATGATCTTGAGATTTCATCACCGGGTTTAGATCGTCTTATATTCAAAGCTAAAGATTTTGATCGTTTTGCAGGTAGTATGGTTAAGATCAAGTTAGTGACTGCTGTTAATGGCAGGAAGAAATTTAAAGGTTTGCTGCAAGGTTTGCAGGAAGAAGATGTCGTGATAGAACAGGATGGTCAAGAGATTCATTTATCTTTGACGAATATTGATCAAGCGAGGTTAGTGCCCGAATTTTAGCACTACTCTTAGGCTTAGGAACTTATGTGATGAACAAAGAGATATTATTAGTTGTTGATACAGTATCAAATGAAAAAGGTGTTGCGAAAGATGTTATCTTTGAAGCAATAGAAGCTGCATTGGCTTCCGTTGCCAGAAAGAAACACAAGGGCGACATTGATGCACGCGTTGCGATTGATCGCAAAACAGGTGATTACGAAACTTTCAGGCGTTGGCAAGTAATAGCTGACGACGAAGAAATGGAGTTTCCACAACGTCAAATGACGTTGAGCGCAGCACAGTACGACGCACCTGATATGCAGGTTGAAGATTACTATGAAGAAGACATAGAATCGGTAGCTTTTGGTCGAATTGCTGCACAAACAGCTAAGCAGGTTATTGTACAAAAAGTACGCGAAGCAGAACGTGTACAAGTTGTAGATGCTTATAAAGATAGAATAGGTGAATTGATTAGCGGCATTGTTAAACGTGTAGAGCGTGGCAATGTTTTTATTGATTTGGGTGGCAATGTTGAAGCTCTGATTTCTCGTGAACATCTCATTCCTCGTGAAGCATTAAGATCGGGTGATCGTGTACGCGGTTACTTATTTGATGTTCGTAGTGAACCTAGAGGCCCTCAGTTATTTGTTAGTCGTACCATGCCTGAGTTCCTACTTGAATTATTTAAACTGGAAGTACCTGAAGTTGGCCAGGATCTTATAGAGATTCTGGGAGCATCACGTGACCCTGGTTTAAGAGCAAAAATTGCAGTTAAGTCTAATGATTCACGTATAGACCCAATTGGTGCATGTGTTGGTATGCGTGGTTCACGTGTACAAACTGTTTCAAATGAACTTTCCAGTGAGCGTGTTGATATTATTTTATGGGATGACAATCCTGCACAATTTGTAATCAATGCCATGTCACCAGCTGAAGTGGTTTCTATCGTTGTTGATGAAGAGTCTGAAACGATGGACATAGCTGTTAGTGATGAGCAACTATCGCAAGCGATAGGGCGTGGCGGACAAAATGTTAAACTTGCCAGTGAACTAACAGGCTGGAGACTCAATGTAATGAGCGAGTCACAAGCGGATGAAAAAACTGAAGGTGAGCAGGAAGTAATAGTTAAACGTTTCATGGAACAATTAGATGTTGATGAAGAGATAGCGGTCATCCTTGCGCAAGAAGGTTTCTCTTCTGTTGACGAAGTAGCTTATGTGCCTGCCAGTGAATTATTGGAAATTGAAGAATTCGATGAAGAAATGGTAGAAGAATTACGCGGCCGTGCACGAGATGTGTTATTAACGCGTGCGATCGTAGACGAAGAAAGTGTTGATCCTGCTGAAACAGAACAGGCATTGATTGATCTTGAAGGAATGACTTCAGAGTTAATTACTGCGTTAGCTGTCAAGAAAGTGAAAACACTTGATGATTTTGCTGAACTTGCGGTTGATGAGTTGGTTGAGATCATGGAAATGGATGAAGAGAGTGCGGGTAAGCTGATTATGGCTGCACGTGCGCATTGGTTTGAAGAAGAACAAGGTTAATTACCGGAGAAGATTTAGATGTCAGATGTAACAGTAAAGCAATTTGCTGAAGTCGTTGGCGTTCCAGCGGACAGGCTGCTTGTGCAATTAGGTGAAGCGGGTCTGGACTTTAAAAAGGAAAGCGACTTTATTACAGACGAGCAGAAGATGCAGTTGCTGGATCATTTACGCCTTAGCCATGGTAAAACTGAGTCAAAGAACGAAGGTCCTCGAAAAATAACTCTGCGCCGTAAAGCACGAAGTGAACTTCGAGTAACGGGCACGCATGGAAAAAGTAAAACTGTTAATGTCGAAGTTCGTAAAAAACGTACTTATGTAAAACGTTCTGATGTAGTTGAAGCTGAAGAAGTGAAAGCACGTGAAGAAGCTGATCGCTTAGCTGCTGAGCAAGCAGCATTGGATGCGGAAGCGCAACGTCAAGAAGAAGACAAGCGGTTAAAAACTGAGGAAGAAGCGAAGAAAAAAGCCGAAGAAGAAGCGATAAAACAAGCAGAAGAAGATGCGCGTAAGAAAGTTGAAGAAGAAGCGCAGTTAATCAGGGATATGGAAAAAGCCAAGGCAGATGCCCTGCAGAAGGAAGAGAAAAAACCTGATAACAGTAGACCTGACAAAAAATCCAAGCGTGATGGTGGTAAATCGACACGTTATGGACGTAAAGAATTACACGTATCTGAAAACAAAAGTGGGCGACGTAAGAAAAAAGGTAAGACCCGTAACGTAGCATCACAAACAACTGAGCATGGGTTTGAAAAACCAGTTGCTCCTGTCGTTCGCGAAGTAGGGCTGCCTGAATCTGTTACGGTAGCTGAGCTGGCACAGAAAATGTCAGTAAAAGCTGCTGAAGTTATTAAAGTAATGATGAACATGGGTAGCATGGTTACGATTAACCAAATCCTTGATCAGGAAACAGCCACTATTGTTGTTGAAGAAATGGGGCATACCGTTAAACTGATTTGTGATGATGCGATTGAAGAAGAATTAATTACGGTAGAAGAAACCAATGCACCGTTAGAACCACGAGCACCTGTTGTTACTATCATGGGTCATGTTGATCATGGTAAGACTTCTTTGCTTGATTACATTCGTGAAAGCCGTGTTGCATCAGGCGAAGCTGGTGGCATTACACAGCATATAGGTGCTTATCATGTTGAAACTGATAAGGGCATGATTACCTTCCTGGATACTCCTGGACATGCTGCATTCACTGCAATGCGAGCACGTGGTGCTAAATCAACTGATATCGTTATTATTGTTGTTGCGGCCGATGATGGTGTTATGCCACAAACAAAAGAATCTATTCAGCATGCGCGCGCAGGTGATGTGCCAATTATTATTGCTGTCAACAAGATCGATAAAGAAGAAGCCAATCCGGATAGAGTAAAACAAGAGTTATCTCAGGAAGAAGTAGTACCTGAAGACTGGGGTGGAGATGTTATTTTTGTAAACGTATCGGCGCATACAGGTGAAGGTATTGAGGCGTTACTCGAAGCGGTGTTATTACAAGCAGAAGTACTTGAGCTAAAAGCCCCTGTTGAATCAACTGCAAAAGGCGTTGTTATAGAGTCTCGTCTTGATAAAGGTCGTGGTTCTGTTGCAAGTATTCTGGTACAGCAAGGAACATTGCGTAAAGGCGATATTCTTATTGCGGGTAATGAGTATGGGCGTGTTCGCGCAATCATAGATGAAAATGGTCGTACGGTCGATTCAGCAGGACCATCTATACCAGTTGAGGTTTTAGGTTTGTCAGGAACGCCAAGTGCAGGTGATGAAGCGTTGGTTGTATCTGATGAACGTCGTGCACGCGAAGTGGCTGACTTGCGCCAGGGTCGCGCACGCGAAACCAAGATGGCAAATCAACAGAAAGCCAAGCTTGATAATATGTTTTCACAAATGGAAAGTGGTGATGTTAGTACGCTTAATATTATGTTGAAAGCTGACGTACAAGGTTCGCTCGAAGCGATTACAGGATCGCTCCATAAATTATCGACAGATGAAGTAAAGGTCAACATTGTTTCAACTGGTGTAGGTGGTATCAATGAGTCAGATGTTAATCTGGCAGTTGCATCCGGTGCGGTTATGTTTGGTTTTAATGTGAGGGCTGACGCTTCTTCAAAACGCCTTATTGAAGAAGAGGGAGTAGATCTGCACTATTTCAGTATTATCTATGATCTAATAGATGAAGTGAAAGGTGCATTAACAGGTATGCTGGCTCCCGAGTTCAAAGAAGTTATTGTTGGACTTGCTGAGGTTCGTGATGTTTTCCGGTCTTCTGTATTAGGGGCGATTGCAGGCTGTCTTGTTGTTGAAGGTACAGTGAAGCGTGATAATCCTATACGTGTTTTACGGGATAATGTTGTTATCTATGAAGGCGAGCTTGAATCATTGAGACGTTTTAAAGATGATGCGAATGAAGTTAAATCTGGTGTTGAATGTGGTATTGGCGTGAAGAATTACAACGATATTCAAGCTGGCGACCAGATAGAAGTATTTGAGCGTACAGAAGTTAAACGCGAATTATAGATTTTGACGAGAGCGGTTAGTTAATTGTTTAGCTAGCCGTTATTAATTAAGTATGCCAAAAGAATTTAGCCGCACACGCCGAGTTGGTTTGCAAATCCAACGTGATCTTGCCGATATGATTCGGAGTCAAATCAAAGATCCTAGAATTGGTATGATCTCAGTGAATGCCGTTCACGTTTCCAAAGATCTTTCTCATGCAAAAGTTTATGTTACAGCGCTTGATGATAATCATCGAGATGAGACCTTGGAAGTTTTAAAGAAGGCTTCCGGATTTCTGCGTCATGAATTAGGTCAATTAATGACAACACGCGTGGTTCCTCAATTGCATTTTTTCTATGATGAATCCATAGAACGCGGTTCTATGCTAACCAGTTTAATTGAAGATGCCGTATCTTCAGACAAAAAAAATCACCAAGAAGACGAATAGACTATGGGACGTAGGCGTAAACGAGGTCGTCTAATAGACGGTATTATTTTATTGGATAAACCAAAGGGGCTGAGCTCAAATCAGGCTTTGCAAAAAGTGAAAGGTATTTTTTTTGCACAGAAGGCTGGTCATACAGGCAGTCTTGATCCATTAGCTACTGGCATGCTGCCAATATGTTTTGGTGAAGGAACAAAAGTATCGGCTTTTTTGCTGGACTCCGATAAGCGTTATCGTTTGACATGCCAGTTTGGTGTTGTGACTAATACGGGTGATGCTGAGGGGGAGGTGATTAGGAATCATG